>Ga0134122_10000043_pt1 | contig 57945 bp, 35 predicted proteins | sample KB302_FD_96461 | JGI IMG/M metagenome (GOLD analysis project Ga0134122, IMG submission 96461) | Terrestrial soil microbial communities without Nitrogen fertilizer from Kellogg Biological Station, Michigan, USA - KB3-0-2 | ecosystem: Environmental > Terrestrial > Soil > Unclassified ... | reverse complement strand
AGACCCGCTCCGTCGACCTGGGCGACCCCACCACGCGCGCCGACGACAGCGAGCTCACCGGCACCGGCCGCTTCCACCGCGTGAACGTGGGCTTCACCGACTGGGCGCTGTCGCTGGGCGGCAACTACGCCATCACCGACGCGATGTCCGTCTACGCCCGCGGCAGCCGCGGCTACAAGATGCCGATCCTCGACCAGTTCCTGTTCGCCACCGACCCGAGCGACCCGACGTTCCCGCGGACGCCGGAGACGCTGCTGCAGGGCGAGGCGGGCATCAAGATGAGCTCCAACATCTACGCGCTGGCGGCGGTCGCCTACTACCTGCAGATCCAGAACTTCCCCAGCCAGGACGCGCAGGTGGATCCGATCACCGGCAACACGAGCTTCGTCACCGTCTACGCCGGCCAGGCGCGCACCATCGGCCTGGAGCTGGAGGCGGCGGCGCAGCCGGTCAAGTTCCTCCGCCTGCAGGGCGTGTTCACGCTGCAGGACCCGCGCTACACGGACTTCACCGAGAGCGGGAAGGACCTCGCCGGCATGCGGATCCGCCGCATCCCGCAGATCCTCTCCGACATCACGGCGACCTTCCTCTACGGGGACGCCAGCGTGGGCGTGAACTGGACCTACGTGGGCCACCGGTTCTCCGACAACAACAACACGGTGGACCTGCCCGGCTTCAACCAGTTCAACGCGGTGGCCTCGTACAAGCTGGGCCGCTTCACGGTGGGCTTGCAGGCCACCAACCTGCTGGACAGCTTCGGGCTCACCGAGGGCAACCCCCGCGTCGACGAGACCGCCGGCGGGAACAAGGACATCTTCCTCGCCCGCCCGGTGCTCCCGCGGCGCGTCACCCTCTCGCTGGAAGCCAGCCTGTAGCGGCGAGATGAAGCGCGCGCTGCTCGCGTGCATCGCCGGCGCGGCCCTGGCGGCGGCCGGCGGCGCATCCGCCGGCGTGGAGGTGGTCATCGCCTGCGGTAGCCAGGGCGACGACCAGTCCGCGTGCCAGGCCGGCGCCGAGGCGTGGGCGAAATCGACCGGGAACACGGTGCGGCTGGTGGCGGTGCCCACCGACTCCAGCCAGCAGCTCACGCAGTACCAGCAGCTGTTCGCCGCCCGGTCGTCCGACGTGGACGTGTTCCGCCTGGACATCGTGTGGCCGGGGATGGTGGCCGGCCACATGGTGGACCTGCGGCCCCACGTCACCGACGAGGAGCTGGGCCGGCACTTCGCCCCCATCGTGAAGGCCCTCACGGTGGACGGGAAGCTGGTCGCCCTCCCCTGGTTCACCGACGCGGGGCTGCTCTACTACCGCAAGGACCTGCTGGAGAAATACGGCCTGAACCGGCCGCTCTCCTGGCCGGACCTGGCGGAGGCGGCGAAGGCGATCCAGGACCGCGAGCGCGCCGCCGGCAACCGCCGGATGGTGGGCTTCGTGTTCCAGGGGAAGGCGTACGAGGGGCTGACCTGCAACGCGCTGGAGTGGATCGACGCCTTCAACGGCGGCACGGTGGTGGCGGACGACGGGACGGTCACCGTCGACAACCCGCGGGCGGTGGCGGCGATCGACTTCGCGGCGTCGCTGGTGGGCAACGCCGCGCCCATGGGCGTGCTCAACTACGACGAGGAGGCGTCCCGCGGCGCGTTCCAGTCCGGCAACGCGGTGTTCATGCGCAACTGGCCCTACGCGTGGGCGAAGGCACAGGCCGCGGACAGCCTGATCAAGGACAAGGTGGGCGTGATGTCGCTCCCGCCGGGCGGGCCGGGCGGCAAGAGCACCGGCACGCTGGGCGGCTGGAACCTGGGCGTGTCGCGGTACTCGACGAAGCAGGAGGCGGCGATCTCGCTGGTGAAGTACCTCACCGGCCCGGAGGAGCAGAAGCGGCGCGCCATCGCCTACGCCGCCAACCCCACCATCCGCTCGCTGTACCAGGACCCGGACGTGCTGAAGGCCAACCCCTTCATGGGGAGGCTGGAGGAGACGTTCCTCAACGGGGTGGCGCGGCCGTCGAAGAAGACGGGGCGGATGTACAACCGCGTGAGCGCGGAGCTCCAGACCGCGGTGCACGGGGTGCTGGCCGGTTCGGAGAAGGCCGGCCCCATGCTGCACGCGCTGGCCGGGAAGCTGGAGAAGATGCGCCGCGCCGGGAAGTGGTGATGGACGCCCGCCGCCGAGCCCGATCCGCGTGGCTGTTCCTCGCGCCGTCGCTGGCGGTGCTGGCGCTGGTGGCCGGCTGGCCGCTGCTGCGCACGTTCTGGTTCTCGCTCACCGACGCGGACCTGGGCGGGATGGAGGAGACGCGCTTCGTCGGGCTGGAGAACTACCGGGAGCTGTTCTCCGACTGGCTGTGGTGGCTGTCGGTGTGGACCACCTTCCGCTTCGCCATCATCTCGGTGCTGCTGGAGACGGCGCTGGGGCTGGGCATCGCCATGGTGCTGCACGCGCGCTTCGCCGGCCGCGGGGTGCTGCGCGCGGCGGTGCTGATCCCCTGGGCCATCCCCACCGTCGTCTCCGCGCGGATGTGGGGTTGGATGTTCAACGACGTCTACGGCGTGGTGAACGAGATCCTGCTGAAGCTGGGGATCATCCAGGACGCGCTGGCCTGGACCGCGGACCCGAGGCTGGCGCTGCCGGCGGTGATCGCGGTGGACGTGTGGAAGACCACCCCGTTCATGACGCTGCTCATCCTGGCGGCGCTGCAGACGCTGCCGGACGACGTCTACGAGGCGGCGCAGATCGACGGCGCGCGCCCGCTGCGCGTCTTCTTCCGGATCACCCTGCCCTTGATCCGCGGGCCGCTGATGGTGGCGGTGATCTTCCGGATGCTGGACGCGCTGCGCGTGTTCGACGTGTTCTACGTGCTGACCAGCAACAGCAACGAGACGCTGCCGATGGCGGGGTACGCCCGGCGGAAGATGTTCGAGCTGCAGGAGCTGGGCGCGGGGGCGGCGGCGGCCTCGACGCTGTTCGCGATCATCGCGCTGTTCACCGCGGTCTACCTCGTCGCCGCGCGGGTGCGCGTGGAGCCGGAGGCGACGTGAGGCGGAGCGTGCTCCAGCGGGCGCTGTTCGGCGCGGTGGTGGCGCTCATCGCGCTGTACACGCTGTTCCCGTTCTACTGGGCCGTCGTCACCTCGCTGAAGACGGGCAGCGCGCTGTTCGAGGTGGAGCCGTGGCCGCGCGCGCCGGCCTGGCGGAACTACCCGCAGGTGTTCGAGCAGCAGCCCTTCTTCACCAGCATCCTCAACTCGGTGCTGGTGGCGACGAGCACGGTGGCGGTCTCCCTCTTCCTCTCCGTCACCGCGTCCTACGCGCTGGCGCGGGTGCGGTTCCGCGGGCGCGCGCCCCTGCTGTTGATGTTCCTGGGCGTCTCCATGTTCCCGCAGATCGCCGTGCTCTCCGGCATGTTCGAGCTGATCCGCTGGCTGGGCCTCTACAACCGCTTCCCGTCGATGACGGTCTCGTACCTGATCTTCACCCTCCCCTTCACCGTCTGGGTGCTCACCACCTTCATGCGCGAGCTGCCCAAGGAGCTGGAGGAGGCGGCGGTGATGGACGGGGCCACGCCGTGGACCATCGTCACCCGCGTCTTCCTGCCGCTGATGGGCCCGTCGCTGGTGACCACCGGGCTCCTGGCGTTCATCGCCGCCTGGAACGAGTTCCTCTTCGCCCTCACCTTCACCCTCACCAGCGAGGAGCGGACGGTGCCGGTGGCGATCTCCCTCATCGGCGGCGGGAGCGCCTTCGAGCTGCCCTGGGGGGTCATCATGGCGGCTTCGGTGATCGTCACCGTGCCGCTGATCGCGCTGGTGCTGGCGTTCCAGCGGCGGATCGTCTCCGGGCTGACCGCGGGGGCGGTGAAGGGCTAGAGGATGTCCGCCCACCGCGGGGAGGCGGCGAAGGCGGCGTGGATCAACCCCACGTGCGAGTACGCCTGCGGGAAGTTGCCCCACATCCGCAGGTCGGCGGTGGCGTAGTCCTCGGAGATCAGCCCCAGCGGCGACAGCGCGGCGTGGACCTGCTTCATCACCCCGCGCGCCTCCTCCAGGCGGCCGGTGGCGGCGAGCGCCTCGATCAGCCAGAAGGTGCAGATGATGAACGCCACCTTGGGCGTGCCGAAGCCGTCGTCCAGCTTGTAGCGGAAGAGCCAGCCGTCCTTGGTGAGGCCCTTCCACACCGCGTCCACGGTGGCGCGGATCCGCGGGTCGTCCGGCGGGAAGAGGCGCAGGGTGGCCACCTGGAGCAGCGAGGCGTCCAGGTCCTTGCCGCCGTAGGAAGCGACGAAGCTCCCCAGGTCCGCGTTCCAGGCGCGGGAGACGATCTCCGAGCGGATCTTCTCCGCCGCCTGGCGCAGCTCCGGCTCGCGCGCCGGGTCCTGCCGCGCCATCACCGAGGCCGCGCGGTCCACCGCCGCCCAGCACATCAGGCTGGAGAAGGTCTGCGGCGTCCACTCTGTCCGCAGCTCCCAGATGCCCGCGTCCGGGGTGCCCGCCACGGTGATCGCCTTGCGCGCCAGGCGCTCCAGCAGCGCCAGCGTCTGGGGAGAGCGCTCGGCGGTGAAGCGGTCGTCGAGGTACACCGGGGCCAGCGCCAGCACCGTCTCGCCGAAGATGTCGTGCTGGAGGTGCGTGGCGGCGCCGTTGCCCACGCGGACCGGCCCCTCGCCGTTGAAGCCGGGCCAGTGGTCCAGGACGCGCTCCTCCAGGTCGGAGCGGCCGTCGATCCGGTAGAGCGGCGCGAGGTCGAGGTTGGGCGTGGAGGAGGCGATGTTGAGGAGGAACTGGGTGAAGTGCTCGCGCTCCTCGAACTGCCCGAGCAGGCGGAAGGCGGCCAGCGTGTAGTACGCGTCGCGCAGCCAGCAGTAGCGGTAGTCCCAGCAGCGGCCGCTGCCGGGCGCCTCGGGGATGGAGGTGGTGGTGGCGGCGACGATGGCGCCGGTGTCCTCGAAACAGTGGAGCTTGAGCGCCAGCGCGGAGCGGATCACCTCGCGCTGGTACATGGGCGGGATGTTGCAGTGCTTCACCCAGCGCTGCCAGTAGCGGACGGTCTCCCCCAGGAAGCGGTCGCACAGCGGCGCCAGCGGCTCCTCGATGGGGGCGCCCCAGGTGAGCGCGAGGTGGCGGCGCTCGGTGAGCGCGAAGGGCTGGCCGCCGAGGTAGCTGTGCGCGATGTCCGTGGTGAGGCGGAGGGGGCTTGGGAACCCTTCGAAGGCGACGTGGTTCGACCCCTGGAGCGGCCGGGGCGCCGCCTTGGACCAGCCGAGGCGGGGGTCGCAGCGGACGCGCAGGCGCGGCGTGCCGGAGAGCGGCTCGACGACGCGGAGGAGCTGGGTGGGCCGGAAGGAGCGGTCGTGGAGGAAGAAGCGGGGCGCGAAGTCGAGGACGCGGAACTTCCCGCTGTCGTCCTGGAAGGTGGTCTCCAGGACGTTGGTGTTCTCCAGGTAGCGCTGGGTGCCGGCGGCGCCGCTGGCCGGGGAGACGGAGAAGGTCCCGCCATTCTCGTGGTCGAGGAGCGTGGAGAAGACGGGTTCGGAGTCGAACCGCGGGAGGCAGCACCACACCACGGCGCCGGTGCGCTCCACCAGGGCGGAGAACTGACAGTTGCCGATCAGTGCGAGGTCTTCCAGGCGCATGGTGGTATCAGGCCATCCATGGCGACCTTGAACAAGCAGTGGCTGCTGGCCAGCCGTCCGAAAGGCCCGGTGGAGGAGTCCAACTTCCGCCTGGTGGAGCAGGAGGTCCCGGCGCCGAAGGACGGCGAGGTGCTGCTCCGGGTGAGCTACCTCTCGCTCGACCCGTACATGCGCGGGCGCATGGACGACGCGAAGTCCTACGCGGCGCCCCAGAAGCTGGACGAGGTGATGATCGGCGGCACGGTGGGCGAGGTGGTGGAGTCGCGCAACCCGGCCTGGTCGAAGGGCGACCTCGCGGTGGGGATGGGCGGCTGGCAGCAGTACTTCGTCTCCGACGGCAAGGGGCTCACCAAGGTCCCGCGCGGGCTGCCGGAGTCGGTGTTCCTGGGCGCGGTCGGGATGCCCGGCGTGACGGCGTGGTACGGGCTCAACCAGATCTGCAAGGCGAAGGAAGGCGAGACGGTGGTCGTCTCGGCGGCGAGCGGCGCGGTGGGCAGCGTCGTCGGCCAGCTGGCGAAGCTGCGCGGCTGCCGGGCGGTGGGCGTCGCCGGCGGGCCGGCCAAGTGCGAGCACGTGGTGAAGGACCTCGGGTTCGACGCCTGCGCGGACTACAAGGCGGAGGACTTCCGGGAGCGCTTCAAGGCGGCGGTGCCGGGCGGGATCGACTGCGTGTTCGAGAACGTCGGCGGCCCGGTGTTCGACGCCTCGCTGGCGCGGATGAACCCGTTCGGCCGGGTGGCGCTGTGCGGGATCGTCGCCGCCTTCGGCGGGCAGGACATCTCGATCAAGAACGTGCGCTCCATGCTGACGAACCGGGTGCTGGTGCAGGGCTTCATCGTCACCGACCACATGGAGGTCTGGCCGCAGGCGATGAAGGAGCTGGGGGGCCTGGTCGCGGCGGGGAAGGTCAAGTTCCGCGAATCGGTGGCGCAGGGGCTGGAGAGCGCCCCGCGCGCGTTCATCGGCCTGCTCAAGGGCGAGAACCTGGGCAAGCAGCTGGTGAAGGTCTCCTAGACCTCCTTCGGCAACCCGAGAATGAACCTCCTGCTCCTGCTGTCGCTGGTGGCGAGTCCGTTCGACACCCCCGAACCCGAGGTGGCGCCCTCGCCCAGAGAGGCCCAGGCGTTGGCCCTCGACCCGGGCGAGACCGTCATCGACTTCGACGTCTCCCCCATCCGCCCGGAGGCCGCGCTCCTCCTCAAGGGGAAGATCCTGTTCTGGACGATCGGCGGGGCGACCCGGTCGATCGCGCTCCCGAAGGACACGACCGTCTCGGCGATCGCGTGGCATCCCCTCGGCCAATCCCTGTTCCTCCTGACCAATCGAGAGATCGTCAAGACGCCGATCGCCTCATGGGCGCCCAGGACGATCTACCGCTCGACGTCGCCGCTGCGCCGGCTGGTGGTCGGGCCGAGGCCGTTCAACCCGATCTGGTACGACAACGAGGAGTTGGACAAGGACAAGGACACGGTCCTCGCCTACCGGATCTTCTTCGGCGTGAAGAAGGACGGGAAGTACTCCACCCACTCCATCACCGAGAACGGGAAGAGCGAGCACGCCGTCCCGAACGCGGCGCTCCCGGCCGCCTTCCACCCCGCCGGGCACCTCCTGCTCTGGGAGGACGACGCGCACTGCTTCTGGAGAGCGGAATACGACCACCTGGACTGGGACGACCGCCCCTCCTCCCCGCTGAACATCTGCAAGGGCAGCCTGACGTACACGCCGAACGGCGCGGGCCTGCTGCAGTGGCAGAGCGGGGCGAACGGCGTGACGCTGCGGCTCGGGAAGACGTCGAGCGTGGTCGCGAAGGACGTCCGCTTCGAGTCCACGCCCTCCTCCGTCGCGGACGGTCGAGGGATCGTCGGGGTGACCAAGGAGGGCGTCCGCTACGTGCCGATCGACGTGCCGCTCGCGGACGTGGTGAACGCGTGGATGTTCCTGGAGAACCCGCGCGACCAGGAGCTCTTCTCGGCGAACGCTGGGCTCTTTCGCCCGATCGAGAAGCGCCAGATGTATGAGCTCTACGATTCGGAGAATTACGACTGCGACGATCACGGCTACGACGAGACCACGCCCTCCCGTCCGTACCTGGTGACCACCGACATCTTCTGGGAGCTGTTCGCCACCGCCTTCGACGGGACGTTCATCCTCTCCGAGAAGCAGGTCGCCGTCCCCGCGTTCTGGAAGTTCGTCCAGGGGGCGAACGAGGCCCTGAAAGCACAGCCGCGGACCCGCGCCGCCGCCGCGTTCGCCGCGCTGGCGGCGGTGAAAGACGGCAAGGCGGGTGACAACCCCGAAGCCGCCCGGATCCTCCGCGCCGAGGGCATCTCCGACTCCTCCGTCACCGGCACGTCATTCGACTTCGGGAACCTGAAGCCGCGGAGTCACTACGCCCGGGACCCCGCCCTCCAGCGCTACTTCCAGGCGTTCCGGTACCTGACCGACCTGAAGCTGGGCGGCGAGGACCTGGAGCCGCTCCGGAAGCTCCCGCCCGCGGTCGTCCAGGACGCGAGGACCTGGATCGGCGCCTACCTCCCGTTCATCGCGCCGTCGAAGGAGCCCATCGTCTGGGACTCCGGGAGGCTGGTCTTTCCGCTCTCGTGGGGCGTGGACAACGAGATCCTGTATCGCACGGTGTTTCACCCCAACGTTCCCCCGGAAGAGCAGATCACCGGGCGCCTCCTCCCCTCCGGGCTGGACCTGGCGGCCGTCCTCGGCAGCTCGCTCGCCGAATCCCTCCTCGAAGAGTCGGGCGAATTCAAGAAGTACCCTCGCCTGCGCCCCATGATCGCGTCGCTGAGGAAGAAGGTCGACGTATCGAAAGGCGAGAGCCTGTACCAGCGGTGGCTGTCGGGGTTGGCGACGCAGTGGTCCGAGCGCACCTCCGATGCGATCGATCGGAAGCTCTGGTCGAGGAAGCGGCTGCAGACCGGGCTCGCCTCGTGGGCGACGCTGCGCCACACCACCCTCCTGGTGAACGCGCGCAGCGATGCGGAGTGCGGCGAGGCCGGGTTCGAGGCCATCGTCCTCCGCACACCGCGTGGCTACGTGGAGCCGGACCCGGCGACGTTCGAGGCGATCGCGGGCCTCTTCGACGCGATGAGCCGGATGGTGAAGTCGCAGCAGGTCGCGGACAACGCCATGCAGGACGGCCTGGTCCAGCGCCTCACCGAGTCGCGCGACAAGGTCCTCCTGTTCCGCGACATCGCGAAGAAGGAGCTCGCGCGGCAGCCGCTCACCGCCCAGGAGTACGAGGAGATCCTCTACGTGGGCCGCGCCGCCGAGCACAACTTCCTCGTCTTCAGGAGCCTGGCGCAGGAGGACAACGGGCTCACCGTCCCCGATCCGATGTCCAAGGTCGCCGACGTGGCGGGTTCGCCCGGGTCGCTCCTGCTGGCCGGCGTCGGGGACCCGCTGGAGTGGGACCAGGTCGTCCCGTTCTTCGGGCGCCGGGAGATCGTGAAGGGCTCCGCCTACGCCTACTACGAGACCGTCTCCCCGCAGGTGATGGACGACGCGGAGTGGCGCAAGAAGCTGCCCGGCCTGCCGCGCCCGAAGTGGATCGATCCCTACGTCAGCCCGGCGAGGCTCTCGTGTCCGGCCAAGGCGCCCTGATCGCGCTGCTGCTGGCGAGCGGCGGCGCGCCGCGGTGGGTCTTCACCGGCGACGTCATGCTGGCGCGCGGCGTGGGCCGGGAGATCGCCCTCCGGGGCGGCGCATCTCCCTGGTTGAAGATGCGGAAGTTCTTCGCCGGGGCGGACCTGGTGATGGGGAACCTGGAGGGGAGCGTCGGCGAGCCGGAGGACTGTCTCGGGGAGCCGTGCTTCGCGGTCCAGGTGGACGCGCTTCGCTTTCCGAAGGCGGCCGGATTCACGGCGCTCGGCCTGGAGAACAACCACATCGCCGACCTGGGACCCGACGGGCCGCGCCGCACCCGCGAGGCCCTGGTCCAGGCCCGGATCTCGCCGATCACGTTCCAGGGCTCCCCCACCTTCTTCAAGAGCCAGGGGCACGTCCTCTCGCTGATCGCGGTCAGCAACGTGAAGGGGAAGGACGGCCGGAGGACGGAGGTCCCCTCGGACGCCCTCCGGCAGAAGCTCCGCCTGGCGAGGTCGCTCTCCGACTGGGTGGTGGTCAGCATCCACTGGGGGGCGGAGCTGGCGGACTGGCCTCAGCCGAAGCAGCGGGAGATGGCGAAGTGGCTGATCGCGCAGGGCGCCGACCTGATCATCGGTCACCACCCTCACGTCGTGGAGCCGCCGGAGTGCGTCGACGGGAGGCCCGTCTTCTTCTCGCTGGGCAACCATGTGTTCGACCAGAAGTACCCGGAGACGAAGCAGGGGCTGATCGCCGAATGCACGGTGGAGGAGGACCAGCTCACCTGCGCCGGCGTCGCGACGACGACCGGTCCCCGCACGTCGTTCCCGGAGGTGCAGGCGGCGGAGCGGAAGCCGGTCGGCGAGTGCCGGGTCCCCAAGCCGCACCCGCTGGTGATCGGCGGATACACCGTGCGGCCCAAGGTGGCGGAGGGCCGGCTCGCGGGCGGAGCGATCGTGCTCGAGGGGACGAAGGAGGGCGCCGGGAGCTGGACCACGCCCGCCCCGGGCCTCCTCTCCATCGCCGCCGCGCGGCTGGGGAACCCGGAGGAGCTCCTCCTCAGCCTGGAGGCCCACCACTCCAGCATCGACCGGGAGATCGGTCCGCGGCCGTACGTCTACGCGGTGGGACCCAGGGGACCGGTCGCGAAGTGGAGGGGATCGGCGCTGGCGTGGCCCTTGATCGACGCGGAGCTCCTGCACGCGACCTCGGAGGACCTCCTCTGCGCGCTCCACCGCGGCGACTCCTTCATCAAGCTGAACCCCGCCACGACCGAGACCCGGACGGCCGTCTACCGCTGGAACGGCTTCGGCTTCTCGGGGGTCGAGGACGCGGCGCTGAACGACCAGTGCCGCCGCGCCTTCACCGGCGGGCAATCAACCGACTCTGCGTCTGCTGGCGCAGGGCATTGAGATCGCCACCCAGCGCGAAGCCGACCAGGTCCCGGAGCGCGGCGTCTCCCGGGGAGAACAGGGTCCGGACCGGCGCGAAGTCCCCGGCGGCCAGGAGGGCCACCCGGAGCGGCGTCAGGCGCGCGCCCTCCAGGTAGCGGGTGAGATCCTCCTCCCGGGCGGCTCGCAGGGCGTTCGGCAGCGCGTCGCGCGGCGCGGACGACATCGCCTTCTCCAGCCGCTTCCGCTCCCCCTTCAGCACCTTGGGATCGGCCCGCGAGACGAAGCCCTCGTGGACCAGGCTGACCGCCGCCTCCAGCACCACCGCCAGCCGCTCCGGCCCGAGCACCAGCGGCATCGCCACCTCGGGCCGGAGGTGCGCCACGGCGTGGCCGATCCACGCCGCCTGGGTGGCGGGGTCGGCCGAGATGAGCTTCTCGCCCGCGACGAGGCTGACCGGGACGGTCGGGACGGCGCGCAGGCCGGCGGCGTCATCGGGGTGCGGCGTCCGGCGGCCCGACGGCTGCGGCGCGAGGAACGGTGAGAAGAGCTTGGGCGCCGGGTGCCCGAGCGCGCCCGCCACCGCGACCAGGTGCCGCAGCGCCGGGTGGGTCGCGGTCCCCAGGTCCACCGCGTGCTTCTTCGGGTGCAGCTTGAAGTCGTCCAGGTCCGCGCCGTACTCCGCGCCTCCCCACTGGAAGAGCAGCGCCAGCAGCTCTCCCAGCGGGCCGCGCAGGGCAGGATGCAGGAGGTGACGGCGCCAGGACTCGTCCGAGACGGGGGCGCGCAGCTCGGGCGGCGATTGCACCAGCGGCGCCAGCTTCGCCAGCAGCGCCTCCTGCGCGGCGGTGGGTGCCGCCAGCAGCTGGGCGGCGCGCGAGGCGAGGTAGGCGGTGTCCGCGTCACCGGAGCGCTCGGCGACCTGCGCCGCCGCCGCGCAGAGCTTCTCCGGGTGCGACGTGGCCGGCAGCGCGCGCACGTAGGCGGCCAGCGCGTCCTGCCGGTGCGCGGGGAACTCCATCCCCAGGTCGCCGAACGCCTCCAGCGCCTCCGCGTCTTCCGGCAGCAGGCGCGCCCGGGCCGCGAACGCCGCCAGCGCCGCGGGGCGGTCCTTGAGCTCCTTGAGCCGGAGCCCTCCCGCGGCGAGCCAGATCGCCGCCTGGGCCGGCGCGGTGTCCTGCGCCTTGCTCAAGCTCCGCGCGGCCCGCTCGTACGACGTGTCCAGCCGCTTCCACTGCCGCGCCCGGCCCAGCAGCGTCTCCAGCGCCTGGATCGCGTCCCTGAAGGCCGGGTCCCGGTCGAACGCCTTCTCCAGGACGTCGACCGCGCCGTCCAGCCCCGACGGCTGCCGCCCCAGCAGGTCCGCCAGCGAGAGCGTCTCGCGCCGCCATTCGGTCCGCGGCAAGTCCGGGTGCGCGAGCAGCGCCTGCAGCGTCTCCACCGCCTTCCGCTCCTGGCCGGCGTCGCGGTAGGCGGCGGGCAACCGCTGGAGCACCTCCAGCGAACCGGGCCGGACCTGGAGCGCCTGCAGGTAGCCGTCGATCGCCCCTCTCGGATCGGCGAGCTTCTGATGGGCGATGGCGGCGAGCTCGACGAGGAGCTGGTACCGCTCGTCCGGCCCCACCACCGCCGCCAGCTGCCGCCGGTACCGGATGGACTTGTCGAAGGCCGAGAGCTGATCGCACACCGCCACCAGGGTGTGGAGCGCCTCCGGGTGGCCGGGGCCGAGCGCCAGCGCGCGCTCCGCCGCGGCCTGCGCCTCGGCGGGGCGACCCAGCGACCGGTACAGCTCGCCCAGGCGCGCGCCGAGCGCGACCTGGTCCGCCTCCGGGAGCGACGTCCCGTGGGCCGCGAGCAGCCGCTGGAGCGCGTCCGCCGCCTCGGCGCGGTGGCCACCCGCGTCGAGGAGCTGGAACTGCCCGCGCAGCGCGGCCGCGTCGTCGGGGGCGATCGCCAGCGCCCGCCCGTAGTTGTCGAGCGCCGCCGCGGTCCGCTGGAGCTGCTGCTGCGCGAGGCCCAACTGGCACAGGCGCCGGACCCGCTCCTCGTCCCGTTCGAGGTTCGGGATCGCGGCCTCCAGGACCTCCACCGCGCGCGGCCATTGCCCGACGATCACCAGCAGGTCGGCCAGCGGCAGCGCCGCCTCGACCGAACCGGGCTGCTGCTCCAGCGCGTGCCGGTACCACTCGATCGCCCTGGCGTCGTCCTGCATGCGCTGGGCGAAGTGCCCCGCGAGCTCGACCGCCGCCGCGCCCCGCTCCGCCGCGGACGGGCCGCGCCCGGCCTCGAGCGCCAGCTTCTCCTCGTACTCGGGCCACGCCTTCGCCTGCGCCGCGAGCGCGCGCTGGCGCCGGATCGACGGCCAGTGGAGCTCGTCCGACCTCAGCGCCAGGTCGTAGCTCTTCCGCGCGTTGACCAGGTCGCGCAGCCGCTCCTCGCGGAGCACCCCGGCGCGGTGGAAGAGGTCGGCGCGGGCCGCGGCGTCCTGCTCCAGCTTCGCCTCGCGGTCCAACATCTCGGCGGCGTGCGCCCAGCGCTCCTCCCGCTGGTCCAGCTCCCCCAGCGCCCTCAGCGCGGGACGGTGGGTGGGGAGCTGCTCCAGGGCCTTGCGCCACCACTTCTCGGCACCCCTGGGATCCTGCAGGTGCAGCAGGCTGATCTCGCCCAGCTCGGTGCACAGCGCGGCGCGGACCTCCGGCTGCTCGGCGACGCCGGCGTGCCGGGTGAGGATCTCCACCAGCGGTTGCCAGCGCGCGTTGGTCCGGCGGAGGCGGGCCAGCTCCTCCATCGCCCGCACCTCGCCGGGCCGCCGCTCCAGCACCGCCTCCAGGCAGCGGTCGGCCTGCGCGAGGTCGCCGCGTTGGTCCCACAGCTCGGCGGACATGAAGAGGAGCTCGACCTGTTCGTCCGCGCCGGCGCGGGCGAGGCGGGCCTCGTAGGCGCGGAGCAGCTCCGCCGGGCGCTCGAGCTGGCGGTAGAGCTGCTCCAGGGCGTGGAACGGCTCCGGCGCGGCGGGGTCGTGCTTCAGCGCTTCGAGGAGCGTGGCGACCGCGGACTCGGGATCCGCCAGGTCCTGCGCCTGCACGCGCGCCATGTCGAGCAGCGCCTGCGCCTTGTCCTGCGGGGCGGTCACCAGGTCCGCGACCTGCCGCAGCGCGCTCAGGGACTCCGGCCATTGCCGCTGCCGGCGGCGGAGCTCCGAGAGCTGCAGCAGCAAGGGGACGCGGGCGGCGGCATCCGCGGTGGACGCCAGCTGGAGCTCCAGCGCCTCGGCGGACTTCTGCGCCAGCTCGCGGCGGGAGAACATCTGGACCAGCTGGGCGGAGACGGCGGCGTTGCCGGGGTCGCGCGCGAGCAGATCGCGCAGCGTCTTCTCCGCGCGCTCGACCTGGTCGAGGTCGGCGTCCTCCACCGCCGCGAGCGCCATCGCCACGGCGCCGGAGGCCTTCTGCCCTGGGCCGGCGAGGAGCTGCCGGTAGGTCTCCGCCAGCTCCTCCGCGCGGTGGAGCGATCGCCCCAGGCGCTCCAGCCGCTCCCGGCGTGGAGCCGACCCCGGATCGAGCAGCACCGCCTGCCTCGCCCAGTTGAAGGCGTCGTTCGGGTCCTCCAGCTTCGACTCGTGGAGATCGGCCAGCGCGTCGAGCGCGGCCAGGCGCTCGTCCCCCTCCAGGTTCCGGAGGAACCGGGCGGTCAGCGCGGCCAGGGCGGACCAGCTCCCCGCGCGTTCGTGGAGCGCGCGCGCCCGGTCGTAGGCGCGCCGGTTCGACGGCTGGTGGCCGAGGATGGTCTCCAGGGCGGTGGCGTCTCCGCGCTTCTCCTCCAGGTCGGCCAGCTCGAAGAGGGCGGCGACGGCGCCGTCGGTCCGGCCCGCGCCCAGGTGGAGCGCCGCGGTGAGGCCCAGCACCTTCTCCACCTCGGGGAGCGCGCCCTGGACCTGGAACAGGTCGCGGAGCCGGCGGAGCTCCGCCTCGTTGTCCGGCGCCAGCTCCACCGCCTGCCGCGCGGCCGCCAGCGCCGGCGGGCCCGCGCCCAGCCTCACCAGCGCCTCGGCGTGGCGGAGGTGGTCGATCCTCCGGCGGATCGGGTCCTTGCGCGCCAGCGCCAGGTCGCCCAGCACGCGGGACAGATCCCGCCACGACGACGAGGACTCGTAGATCTCCGCCAGCGCGGCCAGCGCGCCCTCGTGGTCGTGGATCCGCTCCAGGACCAGGCGGTAGCGCGCGGAGGCGGGCTGCGGCCTCTGCAGGCGCCGGTACTCCACCTCCGCCAGCCGGTACTCGAGCTCGATGACGGCCTGGGGCGCCAGCGTCACCGAGAGGCGGGCCTGCAGCAGCTGCTCCAGCTCCTGGTAGCGGCCGGCCTTCTCCAGCAGCGCGGCCAGCAGGTCGGACGCCTCGACCTGGAGCGGAGCGGCCGAGAGGACCTGCCGGCAGAGCGCCTCGATCCACGCCGGATCCGCATCGAGCGACGCCGCGCCCTGGATCGCGCGCCCGACCTCGGCGAGCGCGCCGGCGTGGTTGGGCTGCGCCTGCAGCACCTCGGCCAGCAGTGACACCGCGCCCGCCAGGTCCCCCAGGCGCTCCCGCCGGAGCTGGGCAAGCCGCAGTTGCAGCTCGATCCGCCCGGCGGCCTCCAGGCGGATCCGGCGCTCGAGCACGTCCGCCAGCTCGGGCCACTTCTGGAGTTGCTGGCAGACCCGATCCATCTGCGCCAGGGCCCCGGGATCGTCCGGGCGCAACTGGAGCAAGGGCCGCAGCGCGTCGTACGCGCCCTGCGCGTCGGCCAGGGCCGGGGAATCCGCCTCGCCCGGGCGCGTCACCTCCTGGAGCGCCTCCGCCGCTCCCGGATGCCCCTCGCGCCGCTGGAGGACGGAGGTGAGCAGCGAGAGCGCCGCCGCGCCGTCCTTCAGCGCGCGATGCTTGAGCCGCGCCAGGCGCACGGTGAGGTCCAGCTCCAGCGCCTCGTCTCCCGCCTCATGCGCGGCGCGGATGCGGCCGGAGAGGAGCTCGCCCAGCGGCTCGAACCGGCCGGTGCGCTCCAGCACGTCCTCGAGGATCGGCTGCTCGCGGTCGGTGGCGCCCAGGCGCAGGTCCACCGGCGGCTGCCGCTCGAGCAGGTCCTCGTACGCGCCGGCCAGCTCCTCCTCCATCCGGGCGACCCCGGCCAGGCGCTCCGCCTGCGCGCGCGCCCACGGGTCCGCGGGATTTTCGGCGAGGAGGCGCAGCCGCCAGGCGAAGGCCTGCCGCGCGTCGCCCAGGGTCTCGTGCAGCGCGGCCAGCTCGGCCCGCAGCGCGCGGCCCTCCTCCGGGGTGCGCGCCTCCACCAGCAGCTCCAGCACGGAGACCCGCTGGAACCCCTGCTTCGGGTCCTTGAACGCCGACTCCAGCAGCCCGAGCGCGGTGGCGCGGGCGTTGGGGTCGTTGGCCAGCGCCACCAGCTCGGCGATCGCGCGGGGTTCGTCCGGCACCCTCGCCAGCAGCTCCGCGAGCGCGTCGGCCGCGCGCGCCGGTTCGCCCGCCTGGAGCTGGGCCTTGGCTTGCTGGAGCAGCAGATCCGTCCGCTCCGCCTCGCCGCCGGCCGCGGTCGCCAGGCGCTTGAGCACCTCGGCGCGCTCCTGGTGGCGGCCCAGCTTGCCCAGGAGTCGCTCCAGCGAGCGGAGCGCGTCCTGCCCCTGGGCGAGGGCGTACAGGCCGTGCAGGACGGCCACCGCCTCGTCCACCTGGCCGGCCCGCTCGCGCGCGGCGGCCAGGCGCGCGAGCGCGGGCGGGCGCTGCGCCGGGGCGGCCGCGTCGGCCTGGTGCTGGATCAGGTCGGCCAGCTCCTCCAGGCGCCCGCCCTTCTCCAGGTGCGCCCCCAGCCGCTCGGTGGCCTCGGGGTCGGCGGGGCTCTGCGCCCGCACCTCCGTCCAGGCGCGGATCGCCTCCTCCGCCTGCGAGCGCTCCTGGAGGCTGCGCGCCAGCGCGCGCCACAGCTCGGCCTTGGCGGCGCCCGGCGGCTGGGCCCGCGCCAGCTCCTCCAGCAGCGCCTCCAGCTCCTCCTGCGCGCCGGTGACCTCGGCCAGCGCGACGCACCGCCGGAGGAGGCCCTCGTCCTGCGGCTGCTCCCGGAGGGCGCGGGTGATGGCGAGAAACGCGAGGTCCGGATCGTCGAGCTGGCCTTCGTGCAGGTCCGCCAGGCGGCGGAGGGTGGCGGCGCGCTCGGCGGGGTTCGCCTGGGTGGCCAGCTGCGCCTCGAGGATCCGCGCGCCGACCTGGGGGTCCTCCAGCTTGTCCAGCGCCGGGGTCACCAGCTGGGCGGCTTGCTCGCGCAGCGGCCCGGGCGCCGACGCCAGCTTGCCCACCGCCGCCAGCGCCTCCGCGTTGCCGGGTTCCAGGTGAAGCACCTCGCCCAGGAGCTGGAGCCCGCCGGCTTCCTGTCCAGGGCGGCCGAGCCGGAGCAAGCCGAGGCGGAGCGCGAGCGCGCCGACCTCCTCCGACCCGGCCTGGCGCGCCAGCTCCAGGTCGCGGGCCAGCGCCTCCTCCAGGCCGGCGGCGTCACCGGTCTTCTCGTGGAGGCGCTGGAGCGACTTGAGGACGGCGCGGTCGTCGGGCGCCTGCGACCGCAGCTCCTGGTAGGCGCGCACCGCGCCGGCGGGGTCGCCCAGCGCGTCGTCGCACAGGTCCGCCAGCTCGTAGAGCAGCTCGGTGCGCGCGGGGGATGCGGGGAGCGCGTCGACCAGGGAACGCAGGACCCGGGCGAGCCGCGGTCGATCGCCCTGCGCGCGGCACGCCGCCGCGTACGTCGCGAGCAGGGCCTCCTCCCGAGGGGCCGCCTCGGCCGCGCGCGCCCAGGCCTCCAGCGCCCGGTCGCGCTCGCCCAGCTCCTGGCGAAGCTCGGCGACGCGGCTCCAGAGCGCGGCGGAACCCACGTCCGGATCGCGGTCCAGGGCCTCCTCGTAGGCGGCCAGCAGCTCGTCCTTGGCGTCCAGCGCCTTCGCCAGCAGCTCCAGGTCGACCCGGGTCCGCTCGTGGTTGGGCGCGACGTGGAACGCCCGGAGCTGGGCCCCGAGCGCGGCGCGCGGCTCCTTGATCTGCTCCCACAGCCGGGCGATCTCGACGAAGCGCATGCGGCGCGCGGGGAGGTCGGCCGTCCCGGTCTGGGCCTCCAGCGCCTCCACCAGCCTTCGCGGATCGCCGATCTGCCGGAGGTACGGCTCCAGCGCGGTCCCGGCGGCGGCGCGGGTGGCGGGGACGCCGAGCAACCGCTCCAGCCCGCCGGCGGCGTCGGCCTGGAGGTCGTGCGCGGCGAGGGCCTGGACGTAGGCCTCGACGGCCTGTTCGGGGCGCTCGTGCTCGAGGAGCTTGCCCTGGCGAAGCCGGATGCGCGGGTCCGGGCCGGCGACCAGCGCTTCGTCGAGGGCGCCCAGAGCGTCCGCGGGGCTCTGGGCCGCGATGAAGAGGTCCGCCGCCTCGAGGAGCAGCGCGAGCCGGTCGGCACCCGGCAGGCGCGCGCGGCGCAGGAGCACCTCGGCAGCGCCCTTCGAGTCGCCCGCGGCGGCCAGCAGGGTGCGCAGGTGCTCCAGCGCCTCGAGGTCGTCGGGCTGCACCGCGAGGAGGTCGTTCCAGACGACGGCGGCCTGGCGCGACTGCTTCAGATCCTCGCGCAGGAGGGCGACGAAGCGGAGCAGCGCGGCCAGCTCCGCGGGCTCCTCGATCTTCTCCGATTCGCTCTCCACGACCTCGGCGAGCGAGCCCAGCGCGTCGACCTGCTGGGCGAGCTGGCGGAGTCCGGGCAACGCCTTCACCCGATCCGCGCCCGGGGTGACGAACGCCTGGAGCGCGGAGAGGAGATCGTTCGGCGTCGCGCCCCTGGGCTCATCGGGCTGGTTCAGTCGCCGGATCGCCTCGAGGACGACGTCCCGGCCCGGCCCTTCGACCCGGTCGAGGAGGTCGTCCAGCAGCTCCTCCAGCACCTCCACCGCGTCGGCCTCGACGGCCGCCTCCCTGGCGAACCGGTGGAGCTCGGCATCCTCGGGCCGGAGGTCGACCGCCTTCATCAGCGTGGCCAGCGCGAGGTCCGGCTGGCGCAGCTTCAGCCGCTGGATGCGGGCGATCCGCTTCAGCGACGTCACCTTCTCCGCCGCGTCCCCCGCCGCCGCGCCCACCACCTCCAGCGCGCGGATCAGGGCCGGGTCGTTCCCCGCGCGCTCGTGGGCGGACGCCAGGAGGCGGGCCGCGTCCAGCCGCTCGGGCGTCTCCAGCAGGTGCTCCAGGGACGCGAGCGTCTCGGGCTCGGACGGATCCGCCGCGAGGCGCCTCTCGGCGGCCCGCAGTGTTTCGGAAGACCCACCCACGGCGCGAACTGTACCCCTCTTCGGGCTTCACACAGGGTGTTTGGCGATTCTCCCTGTGCTCATGAGACGACATCAGGGTCGATTGGGCGTGAAGGGATTGTCGCCGCCTTCCTGCCAACGCGTGTGGCAGAGTGCCCGCCCCGTGCGACGCGTCTTCTCGGTCTTCTACTGGTTGCTGTTCGCCCTCAGCCAGCCCGTGCTCTTCCTGGGCGCGCTGGTGGTGTTCCTGGTCACCTTCCCCTTCGACCGGAACCGAATGGTGTTGCACCTGTACTCGTGCGCGTGGGCGCAGGCCTCGTTCTGGATGAACCCGATGTGGCGGATGAAGGTGCTGGGGCGGGAGAAGCTGCCCTGGCGCGGCCCGGCGGTGCTGGTGTCCAACCACGAGTCGCTCGTCGACATCCCGGTGCTGTACGGGCTGTTTCGCCCCTACAAGTGGGTCTCCAAGGAGAGCGTGTTCCGCTACCCGTTCGTGGGCTGGAACATGTACCTCAACGGCTACGTCGGCCTGAAGCGCGGGAACGCCGCGAGCGTGGCGAGGATGCTCGCCACCTGCGAGCGCTGGCTGGACCGCGGCGTGCCGGTGCTGATCTTCCCCGAAGGCACGCGGTCGCCCGACGGAGAGGTGAAGGCGTTCAAGGACGGCGCGTTCGTCCTCGCCGCGCGCAAGGACGCCCCCATCTACCCCATCGTCCTCACCGGCACCGCCCGCACCCTCCCGAAGAACGGCCTCATCTTCCAGGAGGTCGCCAACTGCGAGCTCCGCGTCCTCGACCCCGTCAAGCCGGCCGACTTCGATCGCGACCCGGCCAAGCTGCGGGACCACGTCCGCGGCCTGATCGTCGCCGCTAGATCCGCCCGGACTTGATGTCGTCCAGCACCTCGTCCGCGGCGGCGATCCCGGAGAGGCACCCACCCTCCATGAACCCCTGCCAGTCGTAGAAGGAGTCGGCGTGCTCGCCGGCGAACTTGAGCGCGCCGGCGGACTGCGCCTCCAGGCCGGCGAGGCCGGTGAACTGCCCGGGCAGGTAGCAGGTATACGAACCGCGCGCGAACGGCGACGACAGCCAGTGCCCCTGCGCGACGACGTACTTGCCGCCGGAGCGGGTGGCGCGCGCGCGCACCCCGGGCCACACGCGGTCCAGGTCGGTGAGGAACGCGTCGACCTGCGACTGGACCTGGCTCGCCGAGGGCACCGGGAGCTGGAGCGCGCGGCCGCGGTTGCCGCCCGCGTAGTCGGTGAGGACGGCGGTGGTGGCGGCGCTGGTGTAGCTGGTCTCCCAGGTGTTCTGCACGTTGGAGAGGTTGGTGTAGGCGAGCCCGTTGAAGCCCTGCTCCACCCACGGGCGCCCGTTGAAGCCGATCATCGCCTTGCAGTTGTTGCCGTACCCCAGCGTGTCGATGGCGCGGCGCTTGTCGGCGGAGAGCCCGAGGCTGGCCTCCAGGGTCACGGTCCGCAGCACCGAGAACGGGACGGTCACGATGACCGCGTCCGCCCGCTCCGGCGTCGTGGAGCCGCGGAAGAAGAGCTCGAACTGCCCGGAGGCGTTCTTACCCAGCCGGACCAGCTCCGCGCCGAAGTTCACCGGGCCGGGCAGCCGCGCCCGGATGCTGGACGCGATGGAGTCGTTGCCGCCCACGATGTGGAAGCGCTCGTCGCTGAACACGCCGAACTCGCGGAGCTTCGACTTCCGGTCCGCGTGGATGAACAGCAGCATGTTGAGGCAGCTCTGCTGGGAGCACTCCAGGCCGTACTCGGCGACGTACGCCTGCTCCAGCACGTTCTGGATCAGCGGCAGGCCCGTGCCGCGCGTCCCCAGCCACGACGCCAGGTCCAGTTGGTCCAGCGCGACGTCGCCTGCGGAGTGGGAGAAGAACGTCGGCGCCCCGGTGCCGGCCTGCAGGTCGTCGCGCATGCGCGGGACGATCTGGCGGTACTCGTCGATCACCGCGGCCTCCGAGTACCGCTGGCCGCCGAAGAAGAAGGCGTTCTCGCCGGGCTCCTTCTCCAGGTCCTCCTTCGCCAGGCCGAACTCGTTGGCGTAGGCGAGCATCGTCTTGTGGAGGTTGTCGATCAGCTCGCCGCCCGCCTCCGCCACCTGGCCCGGGAAGACCCCGCGGATCGACTTCTGGCGTCCCCCGGCGCGGGTGCTGGCCTCGTAGAGCACCGCCGAGTAGCCCTTGGCGCGCAGCCGGTCCGCCGCCGCCAGCCCCGCCATCCCGGCGCCGATGATCGCGATCCGCGGCGCGCTGGACTGCGCGCTCGCGCGCCGGCTGGTGGCCGCCGCCGCCACCGCCACCGCCGCGGCCCCCTTGATCACCGAGCGCCGCGTCAGCCTCCGCCGCTCCTCCAACTCCTCGACCCGCGCCAGGCCGTCGCGGGTGCTGAGCCCTTCGCGTTCGCAGAGGTCGGCGATCCGCACGATGCGGCGGAGCTGATCGAACAGGCGGCTGTGGGCCATGGGGGGCGTCCTCCGCGATCGGAGACCGATCGCCGCGGCAAGGTGGGACGGCGACCCCGATTATGCCTGGATTTGACTTTTACGCCAAGAACAGATTTTTCAGGCCTGTTCAGAAGGCGCCCTGGATCTCGGGCGGGTCATTCCAGGTGAAGTCGTTGCTGCTGCCGCCGTCGTGGCAGTCGCAGCTCACGTTGCAGCCCGGCTCGAAGAATGGGTTGTTGGGATGGTGGTAGGGTCCGCGGCCCCATGACCCTCAAGCTCTATTACTGGCCTCGCAGCTCCGCGACCCGCGTGCAGTGGGCGCTGGAGGAGCTGGGCGTTCCGTACGAGAAGGCGCGCCTCGACCGGGAGCGCAACGACAACCGCACCCCCGAGTACCTGGCGATCAGCCCGCAGGGGAACATCCCCGCGCTGGTCGACGGCGACGCGAAGATCTTCGAATCGGCCGCCGTCCTCATCCACCTCGGACAGCGGTACGGCGTGGAGAAGGGGCTGTGGCCGAAGTCGCCCGCCGGGGCCGCCGACGCGCTGGTGTGGTGCGTGTGGAGCTCCTCCGAGCTGGGCGTGCAGCGGCTGGCGTATGCGCTGCAGACGCTCGACGCGCCGTTCGCGCTCCCCAAGGAGGACCGCAACCCGAAGGTCGCCGAGCGCTTCCGCGCCGCGTACTACGCGCGCATCGCCGTGCTGGAGGGCCGGCTGGCCGGGAAGGACTACCTCGTCGGGAACGCGTTCTCCCTGGCGGACGTGGCGCTCGCGCAGCCCGTGGCGTCGGCCACCGCCCGGCTCGGCCTGCCCGTCACCGACCACAAGAACGTGACCGCCTGGGTGGAGCGGTGCACGTCCCGCCCGGCGTTCCAGCGCGTGATGGCGGAGACCTGATCGGCGCGCACGCCGCGCACCCGCTTCGGTGCGGCGTTCCGGCGCGCGTGAGCGCGGATTGATCAGCGGGCGGCGCGCCCGCCCCGGCGCCGCGTTCCAGCGCGTGCCAGTGGAGATCAGCTCAGGGTCGCGACCCTCGCCCGGTACCGCTCCAGCGCCCGCCGGGTGTCCTCGCGCGGATCGCGGGCGATCCGCGCCACCTGCTCCGGCGTGAGCATCCGCGCCACCTCGGCCAGGCCGAACAACGCCGCGCGCCGGAGCTCCCCGTCCCGCCCCTCCAGCGCGCGGAACCAGGCCTCGCGCCCGTCCGCGCGGGCGGCGAGCGCGCGGATCGCCGCGGAGGCCGCCGCCTCGTCCGGCTCGGAAGCGACCTGCTCCAGCACGCGCCGCGAGAGGTCGTCCGTGGCGCCCCCCAGCGCGAGCAGCGTCCACGACCGCAGGTCGCGCTCCGGCGCCTCCACGTTCGCCAGCAGCTCGCCCACGATCCCCGGACCCCGCCCGGTGGCGAACGCGTAGGCGGTGGCCGCGGCCCGGACGTCCCGGGACGGGTCCAGCAGCGCGGCCCGCAAGAGCGCGTCCAGCGCCTCCGGCTCCGGCGGCGCGGACGCCTGCCCCGGCACCTCGTTCCTCGGCGGCGCCCACGCCTCGAACAGCGCCTGGCGCACCTCCGGCCGGGGATCCTCCATCATCCCGCGCGCGAACGCCGCCTGGTCGCCGGGGCGCAGGAACAGGGCCGACAGCGAGGCCCGCCGGGCGTTGCCGCCGTCCCACGCCACCAGCTGCCGCAGCGCCGCCGACAGCCGGGGGCCGTCGTCGATGTACTTCACCAGCGCCATGGCGGCCTGCCGCGGCTCCTGCGACAGCTCCGCCTCCAGCGCCCGCAGCTCCCGCGCGCCCAGCGGCCCGGGCGGCACCGGGCGATCCGACTCGCCCTCCAGGGCCGCCACGCCGGCGGGCGTGAGCGTCCACCGGTCCATCCCGCCGCCCACCTGCGCCCGGTGCAGCAGCCCGCGCCGCGCCAGGTCCTTGAGCAGCGTCATGATGTCCGGCACCGGGAACCCCAGCGACGGCGCGCGCGTCCCCAGCCAGTGCCACGACGCCTTGTCGCCGCCCTGGCGCACCAGCGCGAGCACCTTGCGGTCCATCTCCGAGAGGGGTTCGCCGCTCATGCTTCGAAGTACCTCGCCAGCACGCCGTCGATCACCGCCCGCATGGCCAGCCGCTGCGCGCTCGCCGGTCCGCCGAAGCCCAGCCGCCGCCGCAGCACGCGCAGGCGCTCCTCCTGCGCGGGGTCCTTGCGGAGGATGGCCGGGAGGTGCACGCGGTCCGTCTGCTGGAGGAATTCCCCCAGGAGGTGAGGCAGGTCGGCCTCGGGCGAGCCCACCGTCTCCGGCACCGCGGCGTGCGCCAGGTGGTGGGTCGCGCGGTGGAGCATCCAGCCGCGGTACGCCCCGCCGCCGAAGAGGAGCTCCAGGTCCGGAGCCACGCGCGCCCGCAGCACGTCGGAGGGCGGCGCGGCGGACCCGTCGAAGCGCACCGCCGAGAGGACGTCGTCCTCCTCGTCCAGATGGACGTGCGTGGCGATCGGCACCTGGAAGTACCCGGACGGCGGCGCGCCCGGGGCGGCGTCCACCACCGGGGCGGAAAGAAACGGCTCCAGCCAGTACCACGCGAAGAGCAATTCCTGGGGGACGTGGAGGGTGAGCGCGACCGGTTCGCCGCCCGGCCCGAAGCGCACCTCCTCCAGCGTGTCCACGCCCTTCGGCTCCGCGCCCGGCGGCCACACCTGCACCTCGCCGTCGTCCAGCTGGAAGCGGGGGCGGATCGCCAGCGCCGGCCCGGGCGACGCCGGGGCGTCGGGGCTCCAGTGCATCGCGGGCGCGCTCACGGCCAGACCTGCTTCGACGGGCGGAAGTAACCCTTCCCCTTGCCCATGGGGATCCACCCGCGCGCGATCATCTCGTCCGTGACCGGCTGGCCGTAGGCTCTCGCGTCGCCACCCACGGCCGAGGCGCCGCTGCCGCCCAGGAGCCCCGAGGGCCCGTAGGCGGTGACGATCTTCCCGATCGCCTGGCCGGCGCCCATCACGATGGCGATGTCGGTGCCCTTGCGGAAGGTGAGCTTGAGCTCCCCGTCCCAGTACACGGCGTCGGGCGTGGACATGATCGCCATCAGCACGTCCTCCGGGAACTCGTGCCGCTCGTCCCCGTGGTACCGGCTGAGCTGCAGGGTGCCGGCCTTCGCGTCGTTGATGAACCTCTGGGCGACGGCGTTGGGCAGCTTGGCCAGCTCCTCCGCGTGGATCTCCTGGATCCTCCCCAGGGCGCCCTGCACGTCTCCCTTGGCCGTCAGGGCGCGGACCTCGTCGATGACGCTGGACGTGACCGAGTCCGGGTGTTCGTCCACCAGGCCGCCGAGCGCCTTGATGATCTCCTGGAGCTGCTTCGGCTTCACCTTCGAGGTCGGAGTCTCCAGCAGATCGACCAGCGCCCCCTGGGTCTTCACGTCCTCCCCGTCGAAGTGCCCCCAGAGCTTGAAGAACGGCTCCTTGAGCCCCGAGACCCTCTGGGCGTCGGTGCGGTTGATCAGCGCCTGCAGCTGGTCAGCGTCCATGTGCTGGAGGGCCTGGAACGCCTTCTCGAAGTCCAGGCCCCCGGCCGCGGCCCCGGCGGCCTCGCCCACCGGGTACTTCAGGGTCTCCTGAAGCGTCGCGAGCGCCTCCTCGTACGCCTTGCTCCGCACCTCCAGCTCCGCCTGGCGCCTGGTGATGTCGGCCTTCTTGAGGGCGTATGCCTCGTGGTCCTCCTTGGGATGGCTGCTGAGGGGCTCCCGGAGCCAGAACTCCTCCAGCTCCAGCGCCCTCTTGGCGGCGCGTATCTCCACCTGCTCCGTCGCGAGCGTGTTCATCTCCTTGACGTGCACGGTGAGCCATTCGTTGTTCGGGTCCTCGGTGAGCGTCTCCAGGATCTTCCCGTAGACCTTCTGCATCCGCTCCGCGCCCACCGCCTCCACCTTGGCGGCGACGTACCCGCGTCCCTCGCCGAGGTTCGCCAGCTCCCGCGCGTACCCGGCCAGCTGCTTCTCCAGCTGCTCGACCTCCCCTTCCAGCTGCACGCGCTCGCGCAGGCCCAGGTCGGGGTCGGCCAGCCGCTTCTGCCGGGACTCGATGATCGCCGGCAGCTTGCGGACCTCGTTCCACGCCTCCTCCGCCATGCTGCCGGCGGGGATGCGGCCGCCGGCGGCGAACCGCTGCACCACCGCGTCGGTGATGCGCCGGACCGCGCCGGTGAGGCCCTGGTACCGCTTGTAGGCCTGGAGCGTGGGGATGTGGTGGAGGACGTCCTCCAGCGTGGCGCCGGCGCCGACGCGGATCTCCAGCCCGGTGGTCTGGCCGAAGAACCCCTTCTTGTACGCCACCTGCACCTCGCCGGACTTGAGGTCCGGATCCACCACCACCGGCGTCCCCAGCGCGGCCTGCACGCGGTTCTTGAGGTTGGTCTCCGAGACCGGCTTGCGCGCCAGCTCCCCCGAGGACCGGAGCGAGTCCAGCTCCCCGCGCTGCCGCCACGACAGCGTGGAGGAGAACTCGTCGATGCGCTGGCTGGTGAGCTTCGCCTGCGCCTGGGTGTACGCGGAGAACAGCTCCCGGTCGGAGAGGAGCTTGGTCACCTCCGGGTCGTGCCCCAGGCCGTGCAGCTCGCCCTCCATCCTCCGGCGCGACGGCCCGTCCAGCGACAGCGGCGTCTCCGTCTCCACCGGCAGCGCCATCGCCGGCGGCGGGGGCGGCAGCTTGGGGAGGACCCACCAGCGGTGCTCGGTGAACTGGGCCAGCTCCGCCTGCTCGCCGTAGTAGATGCGGTCCTTGCCGCCCTTGGGCCCGACCACGCGGTCCGGGGAGAAGGAGTGCATCACCTCCAGGCTGCCGTCGCCCTGCACCACGCCCAGCATCTGGTGCATCGTGCCGCTCTGGCTGCGCACGCTGATGACGATCTGCGTGCCCGGCGGGAGGCCCGACGCCTGGGAGACGAGGTGCTCCGGCGAGCCGGAGAACTGGGGCAGCGGGTCGCCGGTGAGCGGATCGCGCAGGTTGCGGATCAGGCTGCCCATGGGCCGCTCGGCGCCGGAGGGGGCGCGCGGATCCACCGCCACCGCGCCGGACCAGCCGGCGTTGCGCAGCGCCTGCACCCACACCCAGGTCGCGCACTGGCCCTTCGTCGGGTCGGGGTCGTGCGCCGCGGCGCCGCGGATGCCCAGCGGCACGTCGGTGTCCCAGTCCACCCTCGGCGCCGGGCCGCGCGCGCCGGTGGGCCCGTTCATCTGGTGGGCCACCACGATGTCCGGGTGGAACAGCGCCCACTCGCCGTGGGGCAGCTTCTCGCGGATCCGGTAGTCCTCCAGCGTGGCGGAGTGCGTGTTGTTCCACAGGTCGCCCGCGACGTCGGGGTCGAGCGGCAGGCCGGTGGCCCAGCCCAGCCGCCGGTAGCGGACGAACTCGCGCAGCTCGTGCGTGTAGAACGCGCGGTCGTAGTCGGTGGCGGGGATCTCCCCGGCGGCGATCTGCCGCAGCCGCGCCACCATCGCCAGCTCCGCCTCGCCGCCGCCGCCCTCGAAGCGCCGCACGTGCGCCTCCACCACGTCGATGGCGCGGGTGGTGAACTTGACCTTGCTGAAGTCGAGGTGGCGCACCGGCCCGCCGGCCGCCTCGGGGTCGTAGTCCCGCCCGCTGGCGGGGCCGCGCGCGCCGGTGGCCGCCTCCGGCACCTCCACCTTGCGGAAGCGCGCCACGTTCACCAGCGGGTCCTCGCCCTTGAGCGGGACCAGCCAGCCCGACTTCGGCGCCACCGTCCGCTTCGGCTCCTGGCCCAGCGTCTCCAGCTCCAGGACGTAGAGCTTCCCGTCCGGATCGCGGAAGGGCGGCAGCTGCCTCGCGGCGTGCACCTCGTGCTCGATGTGGCCCTCGAAGAAGACGACCTCCATCGTCCCGCCGGGCTTGAGGCGCTGGAGCGCGTACGGCGCGTAGGCCTCCAGGCTGTCCAGCCGGCGACCGAGGTCGTTGTGGGCCAGCGCCTTGACCATCAGCTCCGAGTCGGAGGCGCCCGGGTGCAGGATCCGCAGGTCGCGCATCTTGGCGGCCCAGGCCTGCTGCGGGGCGGCGTCCGCCGGCAGCGGGAAGCGCATCTTGATCTCGTCCACCGAGCTGACGGGGATGCGGTCCCCCATGTTCTCCGACACGAACACGCCGCCGGCCGCGTGCAGCTTGGCGATCTGCTCCGGGGGCGGCTGGTTGTTGACCTCGGTGGCGATGATGACGGCGCCGGGGTTCCGCTTCAGCAGGTCGATGGGGCTGTCCATCTCCGGCCCCGCGAAGGGCTCGAGGATGACCTTGCGCCGGGGCGCCGCGCGCGGGTCCCCGGCGGCGCGCGGCTCCCCCTCCCCCTCCGGGACCTGGCCCTTGGAGAACAGGCGCGGCGCCTGGTCCAGGAACGGCATCTCCTTTCCCCGGTCCAGCAGCCCCAGCTCCACCCTCTGCTTCTTCAGCGGGTCGACGCGCGCCACCTCGTCGTGGCGGTGGGAGAGGTTGTCCAGCGTGGCCTCGGCCCGCGCCAGCTCCATCTTCAGGGCGTCGCGGTCGGCCTTGCTGCCGGCGCCCGCCAGCTCCGCCTCCAGGGAGCGCTTGACCTGGAGCTGGGCGTCGATCTCCAGCTCCACCTTGGTCTGGTAGAGCTTGAGCTGCTCCTCCAGCGGGAGCTGCTTCCAGTCGCGGAGCTTGGCCTCGTTGAGCTGGCCCACGTGCTCCTGCCAGCGCTGGTCGTGCGCCTGGAGCGCGTGCACGCCCTCCTCGCGGAGGACGCGCGCGTCGGCGCCCTTGCGCATCACCACCACCGGCTGGCCCTCGATGATGGCGGTGACCGCCTGGCCGGACCTGGAGCCGGTGAAGTGCTCGAAGTCCTTCCCCTCCATCACCACGATGGGGGTGTCCTGCATCTTCACGCGCAGGTCGGTGGGGACCGCGGCCAACAGCTCCGAGCGCAGCCTCGGGTCGTCGCTGGCGTTGCGCAGCGCCTTGGTGGGCGTCTTCACCGCCTCGTCGACGGCGGCGTCCAGCTTGGCCAGGTTGACCTTGCCGGTGGGCGTCTCGCGCATGGCCGCGTCGTGGAGCTGCTGGCGGAGCTGGGGGGAGATCTCCTCCCCGCGCGCGGCGGCCAGGCGCACCTGGAACAGCGCCTCCTCCGGGAGGGCGGAGAGCGGGCCGCGGACGTGGGGCGGGTACTCGGCCAGCCGCTGGACGCGCTCGATGCGGGCGGCGCGGCGCACCTCGTTGCGCTCGTCCGCGGCGCGCTTGACCACCGCGCCGACGCTCTTGAAGAACGTCTCCTTGTCCAGGCCCGGCGCGCCCTTGGCGGCCTGCTGGAACAGCGCCTCCCGGAGCGCCGGCGAGCCCTCGGCGCCGGTGTCCATCAGGTGCTTGACCACCTTGATGCCGGCGTCGTCCAGGCCGGAGAGCGCGGCGTGCACCGGGTCCTTCCTGGGGCCCAGCACCGCCTCGCGCCGCGCCTCCGCGGCCTTGCCCTCCGCCTCGCGGGTGGCGTTGACCGACGCCACGGCGCCCTTGAGCTTGGCGTTGAACTCCACGTCGACGAGCCCGGGGGACTTGGCCCTGGCGGCGACGAACAGCTCGGCGGCGACGCCCGGGTCGTACTTGCCGGAGGCGAGCATCTTCCCCGCGGCCTGGAGGTGCTCCGGCGGGAGCTGCGCCAGGTCCTCCAGGTTCATCCCCCGGAGCGAGCTCTTGGCGGAGTCCTCCAGGTGGCCGGAGAGCGCGGAGCGCACCTGCTTGCGCTGGGCTGCGACGCCCTCCTCGTGCCCCACCACGCCCGGGCGGGCCTGGTCCAGCATCTGGAAGAACTCTTTCGGATCGACGCGGACGCCGTCCTTGAGCATCGCGTGGTACGCGTTGAGCTTCTCCTCGGACGTCCCCATCGCCGGGTTGGTGATGAGGCGGCGGAGCTTCCACAGCTCGCCCGCCTCCATCCCCGCCAGCTTGTCCTGCATGGACTTGGGCATCCCGGCCATCAGCTGCTGGCCTTCGTGGATCTCGTTCTTCATCCGCTGGAGCATCGGATCGCCGGCCTCGCCCCTGGCCTTCGCCGCCTTGGCGGCCTGCAGCTCGTCGTGGGTGAACGCCTCCTCGTGCATGCCGGCGGACCGGGCCGCCAGCTTGAGCGTCTGCAGGTCCCGGTCGGTGAGGGAGCCGGGCGGCAGCTTGCGCGCGGCCGCCTTCAGGTCCCGGAAGCGCGCCTGGTTGCGGGCCTCCACCGCGGAGCGCCCGGCGGAGCTGAACAGCTCGCGCAGGCCGGTCTCGCCGATGGCGAGCAGCGCGTCCTTCAGCCCGCCCTCGTACTTGCCGCGCGCGGTGTCGATGATGATGTCCGCGGCGGTGGCGGCCATCGCGCCCAGCGTCTGCGAGGCGACGGAGGTGATCATGTGGCGGCCGGTCTCGCCCAGCTTCTCGCCGAGGCGGGAGCCGAGGCCGGCCTTGTTCGGGTCCAGGGCCGGCCCGAGCGACTTGCTGATCTTGTTGGAGATCCCCTGCGACACGCCGGCGGAGACGGCGCTCACCGCGGCGCCCTTGAGGCCCCCGACCGCGATCTCCCCGATCCCGGAGAGGATGCCCTCCTTCCACGTCTGCTCGTTGAGCGCGGTGCGGGCCGCGCCGCCCACCGCGCCGACGACCGCCTCCCGCGCGATGGTGCCGCCCACCTTGCCCAGCTTGTTGGTGAGGAACGCGCCGGCCTTGGCCAGCGGCCCGGCGACCTCCTTGGCGGCGATGGCGCCCCCGCGGAGCGCCGCCTTCTCCGCCGCCGCCGCGCCCTTGCCCAGCCCGCCGCCGATGCCCGCGGTGGCGCACTCGATGGCGGTCATCCCCACGTCGGTGGCGGCCTCCTCCCACCCGTAGCGGCCGCCGCGGAACCCGGCCTTCACCGCCATGGTCGCCGCGCCCGAGAGGACGGCGACGATGATGCCGGCGACGAGCAGGTTGACGCCGGGGATGAACATCAGCGCGATGGAGACGACGATCGCCAGCGCGGTGATCAGCCGCGTCCAGAACGCCTCCTGTTTGTCCACCGCGGCCTTGTAGGCGTCCGCCCCGGTCTTCACCGAGGTGCTCGCCAGCATCAGCGAACCCCGCACGCGGTTGAGGTCCGCCATCCGGCCGATGGGCTTGCCCGTCAGCGGGTCCGTGGGGCGGACCAGCTTCCCGTTCTTGTCGAACGCCCTGGTGTACGGCGGCAGGACCTTCCCGTTGGGGCCGAAGACCTTGGCCGGGTCGCCGTTGGGGCGGCCGGCGGCGGCCATCACCATCCGCACGTACTGGTCCTTCGCCCCGTAGAGGTTCCGCTTCTCCGGGGAGCCGGCCATCGACCCCTCGGAGAGGAAGCCGGTGCCCTCCACCGCCTGGTGCTGGAACTGGAGGAAGGTCTGCTCGATCTGCGCCCGGTCCGTGCCTGCGGACCCGGCCTGGATCTCCTTGGCGCGCTGGGCGTCGTCGCCGGACAGCTCGCCCCCGCCGAACCAGCCGCCGGTGCCGTACAGCCTGTCGTGGAGGCTCTCCCCGGTCTCCTTCTTGAACCGCTGGTCCTCCTCGTCCTGCTCCTGCTGGGACCTCCCCTCCAGCGCGTGGTTGATCAGCTCCTCGTGCGTCCCCCACTTCTCGGTCGCCATCCGGACGGAGGTGGTGATGGAGGCGCGGCCGTTCCTGATCATCTCGTCGCCGTACGCCGCTCCGGCGGTCTCCCCGGAGAGCAGCGCGCCGGTGCGCCTGGCGACGTAGTCCGTGGGGTCGCCGCCCTTGGGGATCTCCTTCTTGTCGGGGAGCTTGGCCGCCAGCAGCTTCATGCGGTTCTCGTGGCGGCCCTTCGCCTCGAGGAACGACTTGCGCATGCCCGCCTGGTCGGACGGGCTGGCGTGCTCGTACGCGAACTTCATCTGGTTCCACTCGCGATCCTCCAGCGCGTTGATCCGCGTCTGGGTGGTCTCGCCGGAGCCGACCCGCTCTCCCTCCAGGATCTCGTAGGCGCCGCGCGCGGCGAAGGCGGCGTCCTGCTTGTCCTTGTCCTTGCTCCCGGCCGCCATCACCTGCGCCTCGATGGCGCTCTTGGCCGCGGTGACGGTGGGCCGCTCCTCCTGCTTGTAGCGCGCGGCCTGCTCCGGGTGCTCCTTGTCCCAGCCCACGGTGCCGTACGCCGCGCCCATCTGGTGGGCCGGCTTGGCCCCCCCGTACGCCTGGTCGTACTTCCACAGCATGTCCTGCGCGTGCTGGGTGAAGAGCTGGCGGGCCTGCTCGTTGGTCAGGTCCGCCTTCTGGCCGGCCTCGCCGGAGAACGCCTTGGCGTGCTCCTTGAACATGTCGTTCAGGAGCCCTTCGGTGTGGGAGGGCGGGACGAAGGCGTTGCCGTAGGTCCCGTTGATCTCCTGGCGGGCCATGTTCTCCAGGTCGCCGGTGATGGTGACGATGTCCGCGTTGCCCTTCTCCTGGGCGTCGCGGAGCTTCTTCTCCACCCGCATCGACAGGGCCTTGCCCTCGTTCCCGTCGAGGTAGGCCTCGTTCAGCTTGAAGTCGAGCTTGCCCAGCTCCTTCTCGAGCAGCTTCTTGGTCGCGCCCAGCTCGCCGGAGTCCTGGAGCGCCTTGCGCTCGTCCCCGCTGAGGCTGCCGGCGGCGGCCTCGCGCGCGTCCTTGCTCGCGCCGAAGATGGAGGTCGAGTCCTTGATGATCCAGTTCTTGGAGTCGGCGCGCGTGGCGGCGTCCGTGGAGAAGAGCCCGAGCGCCTTGTCCTTCTCCGGGTTGCTCAGTCGCTCCCGGATGTGCTTCTCGAGGTTGCCGTAGTTCTTGGAGAGCTTGATCTCCTCCGCCGTCTTGTATTTGAACTGCCCCGCGCCGTCGTAGACGTCGGACACCACCCGGGTGCCCGGGAACGGGAGCTTGTCGGTGAGCGCCTTGAAGACCTTGTCGCTGTCGGTCTTGGAGTCCCAGAGCAGATAGCCCACGCCCGCGACCGCGCCCACGCCGCCGCCGAGGACGCCGCCCACCACCACGGCCCCGGCGTAGTCCCAGAACCCGGGCGGCTCGGGGAGCGCGGCGTGGCAGTCGTCGGCGCGCTTCTGCAGGCTCTCGCCGAGCGACTTCCGGATCTCCGGGAACTGGTTCCCCAGCCCGGAGGTCTCGAACTCGTCCTCCGCGTTCGCCACCGACATGTGGTACTCGGTTTCGAAGCCGCGGATGCCCTGGTTGAGGAAGCGGATCGCGCACGCTTCCAGGGGCGGAATCCCCTTCCCCTTCATCCGCTTGGTGCGCTCGAGGAGGTCCTTGGCGGTCTTCTCGGCGTACTTGCGCGCGCGCTCCATCGTTTCCTTGGAGCCCGTCCCCATCTTGCCGGTGAACTTCACCGCCGAGGACATGATGTCGAAGGTGATCTGCGTCCCGGCGTCGTAGGCGCCCTCGGAGATCTTCTGCGCCTGCTCGATGAGGCCCTTGCGCTGGTGCTCGAAGCCGTCGCGCGCGCCGTGGAGCGTGTCGTTCGCCTGGTCGTTGATCACCTTGAGGTGCTGGTCGTGGAGCTCGCCCACGCCGTTCTGGGCCTCGTCCAGCTGCGGGAGCACCTGCCGGGAGTCGAGCCACTTTCCACCCTGGACCACCGGGTAGAGGCGGCGGACGACGTCCGGGTAGCTGTCCGCCATCTGCGCCGCCGCGCTGGCCAGCCCCACCTCGGCCGCGCGTGACTGGTTGAGGAGCGCCTTGCGGACCTTCCTCCCCGCCTCGTGGAGGTCCTCGGTCCAGTCCTTCAGCTTCTCCGCCAGGTACGCCCCGGTGTCCTCCTGGGTCTTCTGGATCTGCCACACCGCCTGCTGGCGGGCGTCCATCAGCTTGAGCATCTCCTGCTCGTTCTCGCGCTTCTCCTCCAGCTTGATCTGAGGCGTGTCGCGCTCGGCGGCGCCGGCGGCGGGGTTGATCAGCCCCACGGACATGGTGAAGAAGGCGGCCAGGTTCTCGGCCGAGTCGAGCGCCTTGGCGCGCTTGTCGGCGGCGTCCACCATCCCCTGCTGCCGGCTCTTGATCATCTCCGGCAGGTTCGCGGCGCACGCCGAGTTGATGTACTGGGTGACCTGGTTGCCCTCCCCGGCGAGGTGGCCGGCGATGTCCTTCTCGGCTTCGGCCATCGTGTGGAGGTCGGGCCGCTTGGGCTTGGGCGGATCCTGGTGCTTGGGGTGGCGGATCTTGTCCGCCTTGGCCGCTTTCTCCGCCAGCTCCTTCTCGAACTCCAGCCCGGGGATCTCCTTGCCGATGCCGTGATTGGGAATGTCCCGGATGTTCCCGGCCGCCTCCCCCATCTTGGCCTTGAAGGCCGCGGTGATGCCGTCGGCGAACTCGTGGAGCGCCTGGCTGGTGCCCTTGAGCGACTCGGTGATGTTCTTGGTCGCGTCGTCGCGGTTCCTGGTGATCTCGTCCAGGTTGTCGAACTTCGTCTCGTTGATGTCCTTGATCGCGCTCTCGGCCGCCTGGTTGACGTCCGCCTTGCACTGGTTGACCGCGGCGGTGACCATGGCCACGCCGCCCCCGACGATGGCGGGGATCTGGTCCGCCAGCTTCTCGATCTCGAAGCGGACCTCCCAGGCGCGGGCCATCACCCGCCGGACCATGTCGATCTGCGCCTCGCTGGCGGCGCGGGTGACCGCCTCCACCGCGCGCCGGATCCTCGCGTGGTGCTCGCGCGAGGAGATGCCGGTGTCCTTGACGATGGACGCGTCCTGCTTGACGACGAACTCCGGCGGCTCCTCCACGATGGGCGGGTAGAAGTTCCCGGTCTTCGCCATCGGGATGGCGGGGATGGCGCGGAACTCGAGGTCCGGCTGGTCCACCGGGCCGCCCGTCTTGTGGCCGGAGAGCGTCCCCTCCGTCCCGCCCGTGGCGGCGTCGTGGCTCTCCTTCTCCCCCTTCTTCTCTCCCTTGCCCTTGCCGCCTCCGCCGTGGCCCTTGCCCTTGGCGCCCCCGCCGCCGTGCCCCTTGCCCTTCCCGCCCTTGGCGTCCTTCTTCCCCTTGGCGTCCTTCTTGTCGTGGCCCTTGCCGGCGTCCTTCTCCTTCTCCTTGTCCTTGCCCTCCTTGTCCTTGGCCTTCTTCGCCTTGTCCTTGTCCTTGGACTTGTCGTGGGCGTCGCCGGGGGCGTGCTTGTCGCCCTTCTGGGCCTTGTGGATCTCCTTCGGGTCCTTGGCGTCCTTCAGGTAGCGCGGGGTGCCGGGACCCCGCGCCGAGCGCTTGGGGCTCTGGGTGGCGATGTCGAAGCGCGCGCGCGCCGCCACCTCGTGCGAGCGAAGCACCGGAAGGTGTTGATGGACGCGAGCCCCCGCCACGGGGCGACCGTACTACGGCGGCTGCGGCGTGCGGGCCCGTGCAATGGAGTGCCGCGGCCTCGTGACCGCCTCGTTCCTCCTGACCGCTTGCCCGGCGCCGCCCGGGACCGCCACCGTCGCCTGCGGCGACCCGTGATGGTGGGAACCGTACCGGGTCTCGGCGTCCAGGATCTGCAGTGTCCGCTGGTAGACCTGCTCCGCCTCCTCGCGGCTGTTGCCGATGGCGGTCAGCCCCACCTTCCCGAACTCCGACAGGGCGCCGATGAGGTGGAACAGCACCCCGGACTCGGTGTCGTGCGAGTAGTGCAGGCCGTGGTCGGTGACGACCTCGATGAAGTCGTCGGGCGCGAGCCCGTGGTAGGCGTCTGACTTCAGGTTGTCGGTGGCCCGGTAGCACTTCGGGTTCCCGCGGAGGGAGCGGAACAACCCGGACCGCTCGTCCAGGGTGCCGCCGGTGATGAACTGGAGGGCCAGGAACGGGTGGGTGGTGCCGCCCATCCGCAGGTTGATCTCCAGCGCGTGGATGGACCACTCATCCCGGCGGGGGTCCCGCACGCACAGGAAGTCCACCCCGAACCGGCTCACCACGCCCCGCGCGGCCAGCACCTCGCCGATCCGGAGACCCGCCTGCTGGATCTGTTTCCGGTAGCCGTCGTGCGCCGGGAACAGGCACCCGAGGAAGATCTGCCCGCTGGGGCCACCCAGGACCTGGTCGTGCGTGCTGATGGGGTGCACCTCCCCGTTCGGGTCGCAGCGCACCTGCACGCTGGGTGACGCCTTCTCCTCGCCGTCCAGCCACGCCTCGACGATCCCGCCCATCCGCGCGTACTTCTCGAAGAACTGGTCGTACGTCTCGGTGGGGACCGGCATCTCCATCGACCGCATCGCCTCGCGGATCGGGGCCGCGCCCGCGGCCTCCGGGTAGCGGAACAGCGCGTTCCCCTCGCCGGAGAAGCTGTCGTTGAGCTTGACCACCGCTTTGCGGAGCCCGGGCTGGCGGCGCTTGATCTCCACCAGCGCCTGGCCGACCTCCGCCTCCGTCCGCAGGTCCTCCATCCCCTCGGGGAGGTCGACGCCCGCCTCCCGGAAGACCTTCCGGCACCCGGACTTGGTCCCCAGGTACCGCAGCTCCGGGTCCACCCCGTTCATCGGGAGGTCCAGCAGCACGGACAGCTTCCGCTCGAGCGGGGTGGAGTTGAAGACCGTCAGGTACGCGCGCGACTTGTCCGGGATCGAGTCCCGGATGCGCTGGATGAGCCGCGGCCGCTCCAGGATCTTCTCGGTGAGCGGCCGGGGCGACGCGTCGTGCGCGCACAGCATGGTGACCCGGGCCCAGGCGTGGTGCGCCGGCACGCCGGCCAGCATCCCGAAGTAGTACTCCAGGATGTGCGGGTGGACGGGCAAGGAGGTGACGAACACCACCCGGGCCCGCGGGTTGCGCAGGCGGATCAGGAGGAAGAGGAGCCGCTCCTCGTAGAAGCTGATGCCGGGCACCTTGGCCAACTCCTGCTGGTCCAGCGACATGGACGGCACCACCACGGAGGTGTAGGGCTCCGCGTCCGACTGGACGATGGCGTCCCAGACCTTCGACAGGCGCGGCTTGAGGCGCTCGAAGGTGCGGAGCTCCTCCTGCAGATCCAGCTCGGGGCCGAAGGGGGGTCTGGGGATCATCGCGCCTCCGTCACGCCGCCTGGCGCGGGGCGGCCACCGCCGGGCCGCTGGACCGGGACGGCGGCGGGCACGCGCGGAGCAGGTCGAGCGCCGTGACCACGCCCACCAGCGCTCCGCGGTCGCCCACCACCACCAGCCGCTTCACCTGCCGCCGCCGCAGCTCCGCCAGCGCCTCGTCCACGGTGGCGCCGTCGGAGATGGTGAACGCTCCCGGAGACATCACGTCCGAGACCAGCCGCGGGCGCGGGGCGGACTCCTCCGTCTGGTCGTCCATCCGGCGCATCCGCTCGTACTCGTCGAGCAGGTCGGTGATGCTCACCATCCCGATGGGCCGGCACGCCTGGTCCACCACCGGCGCCCCGCCGCGGTCGTGCTCCACCAGCGCCAGCAGCATCGCGTCCGCGCGCAGCTCCGGCCGCACCGCCACCACCGTGCGAGGCATGACCTCCGAGACCAACCCGACCCGGCCGGGGTGCCCGGCGGCGACCCGGCACGCCAGGTGCGACCGCGGCGCGTCGCCCTCCGCCACCGTCGCCATCCGGGACCGGCAGTGCTCGCAGTGCTCCAGCGCCACGGTGTCGTTCCCGGCCGGGCAGTGGACCGTCCGGAGCTCCCGCTGCGGCCCCTGCGGGCCGTACACCACCACCGTCCGGATACCGCAGCTCATCATCTCGTCCATGGATCCGACTCCTCGCCGCCCTCGGCTCTGCGAGCGCGATGCCAGCCACGGCGAGCCCCCGGTGGCCGCCGCGGGCGCAGGGATTGCGCGCGCTCGGCCCGGGCCGGCATTCATTACCGGAGCGGAGGCGCCGGCGGGCGCTTGCACCTGACGTCACGTCAGGTTGTACCGTCCGCCGCCCATGAAGGACCGAGCGACGGACCGGCGCACCTGGCGGATCGGCGAGCTGGCGGAGGCCACCGGGCTGACGGTGCGCACCCTGCACTACTACGAGCAGATCGGGCTGCTCGCCCCCGCGACGCGGACCGAAGGACGGCAGCGGCTCTACGGCGAGGAGGACGTGCGGCGCCTGTACCGGGTCCGCGCGCTGCGCGACCTGGGGCTGCCGCTGGCGGAGGTCGGCCGCATGCTCCGCGACGACCGCGCCGCGCTCTCCGGGGTCCTGCGCGCCCACCGGGCTCGCGTCGACGCGGAGATCGAGCGGCTCCAGAAGCTCCGGGCGCTCCTCGACCACGCGGACCGCGGCGCCGACCCCGACGAGGTGCTCGCCACGATCGAGGCGATGTCGCGGGTCGTCCGCCGCGGCGACGCGCGCCGGAAGAAGGGCACCGCCCCGGACGACCACGCGGCCCGGTGGAGGAAGCTGCGCGACCGTCTCCGCGCGTGCATGAAGGCGGGAGAGCCCCCGTCGGCCCCCCGTCCCCAGGCGGTGGCCCGCGCGGCCAGGGCGCTGATCGTCGAGTTCGCCGGCGGGGACCGCGCCACGCTGGAGGCGCTCGCGCACCTCCGCAAGCTCGATCCACCGGAGGACTTCGCCGGGTGGACCCCGGCGCTGATGCGGTACCTCAACCAGGCGCTGGCCAGCCTGCCCAGGACGGAGCGTGAACCATGATGACCGAACGGATCGCGAAGGACGTGGGACCGGCACACCTCGACATCGCCTGGGAGGAACGGGGCGACCCGAAGCACCCGGCGGTGCTGCTGGTGATGGGGCTGGCCGCCCAGCTCGTGAACTGGCCGAACGGGTTCGTGGAGGCGCTCGTCGCGCGTGGGTTTCACGTGGTGCGGTTCGACAACCGCGACGCGGGGCGCTCCACGCACATGCGGAACGCTCCGCCTCCCGATCTGCCCGCGGTGCTCGGGGGCGATCTGTCGTCGGCGTCGTACACGCTCTCGGACATGGCGGCCGACGCGGCCGGCCTGCTCGACGCGCTGAAGATCGACTCCGCGCACGTGGTGGGCGCTTCGATGGGTGGCGGGATCGTGCAGACGATGGCGATCGAACACCCGGCGAGGGTGCGATCGCTCACCACGATGATGTGGACGACCGGCGACACCTCCGTCGGGCAGATGCACCCCGCGACCATGAAGGCGGTGTTCGGAGGGCCTCGGGTGCGGACGCGCGAGGACGCCGTCGCCCGCGCGGTGCGGAACATCGAGGTGGTCGGTTCGCCGGGGTTCCCGAGCGACCCGGCGGCCGTGGGCGAGATCGCGGGGCTCGCGTACGACCGCGACTACGACGAGGTCGCCGTCGCGCGGCAGGGCGTGGCGACGGTCGCGTCTGGTGACCGCACCCCGCGGTTGCGCGCGCTCGACGTGCCGGCGCTGGTGCTGCACGGGCTGGCGGACACGATGTGCGATCCGAGCGGGGGTCGCGCCACGGCCGCCGCGATTCCAGGGTCGGAGCTCGTGCTGATCGAGGGGATGGGACACAGCCTCCCGCCCGGGCTCTGGGAGCGGATCGCCGATCACATCGCGGCCGTCGCGCGGAAAGGCGAGGCGAGGCGGGCGCGGGCCTGAGTACGCTCGGGGTGATGCGCCTCCCCCACGTCCTCGCCCTCCTCCTCGGCGCCGGGTCCTGCACGGCGCCCGAGCGCAAGCCGACCGGAGAATGCCCGCCCATTCACGCGGGCCTCGCCCAGGGGAAGGACCCGAAGCCGGTCCGCGCCGGGCGCTTCGACCACGCCCCGGTCGCCACCTGCACCGGCAACCTCTTGCAGGAGGAATTCCAGGACCTGCGCGCGTGGAGCCCGAGATCGACCGCGGCGCGCGAGCTCTACGAGAACGCGAGCTTCGAACCGCCGGCGGTCTCGGTGAGCGGGGGCAAGCTCGCCATCACCGCGTCCTTCGGGAAGGGAGACGGGACCGGCTGCCTGGACGAGCACGGCGGACAGGTCACGTACGCGGCGCGCGAATTCGCGGCGAGCGACGGCGCCCTCTACGAGGCGATCATGAAGCCCTCGGGAGAGAAGGGCGTGGTGTCCGCCTTCTTCGCGCACCGCATCGACGGCAGCACGAAGCGCCCCACCACCTGCCAGAACAACCACGAGATCGACGTCGAGGTGATCCGGATGGCGGACGGCGAGCTCCGCGTCTACTTCACCACGTGGATCCACTCGCGCAGTGTCTGGAGCCCATGCGGGCCGTCCGTCTGCGAACAGGGTTTCAACGACGCGTACTGGGACGACCGGCAGCAGGAATCCAACTTCGCCGTGCTGAGCGACCGGTTCGCATCGGAATTCCACGCGTACGGGTTCCGCTGGACCCCACAGGCCGTGGAGTTCCTCATTGACGGAGAGTTGCTCGCCACGCACCGGGTGGTGGTCCCCTCCGGCCCGATGCCGCTCAAGGTGAATACCTGGTTCGCCCAGGCCTGGGCGTGCCGGGGGAAGTGCCCGTGCACCGTCGCGGCCTCCGGGACCGCCGAGGTCGAACGGATCTGCGTGTCGCGCGGCTAGCGAGGGGGCAGCGCGGCGTCGATGGCGCGGGCGATGGCGGTCATGGCCTCCGCGTTCGGGTGGAGGGCCAGGGGACCGAACGAGAGCGGCGAGGACGTGAACGTGAGGCCGAAGGCGGAGGCCATCGCCTCCGAGTACCGGGAGCAGCTCTACCACCAGCGCGAAGTGCTCAAGCAGTGGCGGGAGTCGCAGGGCGGTGGCTGAGCAGGCGACGATACTGACCTTCAACCCTCACCACAGGAGAGGCACATGAAGGTCACGAAGATGGTGCTCGTCGCCGGCGCGATCGCGCTCGGCATGGCCTGCCCGGGACCCAAGGGCGACAAGGGCGATGTGGGGCCGGTGGGTCCCCAGGGCCCGATGGGACCGACTGGCGCCAAGGGAGACCCGGGCAACCCGCTGGCGGCAGTGCTGCCGATCCCGGTCTATGACGGCGACACCCACCAGCTGAACACCGTGAACATGAGCGTCGCGCAGGCGATCTGCCTCTCCCGCCACGGCATCTGGGACTCCGGCACCAGCACCTGCGGCAACCCGCTCGCCTACGGCACCGCCAACGTGCCTCGCACGGACAGCGACGCCGCCGCCGTCGCCAACTGCCCGACCGGCTACACGCCCGCGGACTGCGACACCGCCTTCTTCCTCCTCCAGTTCTGGCGGATGAACCCCAACCGCGAGGCCCTCCCCAACGGCCACGCCTGGTGCGCCGGCACCATGGACGGCACGCTCAACAGCGGCGCCGGGCTCAACGGCGCGCCCGGCTACTGGTACGCCGGGACCGCCGGCGGCATCGCCACCCCGAACATCTGCCCCAGCGGCTACGCCCTGGTCATCGACCAGCTCACCGGCGCCGAGTTCCAGACCGTCTACGGCCGCCCGTCCTATCCTCGCATCCACATGTATTGCATCGCCGTCAGCCAGACGAACCCGTGGATGTGCGTCTCCACCAATCTCCCCTGAGCTCCGTGTCCCCGGATCCGCGAGACGGCAGCGCCGGCGGCGGGCCGCGGTGGCGGTGGGCATCGCCGCGGCGGGCGCCATCCTGGGGTTCGGGGGCGCCTGGCTGCGTCCATCGACAGCACTGACGCCGGACCGCGAGGGATCCGGCCCGTGTGCTAGACCGCGCGCGGAGGCCTCTCATGATCGGACGCATCGGCCTGGTGGCAGCGCTGGCGTTCACCGCTTGCGCCGGCTCCAACCAGCAACCCGCCGGCGCTTGCGAGCCCGCCTCCTACACCGCGTGCGGTTGCGGCTGCTGCGGCGGCGCCACGCCCGTCGAGCGCTGCGTGGACGTGGCCGGAGGAGAGACCATGCGGCAGATCATCGACGCCGATCGGCAGGTGGCGCAGAACGCCAACTGCTCGATGGCGGGATGTTCGTTGCCGGTCCACTACACCTGCTGCCCGGGCCGCTGAGGCCGATGCCCTCCAGGGGGACCTGAGCAGCTTGGGCTGAGGTCCCATCCAGGGTCGCGCGGGGCTCGCGCCCCACCGCGTGACGGAGGAGCCGGTCATGAGGTGGCTCTCGAGCCTGTAGCAGCCCTCCGCGCCGCACGGCGCTTCGAGCGATCCAGAATTTCCAATATTTCCGGCTTACGCTGGTTGCGCATGGTTGACGGTCCGCGCAGGTGGCGTGGGCGTGTGCCTCGGGGGCATGGGGGGGTGGCTCGCTCCTACCCCGATCAGCGGCGCTATGCTCGCGGGACCGGAGGTCTTCCCATGGCGGCGAAGTCACCCCGCAGCGCGAAGCCCAGCAGCCGCAAGGAATCCCCGAAGGGCCCGGCGGTCCGCAAGCCGAAGCCGCTGGGCCCCGGCGAAGTGGAGGTCTCCGGGATCTGGGGACGGGTCCGCTACAACGAGGAGGATCCCTTCGCCGAGGTGAAGGAGATCTTCGACCACTACGACCACGACAAGGACGGGCGGATCGCGGCCAGGGAGCTGGCCCGGATCTGCGAGGCCATGGGGATGGAGATGGAGGAGCACGAGCTGAAGGTCGCGCTCCTCGACGTGGACCGGGACGCGGACGGGAAGGTGGCCTGGGCCGAGTTCAAGGCCTGGTGGCAGTCGATGCGCGGCTGACGGGAGCCCGGGACGCTTGGCCGGCCTCGCGAAAGTCGTGGAGCCCCCCCGCTCGGCGGAGTCGAGCGCCAGCTTCCGCAACGGCGACTCCTGGTGCCGGCTGACCACCATGGAGCTGCGCTCGGGCCTCCGCCTCGGCGTGACGGAGTGCCAGTTCGAGCCGTCATTCTCGTTCCCGGCGGTGCAGCCCGCGTCGGAGATCGAGCTGGTGATCTCGAAGGGCGGCGTGCTCCTGGCGCGCACTCCGGACGGCCGGGAGCTTCCGCGAGGCGGTCACTCGCTCCAGCTCGGCCGGACGCGCAGGCCCCTCCCGCTCCGCGTCCAGCCCGAGGGCGGCGAGCGGACGGAGTGCGTCAGCCTCGCCCTGGGCGAGCACCGGCTGCGGGAGCTGCTGGGCGTCGCGGAGCTGCCCGCCGCGTTCCGCGAGGTGACCCAGAGCCGCGAGCTGGCGCCGCTCGTCTCGCAGGACATGACGGCCGGGCTGTACCGCCTGCTGGAGGAGATCGTGAACGCGGACGCGAAGGGCGCGTCCCGCATGCTGTGGCACGAGGCGAAGGGCCTGGAGTTGCTCGCGCTGATGACCGACGAGCTGCTGGAGTCGGAGCGCGGGCAGCGCCCCCACCTGTCGGCCCACGACGTCGACCGGCTCCACCGGGCGCGGTCGCGGCTGCTGGAGAACCTGGAGGCGCCCCCCACCCTCGCCGAGCTGGCCCGGACGGCCGGGTTCAGCGAGACGCGGCTCAAGAGCGCGTTCAAGTCGCTCTTCGGCGCGTCCGTCTTCGGCCACCTGCGGGCGGCCCGGATGGAGGAGGCGCGGCGCCTCCTGCTGGAGCAGCACCTCAACGTCAGCGAGGCGGCGATCCGGGTGGGTTACTCAAACCCGAGCAAGTTCGCCGCCGCCTTCCGCAGGCAGTTCGGCGTGAGCCCGTCGGACCTGTAGGCCCCACTCGGCCAGCGCGAGGTTGAGCGCCCATCCCGCGAACATGAAGGTGGTCCGGAGCGGCACGCCGGGAGGGCCGAAGATCAGCGTCAGCGGAAGCCCGAGGAGCGCCTGGGTGCCCGCGCCCATGCCGATGGCGTAGGCGCGGGCGAGCCACGCCCGGTGCGACGCGAAGTCCCGGCGCCGCGCGGCCACGAAGCCCAGGACCAGGGACGCGGCCATCCCGGAGCCGAAGAAGAGGCGGAAGACGAAGAGGAGCGCCCCGTCACCCTGGCCCGGTGGATAGAACACGGTCATCCACAGGCCGGAGAGCGCCGCGGCCAGGCCGCCGGCGACGAGGACCCGGCCGGCCAGCCGGTGCCACCGCGGGCTCCGCCGCCGGAAGGCCGGGGCGAACTGGAGGGCGCCCAGGACGCAGAACAGCGAGGCGCCGATGATGTGCACGACCACCGGGGTGGGGGCCGCGAAGAACCGCACGTCGTCGTGCGTGACCGGCGCGCCGACCGCCAGAACCACGAGGCGGTGGACGCCCGCGGCGACCGGGATCGCGATGAGCGCCATGAGCGCCGCGGGGAATCGCCACCAGGCGCTGGATTTCGTCGGACCAGGAGTCATGGCCGAATGGATACCGCGCCCGCTCCCGCGCCGCCGCTCCGTGCGGGCGGAAAACGGCTCCATGCGGGCAGCGCGCGGCGCCGGGGGCAACCGGGCGATACGATTGTCGGTCGATGTGCCTCTCGCCCACCCTGCTCGCCGTGGCGTGCACGGCGCTGGCTGCCGCCCAGGACGCCGGGATGGACCCGCGGCTGGCGGAGGCCCAGGCCGCCTCAGACAAGGCGGTGATGCTGAAGGACGCCGGCCGGTACGCCGAGGCCATCCCGGAGGCGGAGCGCGCGCTCGTCGCTCGGGAGGCGGTCCTCGGCAAAGACCACCTCCTCGTGGCCCAGTCGCTCCACCTCCTGGCCACGCTCGACGATCTCCAGGGCTTGTATCGCCAGGCCGTGCTTCTCTTCCAACGAGCGCTGGCGATCCGCGAAGCATCCCTGGGAAAGGAGCATCCCGACGTCGCCGCGTCGCTCCACGGCCTCGCCACCGTCTACGTGAAACAGGACCTTGCCGCCCAGGCGCTGCCGCTCTTCGAGCGGGCGCTGGCCATCCGCGAGGCGGCCCTCGGGAAGAACCATGCCGACGTCGCTCAATCGCTCGGCGCCCTCGGTGACTTCTACGTGACCTCGGGCCACCCCAGCCAGGCGGAGCCGCTCTTCCAGCGGGCGCTCGCCATCCAGGAGGTGGCACTCGGGAAGGATCATCCTGATGTCGCCCAATCGCTCATGGGCCTGGCGGCCCTTTACACCAGCCAGAGACAGCTCAACCGGGTGGAACCGCTCCTTCAGCGGGCGCTCACCATCCGCGAGGCGGCGCTCGGGAAGGATCATCCAGACGTCGCCCGGACGCTCTACGATCTCGGTGATTTCTATTGTGAACAGGGTTTGTTCGCCCGGGCGGAGGTGCTCTACCAGCGGGCGCTGGCCATTCGGGAGAAGGCCCTGGGCAGGGACCATCCCGATGTCGGAGAGTCGCTCAATGAGTTGGGGATGCTGCACTACAGCCAGGGTTCATTCGGCAGGGCAGAGCCACTCCTCCAGCGATCGCTGGCCATCCTGGAGGCGTCCATGGGGAGGAACCATCACGCCACCGCCGTCTTGTTGAACAACCTCGCCAGCCTGTATCGCGAACAAGGTTCCTACGACCGGGCGGAAACGCTCTTCCAGCAAGCGCTCGCCATCCGGGAAGCGGCCTTCGGCAAGGATCATCCCGTCATCAGCCAGGCGCTCAGCAACCTGGGCAGCCTCTACCGCGAGCAGGGGTCGTACGACCGGGCGGAGCCGCTCCTCCAGCGGGCGCTCGTCATTCGAGAGGCGTTCTTCGGCAAGAACCATCCGGGGGTCGCCATCACGCTCAATCAACTCGCCGGTCTCTACCGCGATCAGGGCCTGTACGACCGGGCGGAGCCACTCTTTCAGCGGGCGCTGGCCATCCGGGAGACGGCCCTGGGCAAGGATCATCCCACCGTCGTTCAATCGCTCAACGACCTCGCCCTTCTGTATCTGGACCGCGACCAGTACCGCCGGGCGGAGCCGCTCTTCGAGCGAGCGCTCGCCGTCGAAGGGGCGGCCCTGGACGAGAACCATCCAGAGGTCGTCAAGTCGCTCAACGGCCTTGGCCAGCTCCGCTTGAGACAGGGGTGGCTGGCGGAGGCGGTGCGCTGCTTCGTCCGCGCGCTGGCCATCTCCGAAGGCCGCCTGCGCCGGGAGGCGCTCGATTTCTCGGAGTCACGCCTGTCGAGCTTTCTCCATCTCCTCGACCGGGATGCGCAGCGCCTCTACTCCCTGGCGAGCGCCCATCCGGAGCGGGCGGACGTGCGGCGGCTGGCGCTCACCTCGGCGCTGCTGTTCAAGGGCCGCTCCGTGGAAGAGACCGCCGACACCTCGCGCACCATCCTCCGGAGCATGGGCGCCCAGGACCGCGATGCGTTCGAGCGCCTGCGCGGGCTCCGCACCCAGTTCGCCAAGCTCTCGCTGGGCGGCCCCGGCGGCCTTTCCCCGGCCGGGTATCAACAGCGCCTGAAGGGCCTCGCGGACGAAGGCGACGCGCTCGAAGCGGACCTCGCCAGGCGCTCCGCGCCGCTGCGCGCGGGAACGGAGCTCCCCTCCACCGCCGAGGTCGTCGATCGCGTCGCGGCGGCCCTTCCCGCGGACGGCGCCCTGGTGGAGCTCGTCGTCCATGGAGAGCCCTCGCGTTTCCTGGCGCTGGTGCTCTTCCCGGACGGCCGCACGGCCGCCCTCGATCTCGGCCCCGCCGACGCCGTCGACCGGGCCGCCTCGAAGCTACGTGATGCGTTCGCGGGCGAGAGCGCCGATTTCCGATCCGACGCCCGGCAGATGTACCGGCTCGCCTTCCAACCATTGCTTCGGGTCCTTGGCACCACCCGCAAGGTGTTCCTCGCGCCTGACGGCCAACTCTCCCTCGTGCCGTTCGACGCGCTCCACGACGGTCGCCGCTTCCTCGCCGAGGCGTTCGACTTCACCTACCTGACCAGCGGCCGGGATCTCCTGCCGCGCCCCGCGGAGATCCACGACGCGTCCTCGGTCGTCGTCCTCGCGGACCCGGACTACGGCGCCTCGCCTTCGAACGGAGGCGCCACGCCGGCGGCGGCGGAGCGCTCCTACTCCGTCGAACGCTTCTTCGCCGGCAAGCGCGGCGACATCTCCGGACGGCGCTGGGCGCCGCTGCCGGGCACGCGCCAGGAGGCCGAGGCCATCCAGCACCTCCTCCCGCAGGCCCAGCTCTTCGTCGGCGCCGGAGCGTCCAAGGAGCGGCTGCTGGGCCTGGCCACTCCCGGGATCCTCCACATCGCCACGCATGGATTCTTCCTGGAGGATGCCGCGCCCGCGCCGGACTCCGGCAAACGGGGCGTGGCGGAGGTGGGACCCCTCCCGCGCCCGGCGGACCCGCTGCTCCGCTCCGGGCTCGTCCTCGCGGGCGCCGGCGGCCCGGCGTCGGACCCCGGCGACTCGCTGGTCACCGCGCTGGAGCTGGCGGGGCTGAACCTGTGGGGGACGGAGCTGGTGGTGCTCTCGGCGTGCGACACCGGCCAGGGGGAAGTGAGGCGGGGCCAGGGCGTCTACGGCCTGCGCCGGGCGCTGGTCGTCGCCGGGGCGGAGACGATGGTGGTGAGCCTGTGGAAGGTGGACGACGAGACGACTCGCACCATGATGGAGCGCTACTACCGCAACCTCCTCGCCGGGCAGGGGCGCGCCAGCGCGCTCAAGGCCGCCATGCTGTCGCTGCGCGCCCAGCACTCCCATCCCCATTCCTGGGCCCCGTTCATCGCCATCGGAGCGAACACCCCGCTCCGCGGCTTCGCGCCTCCACTGCCGAAGCCGTAGGCGTCTCGCCCCCTCCCGCGCACATCTTCACCTCGCCAGGCCGGGTGAACATTTCCACCTCGGCGCGCGTCCATAGGCGCTCAGAAAACACCACCACCCGTCAGGAGTCTCCATGCGGCCGGCCCCCACCGTCCTGCTGACTACCCTTTTGCTTGCCGCGGGTTGCGATTCGGATCTCTTCCGGTCCTCCGCGGCGTCGCTCCAGTTCACCGGCCAGAAGCTCCGCGTGGGAGACAAGCTCCTCCGCACGGAACGGCCCATCGTGGGCCGCTACATCGTGGTCCTCGAGGGTGAGCCACGCCCTGGCCTTGGTCTCTCGATGGTCGAGGCCCGGGCCGAGGCCGAGGACCTGGCTCGCGCCTACGGCGGCGCGGTGGATCGCACGTACACCCATGCGCTCCACGGGTACGCGGCGGCGATGACGGAGGCCGAGGCCATCGCCCTCTCCAGGGACCCCCGCGTGAAGTACGTCGAGGAGGACGGCGTGGTCTCCGTCGATCAGACGCAGACCGGGGCCACCTGGGGCCTGGACCGGATCGACCAGCGCGATCTCCCGCTGGACACCCTGTACATCTACGGGCCGACCGGGACCGGCGTGCATGCGTACGTCATCGACACCGGCATCCGGATCACGCACTCGGAGTTCGGGGGCCGGGCGTCCTACGCCTTCGACGCCATCGGCGATGGGAACGGCGCCAACGACTGCCACGGGCACGGGACGCACGTGGCCGGCACCATCGGCGGCGCCACCTGGGGCGTGGCCAAGGACGTCACCCTCCACGCGGTCCGGGTGCTCAACTGCGCGGGCTCCGGCTCCTACGCGCAGGTGATCTCCGGCATCGACTGGGTGACTGCCCACCACCTCAGCCCGGCGGTGGCCAACATGAGCCTGGGCGGCGGGGTGGACCAGGCCACCGACGACGCGGTCACCAACTCGATCAACTCCGGGGTCGTCTACGCCATCGCCGCCGGCAACGACAGCGGCGACGCCTGCTTCAAGTCGCCGGCCCGCACGCCCCTGGCGATCACCGTGGGGGCCACCGACAGCACCGACGCCCGGGCGTACTTCTCCAACTGGGGCACCTGCGTCGACATCTTCGCTCCCGGCCTGAACGTCACCTCCGCCTGGAACACCAGCGACACCGCCACCAACACCATCAGCGGCACGTCGATGGCCACGCCGCACGTCACCGGGGCCGCCGCGCTGCTGCTGGCGGCCGACCCCACCGCGACGCCGGCGGCCGTCACCTCCGCCATGCTGGGAAGCGCCACCCCCAACCACGTCACCAACCCCGGCACGGGCAGCCCCAACCGCCTCCTCTACACGGGCTGCGGCGCAACCGGCGACACCGCGCCGCCGGTGGTGCAGATCACCTCGCCCGCGGACGGGGCGGCGTTCGGCGGACAGGTGGTGATCGCCGTGGACGCCAGCGACAACCAGGCGGTGTCGCGCGTGGAGCTCTGGGTGGACGGGCAGCTCCTGGGCACCACCTCCAGCGCCCCCTACACGTTCACCTGGGACACCAGCGGCCGCGCCAACGGCCCCGCGGTGCTCACCGCCAAGGCCTTCGACACCGGCTGCAACGTGGGGACGAGCGCGGCGGTGAACGTGACCGTGAACAACCCGGGCAACGCCGCCTTCGACGCGTCGCTGGGCGCCCCCACGTGCGCCACGTTCGGGAGCAAGTGCGACTCGGTGACGCTGCTGCAGGGGCGAGGCCCGCTCGGCCCCGAGCCGCACGCGCCCAACACCCTCTCCGGGAGCTGCGCGGACGGGACCGCCGGCTCCTCCCAGACCGGCCCCTCGCTGGATCGCCTGAAGATCTCCCGCGCCGATGGGACCCTGCTGGCCCCGGGGAAGACCGTCTCCGTCGAGGCGACGTTCCGGGGCAGCTCCAACGCCTCCGCCGAGCGGCTGGACCTGTGGTACGCGCCGGACGCGGCCAACCCGCAGTGGACGTTGTTGGCCACCTTCGCTCCGGCCGTCGGCGGCGCCCAGACCTTCATCGCCTCCTACGCCCTCCCCGCGGGCGGCCCGCTCCAGGCCATCCGGGGCACCTACCGGTCCGGCGGGAGCGCCACCGCGTGCACCACCGGGACCCTGGATGACCACGACGACCTGGTCTTCGCCGTGGCGGCCGAGCCGGACAACGACCCGCCGGTGACCGCGCTCACCTCGCCGGCGCCCGGCGCGACGGTCAGCGGAACGGTCGCGGTGACGGCGACCGCCTCGGACAACTTCGGCGTGGCGTCGGTCGAGCTGTGGATCGACGGCGCCCTCGCGCAGACCGACCTGGCGGCGCCCTACGCCTTCACCTGGAATGCCCGCGCCACGTCCAACGGCACGCACCGCCTCTTCACCCGGGCCTACGACGCCACCGGGAACATGGGCGCCTCGCCAACGGTCGACGTCCTGGTCGACAACGACACCACGCCGCCGTCGGTGAGCATCACCTCGCCGGCCTCGGGCTCGGCGCTCACCGGCACGGCCACCCTCGCGGCGGACGCGAGCGACGACCGCGGCGTCGCGCAGGTCTCCTTCTACGACGGGTCCACGCTGCTCTCCACGGACACCGCGGCGCCCTTCAGCTACGCCTGGAACACCAACCTCGCGGCGGCCGGCATGCACACGCTGACCGCCCGCGCCCAGGATGCCACCGGGAACACCACCACCTCCAGCCCGGTCACGGTCTACGTGGGCGTGGACACCACGCCGCCGTCCGTGAGCCTCACCTCCCCCGCCGCCAACGCGGTGGTGGCGGGAGTGGTCGCCGTCGCGATCACGGCCGGCGACCTCAACGGCGTGCCGCGGGTGGAGCTGTACGTGGACGGGACGCTGGTCGGCTCCGACACGACGTCGCCCTTCAGCATCGCCTGGGACTCCAACACGGCCTCCAACGGCAGCCACGCGCTGTCCGCGCGCGCGTATGACCCGTTCGGGAACGTGGGGACCTCGGTGTCGATCCCGATCACCGTCAGCAACGACCACGCGCCCCCCACGGTGGGCATCACGTCGCCGGCGGGCGGCGCCACGGTCTCCAGCACGGTGACCATCACCGCAGCCGCCAGCGACGACGTCGCCGTCTCGAAGGTGGAGCTCTACGTGGATGGCGCGCTGCTGGCGACCGACACGACCGCGCCCTACGCGGCGAGTTGGAGCACCCGCCCGCTGCCGAACGGGAGCCACGTCCTCACCGCCAGGGCGTACGACGCGGCGGGGAACGTGGGGACCTCCGCGGCCGTCACGGTGACCCTCAACAACGACTTCGATGGGCCGGTGACGTGGGTCACTTCACCTTTCAACGGCACCACCGTGACGGGGACCATCGCCCTCGCCGCCACCTCGGTCGACCAGAGCGCCGTCAGCCGGGTGGAGCTCTTCCTCGACGGGACCCTGATCGTCACCCTCTCCTCGGCGCCCTACAACACCACCTGGAACACCCGCGCGGTGGCGAACGGGACGCACGTGGTGACGGCCAGGGGCGTGGACATCTGGGGCCAGAGCGCGACCTCCGCCCCGGTACAGATCGTCACCGACAACGACTTCTCGCCACCCGACGTGAGCGTCTCCGCCCCGGCGGCGGGCGCCACGGTCGAGAACTTCGTGACCCTCACCGCGAACGTCACGGACTCCAGCGCGATCAGCCGGGTGGATTTCATGGTGGACGGCGTGCTGGTCGGCTCCAACTACTGGCCGCCCTGGTCCATGTCCTGGTACAGCCGCTACAGCCCCAACGGGTCGCATGTCATCACTGCCAGGGCCTTCGACGCCTTCAACCAGGGCGCCACCTCCGCCCCGGTCCAGGTCAATGTCGACAACGATTACACCCCGCCCACCGCGGTGATCACCGCTCCCGCGGAGGGATCCGTCGTGGAGGAAGTGGTGACGCTGAGCGCGGCCGCGGTGGACGACCGCGGCACCGTGACGCACGTGGACTTCTATGGGGACGGAAACACGTACCTGTGCTCCGTCTCGTCGGCGCCGTTCACCTGCAGTTGGTACACGCGGTGGTGGCCCCTGCCCAACGGGCCGCACCAGATCACCGCCCGGGCGTACGACCCGGCCGGCAACCAGGGGATCAGCGCGGCCGTCGGCATCATCCTCGACAACGACGTCACCCCGCCCTCGGTGTCCATCGCGTCGCCCGCCGCGGGCTCCACCACCTCGGCTGATCCGGTGATGGTGGACGTCAACGCCACCGACGACCGGGCGGTCACCAAGGTGGAGCTGTACGTGGACGGGGTCCTGACCGCCACCGACACCAGCGCGCCGTTCTCGATGAAGTGGTCGGCCCTGAACGGGACGTACGCGCTGACCGCCAAGGCGTACGACGCGGTGGGGAACGCCGCCACCAGCGCCCCGGCGAGCGTGACCGTGGCCCTGAGCGGGATGGCCGCCTACGACCCGGTCCTCGCCGCGCCGAAGTGCGACACCATTGGCATGCGTTGTGACACCGGGACGCTGGTCCGGGGCCACGGGACGTATCCGCCGGAGACCAACGCCCCCAACACCATCCGCTCCAGCTGCGCGGACGGGGCCTGGGGGAGCTCGTACGTCATCAACCGCATCCGTGTGACCCGCGCGGACGGGACCAACCTGGCCGCCGGGAAGAAGGTGCGGGTAGACATCGACGTCGACGAGCCCACCAGCGGCGTGATCGACCTCTACTCCGCCTCCGACGCGACGAACCCGACCTGGGTGCCGGTGGCCACGCTGAGCGCCACCACCTGGGCGGAGCCGGACACGGTCACCACCGATCTCGTCCTGCCCGCCGGGACGTTGCAGGCCATCCGCGTCTCGATGCGCTCCTGGTACTACAACGGGACGGCCTGCCCGGACCCCGGCGAGAGCGACACCGACGACCTGGTCTTCGCGGTGGGCGCGGAGCCGGACGCGGCGGCGCCGACGGTGGCGCTGACCGCGCCGGCCGAGGGCGCCCTGCTGAACGGAAACGTCACGCTGAGCGCCACCGCGGACGACAACTTCGGCGTGTCGCGCGTGGACTTCTACGCGGGCACCACGCTGATCGCGACGGACACCCACGCGCCGTTCAGCGCCACCTGGAGCCCCAGCGGCTGGCCGGACGGGGCGTGGGCGTTCACCGCCAAGGCGTACGACGTGGCGGGGCATGTGGCCACCTCCACCGTGCACGTGACGACCGACAACACCGGTCCCACCACCGCCCTCACCACGCCTGCCCAGTCGGCCTACGTCCGGGGCGTGGTGCCGATCCGGGCCACCGCCACCGACCCGCACGGGGTCACGCAGGTGGAATTCGACGCCGGCGCCTTCATCTCCGTCGACACGGCGGGGCCGTTCGAGGCGCTCTGGGACACCACCAGCGGGGCGGACGGGATGACGTGGGTCTACGCCGGTGCCACGGATTCGCTCGGCAACGTGAGCTGGACGAATCGCTGGGTCTGGGTGGACAACACGCCGCCGGCGGTGGCGATCACGTCCCCGGCGGCGGGCTCGACGGTCCGGTCCAGGGTGACCATCACCGCCAACGCCAGCGACGCGAACGGCGTGACCCGGGTCGAGATCTACGACGGGACCACCTTGCTCGCGACGGACACCTCCGCGCCGTACAGCTACGCGTGGCAGCTCTCGAAGGTCCCCACGGGAGCGCACACCCTGACGGCGCGCGCGTACGACCCGGCCGGGAACGTGGCCGTCTCGGTTCCGGTCACGGTCACGGTCAACTGACCGGGGCCAAAGACGGGGAGAGGGGCCTCGGGTAGCGTCCGCCCATGGCCCCTCCCCGCTGGCCGGCGTCCGTCCTGGCCCTCTCCGGTTTCCTGTGGCTGGCGTCCTGCGCTCCGGACTCCAGCTCGGCGGTCTCCCCGTTGTTCACGGCGTCCGAGACGCGGGAGCGGCTGCTGCTCGTCCACATCTATTACCGGACGGAGGAGGACCTCTCCCGGCTGTCCGAAGAGCTGGACCTGCTGGAGCATGCCGACCGGCAGGCCGGTACTCGGTGGATCGGCCGTCGTGGGCGAGCGGCGCCGTCACCTCCCCCATGCTCCCCAGCGACGGCGCCTTCAACGCCAGCTCCGAAAGCGTGATCGCGAGCGTGAGCACGGCGGGATGGGCGCCAGGCCGCCACCTGATCCTCGTCGAGGGGCAGGACGCAGACGGGAACTGGGGGGCTCCCAGCGGCGTGTTCCTCGACGTGCGGTGAGGAAGGGACATGTTCTCGCGACTCGCTCCCCTGCTCTTCGCCGGTCTCGTGGCCGCACAACGAGATCTCCCTGGCGTACCACTCGTGGCGGCCCGCCCCGGATCTCGCGAAGCGGCGTCTTCTCCCTGGCTCCCGCTAAGGACCGGTCCGGCCCGGCGGATGTTCGATGAACCACCGTGAGATGCCCGGCATCGACTCCTCGAAGCCGGCGTCGTTGTTGAAGCTGAGGAGGCCCGCGCGCTTGGTTGGGTGTCGATTCTGGAAGGTGTGCTTCGCTCCCCCAGGGATCACGACGAAGCCGCCCTGCGCCAGGTGGAACCAGTCGCCGTCGACGAAAATGCTCATGGTCCCCTGGAGGATGTACCAGGCGTGATCCTCGGGGTGGACGTGGGCCGGCGGCCCCTGGGTATCCGGCTCCAGCCACCACTCGGAGACCGAGAAGGTGTGGCCGGTCTCGGCGAGGTCGGCCTTGAACGTCGCGCTGATCCGGCCCATGGGGTAGCTCCGGCCGGCGCCCTTCTCGAGGATCACCGGCCTTCGCTTCTGCTTCGGCTTCCGCTTCGGGCGAACGTTCGGCATGCCGTCGTGCCTACGGCAAGGGTCGCCCGGAGGCAATGGGCTGGAGGTGGCGATCTCGTCAGTCGCGGGAGCGGGGCGCGGGATCCACGGCCAGCACCACGGCCTTCACGCCGCGGGCGTCCAGCGCTCGAAGCACCGGCGCGACCGCCGACATCGCCAGCGAGCGGTCCGCCTTGAGCAGCACCGAGCCAGGCGGCGCGCTCGACCAGCGGCGCGCCAGGTCGTCCAGGGCGATGGGTTCGTCATCCAGGAACAGCGACCCCCCGCTGGTGAGGGAGAGCACGCGCGCGGACCGATCGCGATGCTCGGAGCCCTGCGCGGAGGGCAGGTCCACGCGCCCGCGCCGGAGGATGGGCGTGACCACCATGAAGATGATCAGCAGCACCAGGACCACGTCCACCAGCGGCGTGACGTTGATCTGCGCCTTCGGCCCCGCGCCGGGCTCCGTGCTCATGGCCATGGCGTGCCCTCCTCGTGGATCGTGAGCCCGAGCGACCCGGCGCCGGCGCGCTTGAGGGTGTCCAGCGCCGCCACGACCTGGGCGTAGGGGAGGCCCGAGTCGGCCATGACCAGGACGTCCCGGTCGTCGCGGCGCCGGCGCGAGAGCACGGCCGAGACCTCCGAGGAGAGCGCCTCCAGGCCCGGCGCGACCGGCTGGCCGGCGAACAGCACGGCGCCGTCCTCGCGCAGCTCCAGGGTGAGCGGCGGCGCGGCCACCGCGCTCGGTTCGCCGCGCTGGGGGACGATCAGCTCCAGGTCCCGGTCCAGCAAGGGCGTGGTCACCATGAAGATGATCAGCAGCACCAGGACCACGTCCACCAGGGGCGTGACGTTGATCTCCGCCGGGGCCCGGCGAGCGCTCGCGACGACCATTTCGAGCACCTCCGGGAAGGTGGAGAGACCGAAGCGGCCCCGATGTGACGGCCACCGGCGCCGCGCGGGTCAGCCCGGAATTCGCCACCCGGACTGACCCACCTTGACTTTCAGCTGCTCTCAACCGCCGAGCGCGCTCAGTGGCATCTGAGGGTGGCGGTGAAGCTGTAGGTGTGCCCGCCGCCGGTCACGGTGAAGGTGTACTGGCCGGCCCCTCCGTTGCCCGCCGTGTCCCAATTGTACTGGTAGACGCAGCTCTCGCCGGAGTGGTTCATCAAGGCGTGGAACGAGTAGCCGTTGGGCCCGGTGATGGTGAGGGCCGGCAGGTCGCCCAGGTCACCCTTCACGTGGACGGGGATGTGCGGCGGGCCCTTGCCCTGGCAGAGGTTGGTATTCCCGACGAGGTCGCCGAAGAAGCCGACGCCGGCGCACGAGACCGCGCAATCCACCACCACGACCACCACGTCGGCGCACGTGTGCTTCGGTTCCCGGCCCTGGGAGCCGCTCTGGTCGAAGCAGACCTCGATGGTGTTGGTGCCGTTGGGCAGGCCGTCGATCGTGATCGAGTACGGCGCCCACTTCACCCGCCCGTCGTGGATGAAGTCCTGCGGCTCGATGATCCCGACCAGGTTCGCCGTGCCGCCGTTGACGCTGGCGGTGATCTCCGCCGAGTCCACGGACCCGGTGGTGGTGAGCGTCCCCTCGAGGGTCACCGAACCCGTTCCTTCGTTGCAGCTCTGGCCGACGACCTCCGCCGTGCCGGCGAAGATCTCCGTCCCGCGATCGGTTCGACTGACGACCGCTTTTCCATCTCGCCCGACGTCCGGACCGTTGAACCCCGTGCATCCGGCCATCGCAACGCACACGACTGCCAACCAACGACCGGACCAATTCGCATCGCCCCAAGTCAGCGACATTGGCTCCTCCTCAGGTTTGTGGGTCACTGCACGCCGGGAAACGAGGGAAAGCATGAACTCCTCGTCTCTCGAAATCAATCACTTTCATTGGAATCCACCAAGTGTCTCAATTGAACTAACTCGCTGCGTCATTTCCGGCGCGCAGGGTCAGAACGCAGCTCGAGAAGCGGACTCAGCGGAGGAGCTACGCCGCCTGGGCGAGGGCGCAGAGGCGGCCCCAGGCGTCGGTGCCGAGCGCCTCGGCGGTGAAGAACGCGTCCAACCCCAGGTAAATCCCCGGGTCGGCTTCCAGGTACCGCGCGACGACCTGCACGGTCTCCACCAGCGCCTCGTCGAGCATCGCCGTGGCGTCCGCGGGAGCGTTCCACACCGCCGGGTGGCCCAGCGCCATGAACCGGATGAGCGCCGCGCGCAGGAGCCTCGGGGACGCCGTCTCCGAGAGCGTCCGCGAGAGCACGTACGGCGCGCGGTGCCAGTCGTAGATGGCGTAGCGCTCGACGACGCGATCGACCTTCGCCGCCACCGCGGGCGCCAGCCCCGCGCGGCGCTCATCGACGACGCGCGCGATGCCCGCCCAGAGGTCGCCACCGGACGCCCGCGACACCGCCGGGGCTTGCACCGCCTCCTGGTAGGCCGCCAGCACCGGCAGCGCCACCGCCGCGAAGCGCGGCGAGCTGTCCGCGGCGTGCTTGGCCTGCAGGATGCTGTAGAGGACCTTGAAGAGCAGCGGCGAGCCGCTCGCCGGGATGGCGCGCGCGATGCGCTCCATCTCCTCCGGCGCCTCCACCACCCGCATCTCCCCCCGCAGCGCCTCGGCGTCGACCTCCTCGACCCCGCGGTGGAACCAGCCGTCGACCCGCGCGCCCAGGGCGGCCACCGAGAGGAGGCGAGCGCCCACCGGGTAACGGATGTCGCGAAGCCTCGCCATCGCCCAGCCCCTCACCTCGGCCACCGGCTGCGCGTAGGCGTTCAGCTTCATGTCGGGGAAGACCGGGTACAGGTACGAGATGCCCTCCTCCGCCGGCACGAGGTCGAGGCCGTCGTCCGCCAACAGGCACAGGCGCGCCGCCTCCGGGCACCCGAGGCGACCCAGCACGTCTACCCGGCCGCCGGGGGACGGCATGAAGAAGCGCGGGTACTCGTGGCAGACGTCCGGGATCGATGAAATGCCGTGCGCCTTGATGATCGAACAGAGCTTGTCGGCGTCGAGGAACTGGCAGGTGCCCGCGCTCCCCCGACGCATCGTCGCCACCGCGCCGTCGGGGAGATCTTCGCGGTGCTCCACGCAGGCCGCGACCACCGCCTTGCCTCCCTCGGTGGCGCCCACCGTCGCCTCCAGCCGGCTCACGTCGTGCGCGCCCAGGTTCACCTGCATCTGGCAGCAGGTGTCCTCGCAGCGCTCGGCGATGCACTGGAACCGCGTCATGTAGCGCAGCGCGTACAGCTCGCGCGGCTTCTCGCGACTCGTGGTGGACATGGGGGACGGAGGATAGGACCTCCGGGACGCCGTGGCGACGCTTCCCGCCGGCCGGGTCTCCAACGCCATCCGGGAGCGAGCGGCCGGGTTCCCTTGGCTTCCAACCTCTGGGACGCTCCCCGGTACCAATGAAGCCTTGCATGCTCTGGACGATCGTCCCGCTCGCCGTCTCGGTCCTCGCCGGATGCGCCACGCCGCGCAAGCAGGAGGAGGAGGCCCCCAGGAGCCTGGTGCGCGCGGGCCTCGCGCGTGCCGCCAAGCCGTTCTCCTTCACGACCCGCGCGTCGGATCACGAGAACCGATGGATCGCCCTCCGGCCACAGAAGGGAGAGGAAGCGTATCCATTCGGGTTCGTCTACATCGATCCCGAGGCGGGGTTCACGTTCAACCTCGAAGGGAAGCTCGCGCGCGATGCGGAGGGGAAATACACCCGGGTCCCCATCGGCATCGAGGGAAAGGGGAGAGTCATGGTGCGGCTCAGCGCGCAAAGAAACCCGCCCGCGGCCCTGCTGACGGCGGAGGTGATCGAGCAACTCGGCCTCCCGGAGACGCCCGACTGGCTGGAGTACTACGCGGACAGATCCGATTCGATCACCCACCGCGTGCGCTGGGGCAGCCACTACAACCATGTCGCCGCTTGTCAGCGGGCCCTGACCTATCTCGAGCCCGTGTACCAGGAGAAGCCGGACGCGGAGGGGATCGAATTCGAGCTGGCGTACGCCTACAACGAGCTCAACCGGCCCGCGGAAGCGATCACCGTGTTGAAGCAGGGCATGGCGCGCCATCCTGACGACATCCTGCTGGGAAGCGAGCTCGCATTCGCGTACGCGAACGCCGGAATGCCGGACGCGGCCGTCCAGCTCTACCTGAAGCTCATCCCGCGCTGCGGCGAGAACGACAAGCTCAGGAAGAGCGAGATGGCGGCGAACCTCGCGTCCCTCTATTCCCGGGTCGGCGACGCTCCAAATGCGAAGAAGTGGATCGACAACGCCAAGGCCTGGGAGCCGCCCGGGGTGGAGATGTTCACGTGCGCGAACCAGGACGGCTCGACCTGCGCTCCCGGAGAGCCGGGGTGCCGCTGCGTCGTCAACCAGCACCCACAATGAGAGAGGGGGTGACGCACAACCTCCGGGGATGGGGCCTCGCGGTCCTGGCGCTGCTCCTGGT
>Ga0134122_10000042_pt1 | contig 57958 bp, 61 predicted proteins | sample KB302_FD_96461 | JGI IMG/M metagenome (GOLD analysis project Ga0134122, IMG submission 96461) | Terrestrial soil microbial communities without Nitrogen fertilizer from Kellogg Biological Station, Michigan, USA - KB3-0-2 | ecosystem: Environmental > Terrestrial > Soil > Unclassified ... | reverse complement strand
CCGCTCCCGGTTGGGGCGGCCGGAGCAGCGATCGGCGCGCCAACCCCCTGGCGCCCGCCGAGCCATCGAACGCCCAGCACACCCGCGCCGACACCGACGACGAGCAGGAGCAAGCCGATCGCCACGATCACCGGCGGACCCTGGAGCCACCTGGCCCGTCGCTCCGCCGCCGCCGGTTGCGGCGCCCGGCGCCCCTCGGCTTCGCGCTGAGCTCGTCGGAGGCTCACGAAGAGTCGCCCCCCCTCACGCTCGCGCTCTGCCCGCCGCCGGTGGTGCTCATCGCCGTCGAGCCTCCCGGCCGCCAGGTCCGCGTCCAGGATCTCGATCGCCTCCGCGGTCGCTTCCAGGCCGCGCTTGATCTCCTTGATGCGACTCATCACTCGCCCCGTGGTGACGCGAAGCCCACGCGAAACACGCTCGCCGCCGGAGGCCATCCGGCGGCGAGGAGATCGAGACCGAAGCTTCCGCTACTTGAAGCGATAACCGAGCGTCACGCCGAAGATGTGGGCCTCGTAGCTCTTCAGGTCGTTGCCGAGGTAGACGGCGGAGTTGCCCGGGACGAACGGATTGATGGTGTCGGTCCGCCAGTCGTGCTTGCTGAAGGCCTCGTACGCGTAGTTCAGGCTCGCCGTCCAGACTTGCCCGAAGTGGTACCTGAGCGACGCCTCGAGCCGCAGCAGGCTGTCCTCGAAGGCGGGCAAGCGCCTGGCGACCTGGTTGCTATTGGTGACGGCGTTGAAGACGGTGCTGCCGTTGGCGTTGGGGTTCCAGGTCTCGATGCGGCCCAGCGCATAGGAATAGTTGCCGGCGAACTTGAGGTCGAGCTTGCCCGGGATCAGCCGGGCCGTCACGGAGGCGTGGTAGGTGTCGATGGTGTCGGTATTGTTCGAGATCCAGTCGAGGGCCGGATCGTCCGGGTTCCGGTTGCGCGAGCGCTGCTTCTGGAAGTTGGACTCGTGCACGTAGCCGGCGGCGAAGGAGAGCCGCTCCGACGGGGCCCAGTTCACGTCCATCCCGGCCGACCAGCTGACCGCCTCCTGGAGGCCGAGCATGGCGCCGCTCTGGCCACGGGCGCTGGAGTCGTGGCTCAGGCCCGACGCGATGTAGTTGTCGAACCGGTAGCTGGCCGCCGGCGTGATCGTCACCGTCTCGGTCGGGGTGATCTGCATCATGAGATCCGCGCGCTGGCGGTCCCGGTCGGCCTCGTCGTACTTGCGCAGCAGGTACGACTGGCCCGGCTCCCCGGGCGCGGCGTCCTGCTCCACCGCGGCCAGGGCGAACGTGCGATACCTCGAGGCCCGACGGAAGGACGGCTGATACGTGGCCCGGAGCATCAGCCAGTCGGCGGGCGTCACGTCGAGGGCGGCCTTGGCGAAGAACTCGTCGCTGACCTGCACCTCGCGAGTCTCGGGCCGGTCCCACCGCTCCCATCCCGTACCCAGCGTGACGGCCAGGGGCTGGCTGACCTTCCAGCGGCCGTCCAGATCCGCGTTCTGGCGCATGTAGCTGAAGCGCTGGGAGAAGTGGGGCCCGCGGGTGATCGTGTTCTGATCGTTGATGATGAAGTCGGAGAATCGCACGACATCGCTCTCATCCATGAGGTCGTACAGCCGGTACTTCGCGCTGAACGTGACGGGAATCGGCAACGGCCGACTGGTCGCGTTCAGGTTGAACAGGATTATCTGCACATTGCCGTGCAGGCTCTTCTGGGGAAGGGCCAGGCTCGGAACGGTCGCGGGCTGACCGTTGGTGGTCGTCTGGGGGAGGAAGTCGTCGTTCTGCAGTCTCAGGCTATACGTGAAGTTGCCGTTGATGCGGGTGCGCAGGGGCAGGTTCACCCCGGCCTGCAGGCTGAAGGTGTGGGCCATGTTGCTGGGCGGCAGCGAGACGGTGCCGAACTGCTTGGTGGTGCCGACGTCACCGGCGGCGCAGGGCGGAAAGGGAGCGACGGCGGGCTGACACGGGTTGTCGGACCGTACGTAGTCCAGGTCATTCACGAAGATCGACATCGTGTACCCGGCCTGGACCTGCCACTGCTCGGTGGCCCAGGTCCCGCGCAGCCTGAAGTCGTGGATGGTGTGCTCGATGGGCTGCAGGATCTCGAACGTATTGCCGCCGGGACTGCCGAACGCCATGCCGAAAGGCCGCTCGCCGTCCTTGTGGATGCGCGTGTACTCGGCGAACAGATCCGCGTTCTCTGACAGGCTGAGCTTGAAGAACGTGCGCGCCGTATCCCAGCGCACGCTGATCTCGTCGATGCTCCGCCCGTTGTTGTACGTGCTGATCGCGGGCCGCGGATTCGGCAGGGCGAAGACCCCGCGGCTGGTCTCGGTCGTGAGCGTCCGCGCGTTCGTCGAGAAGATGTGCCGCATCTGGTCCCACTCGAAGCCGACTTCCCAGCGCCCCAGCCGCTCGAAGCTCAGATGGTACTCCTGGTCCTGCTGCCCCCACTGCCGGCCGCCGATGAGGCCCGAGTACTTCTCGTCGGGGGTGAAGAACCGCAGCCACAGCCCCTGGAGGAAGAGCCCCTGGTTGATGTCGCGGTACTCCTCGAACTTCGCCCGCTCCTTCTGGGAGGGGTCGAGGAAGAAGCGAACGCCGGACTCGACGTAGCCCTCGAGCCGGAAGCCCCCGATCTCGAAGGGAGGGGCGGTCTCGGCGGGAGGCGTCGTCTGTGCGGAGGCGGCCCCCGCGGCCGCGAGCACCACGAGCCCCGCGAGGACGGATCGTACCGTTCGCGTCGTTCGCATGGCGGCCCCCTTACCGTGTGAAGGCGAAGCCGGCCGGATGATTCGAGCCGTGGATGTTGACGTGACAGGTCAGGCAGGATTGCCCCAGCACGAACTTGAGCGATGGCGTGGACCGGTCGTAGGGCCTCGTCGGATGCTGGGTCGGGACGTGACACTGCTGGCAGAGCCGCGGCTTGGCGGTCTTCAGCATGTTCTCGTGATTGGAGCCGTGGGGGTCGTGGCAGTTGGCGCAGCTCTCGATCTGCGGCGGGTGATTCCACAGGAAGGGGCCGCGCTTCTCGGCGTGGCACGTGAAGCAGGTATCGTTGAGCGACGGCTCCTTGAGGAGCGCCGGCGTCACCGTCCCGTGCGGATTGTGGCACGAGGTGCAGGTCATCTTGCCCTCGCGGAGCGGCATGTGTGAGGTCCGCATCGTCTGGGCCCGCTTCTGGAGGTGGCAGCTGCCGCAGGTCTCGATCACCGTCTCCTTGGCGAGCTGGTGGCGCGGGGAAACGTTATCCATGACCTTGTGGCAGCTCGTGCAAGGTACGTCTCGCGACTCGTGCGCGCTCCCCTGCCAGAAGAGGCGGGCCCCCTTGGTGTGGCACGACAGGCACACCGCGTTCCGCTTCTCCACCGGCGTGGGGTCGTTCTTGGCGAAGGTGATCATGCCGCCCTTGCCCTTGCCGCCGCCCGCATCCACGTGGTCCTTGCCGGGCCCGTGGCAGCTTTCGCAGGCGTTGGCCTCCTTCGCGCTGCGCGGCTGCCTGAGGAAGAGACGCCCCATCTTGGTATGGGAGAACTTGTTGAATGCTTCCTCGTGGCACCCCTTGCAGGTCTCTGCGCCAACGTAGTTGTCACCGGGCGGCATCGCCGCCGTCGCCGCGGGCTGAGTAGGCTGCTGGGCGCGGGACGAGAAGGGGAGGCCGAGCACGATACCGACGGACAGGGCGACCGCGCCACCACCGATCGCTGCGAGCAACCGCCAACGCCTCCACGTCATGGCCTCGCTCCTGTCGGGTCCTCGAGAGCAATCAGCGCCGGCTCGCGGGGCAAGGCACCCCGCTTCGCGGCTGGAGGTTAAGCGGATCGGCTCCATGACGGCAATGAGCCGTTTGCACCATATTGGGGGACGGGAGGATCCGCCCCGGGTCGGTACTACCTCTGGCGGGCCTGGGCGGCGGCCGCGTCGGCCTTGACCCGGGCCGCCTCGAGGATCGACTCGGCCCCGGCCGGGTTGTGGGCGCCGCGGGCCTTGTGCACCAGGGCCATTGCCTCCCGAGCCTGCCGCACGAGCGCCTCGGCGTCAGGGACCCGGCGCCCGGCCCGCCGCTCGCGGGCCAGGACGCTCTCCGCGCTCCGGAGCGCCTCCCGGGCTCCCGCCGCCTGCTTGTCGACCCCGGTCGTCCACTCGGCCATGAAGCTGGTGTACGCGGCGTCGTGGCAGCCGACGCACTTCTGCCCCACCGCCTGACGCGAGTGCTTCTGCGACCAGTCGTGGCACCCGGTGCAGCCCACGGCCTCCGCCATGGCGTTGGGCTCGACCTTGATTCCGAGCGAGCTCACCTGCCCCCGGTAGAACGCGCTCTGGGCGCGGTGGCACGACTCGCAGCGCTCGTTCTGGGCGCTGTGGTGGCAGCCGGCGCACGTGGCCGGCTTCGCGGTGACCGCCTTGTGCACCTCGGCCGAATGGCAGGCGGTGCACACGGCGCCGAACTCGGTGACGTGCCGGGCGTGCGGGATCCGCTGCTTGCCGTAGGTCACGATCTCCGACTGCCTCACTCCGGCGGTCGAGTGGCAGAGCACGGCACAGTAGCCGCCCCGGACCAGAGCGTCGTCGCTCTTGAGGGGCGGCTTCCCCAAGAGTGGTAGCGCCTCGTCGAGCCAGCCGTTGGAGAGCTTGAGCAGGTCCGCCGCGTAGAAGACGTTGTGGACCCCCTTGCCGAGCGCGACGAACTGCATGTTGTACTCGGCGTCGTTCGTCAGCCGCTGGGCCCGCGCCTGTTTCGGGGTCGGGCCACCCGCCCCGGTCAGGGCGGCCCGCGCCGCGGACAGCTTCGGGGAGAGGATCTCGCGCATCTTGGCGAGGGTGTCCACCCACCGCTGGAGCATGCCGCGATACTTCTCGCCGTGGCAATTCACGCAGGCCTGCTCGGTGGGCCTGAAGGTCCGCCCGACGAGCGCGGCCGACCCCTGGTCCTCTTTGGGCACGATGTGGCAGGCGACGCACTGCACCCGCACCTGGAACATGTGGCTGGGGATCATGGGGGTGCCCCGGCCGCCCATCCCGAGGTACATGCCGACCACGCCCTGGTGGTTGCCCTGGTGGCACTGACGGCAATCGAGCTCGCCGGTGTGCGGCGACCCCGGAGGCGCAGGCGGCGTGCCCGGACCCTGCGCCCGTGCGGGGCCCGGCCCCGCGAGGGTAAGCCCCAGTAGTAGTGCCAGAAGCAGAGCCCCGCGGATCATCGGCGTCCCGGCGTGGCCAGGAGCACCCCGCGCTCGCCTTGCGCCGTCGGCGCGCCGACCGGCGGTGGCAGCCGGTGCTTGATCTCGGTGTGACACCGGGTGCACGTGATGGTGCGCTCGGTGACGTGAGCCGAGTGCAGCAGCGTCCGGTCGGTATACCGGTCCAGCTTCTCCTGCTGGTTGTGACAGGTGAAACAACGCTCCCGCGGCACCTCCCCGCTTCCCTCCACCACGTTGAGGTGACACTTCTCGCACGACACGCCTCGCTGCACGATCTGGGCGTGGTTGAACCGGATCGAGCTCACCGCGATGTCCCCCTTGGGGAGCTCGTGGCAACCGGTGCAACCCGCGATCGGGGCGAGGTTCCGGCCGTCCTTCGTCCCCTTGAAGTGGCAGGTGAAACAGGTGGACGTCGTGACCTCGAAGTGCTTTCCCACGACGATCTGCGAATGACAGCTCGTGCAGCGCAGCTGCCGGCCCATCATCGCCGATTGGAGGTGGGGGCGGTGATCGAAGCGCACACCCCGCCCGAAGATGAGCGCGCCCCGGCTCTCGAGCTGGGCTCCGGAGTGACAGCCCGAGCGGAAGCAGCTGGCGTCTTCCACGATCGCGAACGGCTTCGAGTTGTAGGTCTGCGTCGCCCACTTGGCGACCTGGCTGATGGCCTGGAACTTGACCCAGAGCGTGTCGCGCAGCCCGGGGGGATAGTGACACTGCACGCAGGCGACCTGGCTGTGCTTGGAGACCTTCCAGGCCTCGACGTAGGGGCGCATGATGTGGCAGGAGTTACAGAACTGCGGACTCGCGCTGACGTGCCAGAGGCTGGTCAGCACACCGCCGCCGATGACCGCCGCGATCACGAGGACGATCCAGACCGCGCGCCGGCGGTAGACCCGCCGGAGCGCGGCCCCCTCGGGCTCGCTCACTTCCGGTGACACTTCTCGCAGTTGGCCTTGTCGGTCGCGGCGAAAACCACCTTCCCCTTGACCTCGGTCGTGCCGTTGTGGCACGTCCCGCACAGCTGCCCGTTCTTCATCCTCTCCATCGTGAAGGGCGCGTCCTGCCCCTTCTTCATCTTGAAGATCTTGACGTGGCACGCCGTGCACCCGCCGACCCTCTCCTTGTGCTCCTCGTGGCTGAAGGTCACGGGTCCGGGGCTGTCTTTACCGGCCTCGAACTTGAAGTCGGCGGGCGGCTTGACCTGCGCCGACGCGGTCCCCGACGAGGCCGCCACGAAGCCGAGCGTGGCCACCATCACTAGCGCGAACATCCATGGTCGATAGGACATCGTGAGTCCCTCCTGGTGCTCGGTTTTCACGGGGACTTGGCGGCGCTCCGGAGGAGCCCGACCAGGTTCCCCATCTCGTCATCGGTGAAGCGAGGGTATGACACTCCAATCCGCCGGGCCTCCTCGGCCATGCGCGGGGCGTGCTTCCAGACCGCGCCCGCCCACGTCACGGCAGACTGGTAACCGGGATGGTACTGCGTCAGTTCCTCGCCGATCTTGCCGCCTTCACCTCGAAAGCGATGGCACTTGAGGCATCCTTTCGCGACGAGGAGGATGTGCCCCCGGGACAGATCGGGAGCCCGGTCTCGTGATGCATCCGCCTGAAGATACGCCATCAGGTCGGCCATCTCCGCAGGATTGATCTCGGGCCAGGCGATCCCCTCCCGCATCAAGGTCGTGAACATGGCGGGGGCGTGGTTCCAGAAGCGCCCCGCCAGCTCGTAGGCGCCCTGCGGCCGTCTCAGCTCCTCGATGGCCGGCCCCACGCTCGGCTGGCCCCGCGACGCATGGCAGCGCACGCACTGCTTGGCCGCGAAGACCGCCTGCCCGCGCTCCGCGTCCCCGGGCGCCTCGGCCGCGGTCCCGATCCTCGCGCCGATTCCCGCGAGGACGAGGGCCATCCCGAGCAAGAACGAAGCCGGGCGGCTCGGGTCGATCACTTGGTCGCACTCGCCATGTAGCCGAGGACGGTGAACAGCACCATGAACAGGATGATCGCGATCCCGATCCAGGTGAACAGACGGCTCGGCTGGCCCCGCGCGGTCCGGCGGTCGAGCACGGGGATGAGCAGGAGGAAGAGGCCGCCCAGCCCGAAGCCCAGAATGCCCACGATCTCCCCCTCGATTCCGAGGATGTGGCTCGGCAGGTACTTCAGCGTCTGGAACATGAACATGAAGTACCACTCGGGCTTGATCCCGGCCGGGGCGGGCAGGAACGGATCCGCTTTCTTGCCGAGCTCCGCCGGAAAATACGCGGCGAGCGCTGCGAGGATCGCGAGCGCGGATAGCCAGCCCACGATGTCGCGCAGCAGGAAGTTCGGGACGAACGGCATCACGCGCGCCGCCCCGCCCTCCCGCTCGACGCCGGGCGGCACGCTCATCCCGTGTCGCTGCACCAGGTACAGGTGCAGCCCCAGGAGGGCGACCGCGGTCGCGGGCAGGATCGCGACGTGGATCCCGTAGAAGCGCGTCAGCGTCGCCCCGGTCACCTCGTCACCGCCGCGGAGCAGCCGGCCCGCGAACCCCCCGATCCCGGGAACGGCGCTCGTGATCTCGGTGCCCACCTTGGTCGCGAAGTACGCGAGCTCGTTCCAGGGAAGCAGGTAGCCCGTGAACCCGAAACCGAGGGCCAGGCCCAGCAGCGCCACGCCGGAGAACCACGTGATCTCCCGCGGCGGCCGGTACGCCTTGAGCAGCAGCACGCTGAAGAGATGCACGAAGAGGGTGAGGATCATGAGGTTGGCGGCCCAGGAGTGGATCGAGCGGATGAGCCAGCCGAACTGGACCTCGGCCATCAGGAACTGGATCGACTCGAAGGCCTCCTCCGCGCTCGGGCGGTAGTAGAGCAGCAACAGGATGCCGGTCGACACCTGGATGATGAAGAGGAAGAGGGTCATGCCGCCCAGGTAGTACCAGATGCTGTGCCGGTGGACCGGGATCTCCTTCTTCCGGGCGAGCTTCTCCAGCTCCTTGAGCCCGACCCGCTGGTCGAGCCACGTCCAGAGCCTGCCGTGTCGCGGCTCGCCGGACTCCATCGTCACGCGCTCTTGCTGACCACGATCTGGGCTCCCCGGACGTTGACCACGAACGTGTCGAGCGGCCGGGGCGGCGGACCCGCGACATTCTTGCCGTTCAGGTCGTAGTGGCCGTTGTGACAGGCGCACCAGATCTCGCTGAGATCCGACCGGTACTGTACGGTGCAGTTGAGATGGGTGCAGACGGCGGAGAATGCCCGCAGATCACCCGCCGAGGTCCGGATCAGAATCCCGGGACGGCTCCCGAACTTGAAGATCTGTCCCGTATTGGGCTTCACGTCGTCGGGCTTGATCGGCAGCGTCACGGTTCCCGCGGTGGACTCCCCGACGATGGGCGGCACCAGATAGCTGGCCACCGGATAGAAGACGGAGAGGACGAACGCCACCGCACTGGTTCCGAGGAACCAGTTGATGAATCCCCGGCGGCTCTCGTCGGGCTCCAGCGCGTGCTCAGTCATGGGAAGCCTCCTCTGCCCGCGGGCGGGGATCCCGGCGGCGGTCGAGCTGCCGGATCTTCACGACCAGGCCCGCGATCAGGGCGAAGATCACGATGAGGGAGACCGCGAGCCCTTTGCGCCGGAACCCGAGCTCTTCCAGGGCACGCAGTCCGCGGAGGTGGGCCTTGGCCGTCACCGCGAGGCCGGGCTCGACCGCCTGCTTCACCGCGTCGACCTTGAAGGCGTGGACGGTCGCGCGCGCCTTGATGAGATCGTCCCGGGCTCCGTTGAGATCGAACTGGGCCTGGCTGACCTCCATTCCCGCCCGCTCGGCCCGCAGCAGAAGGGCGTCGGCCTTCTCCAGCTCGGTCCGGAGCGAATCGATCCGCGCATGCATCTCGACGGCACTCTTGCCCCCCTTGTCATCGGGACCGTGACAGCTAGCGCAGACCGCCTTGTCTCCGAGCCCCAGCATGAAGTCGCCGGGCGCGCGGATCGCGTGGTTCTCGTGGCACGTCGCGCAGCCCGGTGTCCCCATCTCGGTGAACGCCTTAGCGTGCACGCTCGACTTGAACAGGTCGGCCTGCACGGTGTGGCATTGCCCGCACACGTTGCCCACCCAGTTCACCCCGGGCGGCACCGCGCCGTGATTGCCGTGGCAGCTGTTGCACGTGGGCGCGGAGAGGTCGCCCTTGACCGCCATCGCGGCCCAATGGATGCTCTTCTTGTACTTCTCCAGCTGATCGGTCGGGATCTTGTAGCTCGCCATGTACTTCGCGTCGGCGTGGCAGCGGGCACAGGTATCGGCGACGCGGGCCGGATGTACGCTCGACTTCGGATCGGACCGCGGGCGAATGGCGTGGGGCGGGTGGCAGCTGGCGCAGGTCGCCACGTTCGGATCGCCCAGCTCTCTGAGACGCCGGCCATGGACCGAAGTCGCATATTCCGCCACCTGGTCCACGCGCAGGGAGGGATTGTAGCGTTTCATGAAGCCGGCGTCGGAGTGACACCGGCCGCAGACCTGGGTCATCTGCGGGCGCGAGATCTTGCCGATGAAGCCCTTGCGGGGATCCATCGCCTCCATGCCGGTCTCCCGGCTGTCACCCCCGTGGCAGTCGACGCATCCAAAGCCTTTCGCCTTGTGGACGTCCCCGTCGAAATTCTTGGCCGGGGCTGCCAACCGCTCGTCCCCGGTCTCGAGGTGACAGGCGGCGCATGCGTCCGCGGCCTGGGCCCTCGCCGGAGAAAGTCCCAGCACGGCCGCGAGGAGCAGCGCTCCCGCGAGACCGAGCCAGGTCATTTCCCGATCATCGGGCTTTTTGCGCCTGGCTGGCGGACTGGAGCATCGCGATGAGGTCGGCCATCTCTCGAGATGTGAGGATCGGCCAGTCCCGCTTCTGCCCGGCAACGGTGGGCGTCACCAGCGCGTGATTCCACAGGGCGGCCAGCGCCGCGGCCGGTGAGTCCAGCCCTTTCACCTTCGCCAGGTCACTGGCGGGCTTGCCGCGCTCGCCGCGAAGCACGTGGCAGTGCAAGCAGCCCTTCTGGCTCGCCACGCTGTATCCCTGCTGCACGCTGCCGCTCGCGAAGTAGCGGACCGAATACAGGTAGGCGACGATGTCGGCCATCTCCTCGGGGGCCAGCTGGGGGACGCTGATTCCCTTGGATTGCATGACGGCGGCCATGGCGGGCGCCTTGTTCCAGATTGTCGCCGCGAACTCCATCGGGCTCTCCCGTAGACCGCGCTCGACCAGATCCGGTCCCACGCGGCCACCCGCCCCCCCCACCGCGTGGCACTCGATGCAGCGCTTCTCCGCGAAGAGCTGCCGCCCGGACTCGGGCCTCCCCGGCAGCACGTAGAGCGGCCCCCCCTCGGACCCTCCGGTGGCCGGGGCCAGATATGCGCTGAGATCGCGCAGCTCCTTCGCGGTGAAGGTAGGACGGTCTACCCCTCGCTCCTTCATCTTCTCCGCCATCTGGGGCCCGTGGTTCCACATCGCCGACGCCACAAAGATAGGTGAGCCGAACTGCCGGAGGTGATCCAGGTTCGGCCCCACCACCCCGCCCGTGCCGCGCACGGTATGGCATGTGATGCAGTGCTTCTCGGAGAAGACGCGCTTCCCGGCGTCGGTATTACCGGGGGCGTCGAAGTAGTTCAAGGTATAGAGGAAGCCGACCAGGTCGCCGGCCTGCTTGGAGTCGAGCTGCGGCCGGGCAATGCCGAGCTGCTTCATCCGGTCCGTCATGCGCGGAAGGTGATTCCACATCGCGGTCGCCAGATCGACGAACGAGCGCGGCCTCATCGCGCGGGCGAGGTCGGGTCCCACCTTGCCGCCGACCCCGTTCACCGAATGGCACTTGACGCAACCCTTTGAGCCGAACACCTGCGACCCCGCGAGCGGGTCCTGGCTCGGGCTCATCACAGGCTGGGCCGAGGCCGCGCCAAGCGGTGCGACGAGTACTGCGACAGTGAGGACGGTCCACCTCACACTTCGCGTCATTGGCGACCCTTTCGTTTCCCATTTGGAATTGGAACAGTGGCCGTCGGTTACCAATGTTAGTCCACGGTCCCGACAGGGAACAATGGCGCAAATATACTACTTGCCGTGTCCCGCTTCGCGTTTCTTCACCCGCGCACGTCCCGCCGGCTCGTACAAACCGAGGCTCCGGCCGTCTCTCGATCAACCGCCCGAGCGGGTCGCGAAGACGCCCACCGTGCGCCCCCTATCGAACATGAAGACGCGGTAAGGCTCGGCCGGTGAGCCCGGCGCCTCCATACCCGGGGAGCCTGCCGGCATACCCGGCACGGCCAGGCCGAGGACCTTCGGGCGCTCGCGGAGAAGCCGGCTGATCACATCAGCGGGGACGTGGCCCTCGATCACGTACCCTTCGATCACTGCCGTATGACAGGCCTGGAGATCGGCCGGCACGCGATACCCGGTCTTGATCGGCCGGACGTCCGCCCGGTTCTCCACCACTACCGTGAATCCCGATCGCTGTAGGTGGACCACCCACTGGTTGCAGCACCCTCAGGTCGGCTCCTTATAGACCGTGACCTTCCCGCTTGGCCCGGCCTGCGCACCGACGCGGCGGCTAATCGCGAGGGTGACCGCGAATGCCACCCCCTCCACCATGAATCTCAGTCGTGACCTGTCGACATTCATCGAGTCTCCCCCCTGCGCGCGCTCATGGTCTTCATCCTCCTCCGCTCGCGTGAGATCCCACGTCGCCGGGGCGGCTCAGCGCTTCCGCGCGGCCTGGGCGGCCTCGAGCTGGCCCTGGCGCGCGTAGTCGATGGCCTCGCCGAGAATCCGCGCCAGCTCCTGTGGGGCGTGGAAGCCCATCGAGTTCTCCGCGGCGACGAAGTCGAGGCGCCACTGCGCCTTGCGGTGCAGCGCCGCGGCCGTCTGGAGCTGTGTCTCCGGCACGCCGGCCTTCTTCGCGGCCACGATCGCGTCCAGCATGTCGGTCGTCGCCTTGGCGGCGCGCTGGAGGAGCGCATGATGGCGATCCTGGATGCCGAGAACCCGCCCGTGCAGCTCGGCCTCCGGAACCGCGTGGCACGTCTGGCAGGCCCGGTTCACGTTCAGCAGCGGGCTACGCACCCAGTGGTCGCTCACCTTCAGCGCTCCGACGCGCTGGTAGGGCATGTGGCAATCCGCGCAGGCCACGCCGGCGCGGGCGTGCACGCCCTGGCTCCACACCTCGAACTCAGGGTGCTGCGCCTTCAGCACCTTGTTCCCGGTCTCGGCGTGCACCCAGTCCGAGAAGCCCTCCGCGTCGTAGTAGGCCTCGATCTCCTCGACCCGGAGTCCGTTCGCCCACGGGTAGGTCACGACCTTGCCCGGTCCCTTGAAGTAGTACTCCACGTGGCACTGCCCGCAGACGAACGAGCGCATCTCCTGCCGGGAGGCGTCCCGGTTGGGATCGTAGTCGGCGACGCCCTGCCGGGCCTTGAGGGCCTTGATGCCGGCGATGAAGCCGGGGCGCGTGACACGCACCGCCATCGTCTTCGGCTCGTGACAGTCCACGCAGGCGATCGGATGCTGGACCAGGGGCCGACCCGAGTCGTCCTTCATGGTGCGCGCGTCGGCGTACGCCATCCCCGACACCGCCTCGAAGCCCTTCGTGACGTCGCCCTTCCCGGCGTACCGGTAGAGCGCGAGATTCGAGGCGTGGCAGTGCAGGCAGGCCCCCGGCTGCTTCCGCTCGGTCACCCGCCGGGTCTGCTCCTGGTCGAAGAGGGCGAACGCGTGCCCGCGACGGTCGCGGTAGTCGAGCGCGAAGGCGTAGCCCGCGAAGATCCGCTTGAGCCATGGGTCCCGATCGAGCTTCTGATCGGCGGGGCCGGCGTCGCTCGCGCCGGGCCCGCGGCCGCCGTACTTGGTGGCGGTGGGCAATGCGGTCTTGAGATAGCTGTCGTACTCGTGCGGCCAGTTCTGGCCCCACGGCTTCGGGTCCATCGTCTCCTCGGTCACCTCCACCACGCGCACGAAGGGCTGGCGCGCCTCCTGCCGGCGCTCGAAGATGTTCGTGAGCAGCGCCAGGAGCAGCACGGTCAGGCCCGCGATCCCGCCGAAGGCCAGGATGACGAGGAGCCAGGCGCGCGCGCTTCCGCTGGAACGCTTCAGGGGCATGGGGTCCTCCCGGGCTCGGTCATCTCAGCCGCCGGCCCCGTGGCCGGCGCCGGCGTGGCAATGCAGGCAGTCGAGCTCCTGCCGTCCCGCGGGGCCCGCCACCGCGTGGACGAAGTCGGCGTGACAGCGCACGCAGTTGTTCCGCACGATCCGCCGGTCCCGCGGCAGGATCTCGATGGGCTCCTTGAAGTTCTGCAGCGTGAAGGCCACCGAGTGGCGGAACCCCTGGTCGGCCTTGGCCACCCACTTCCCCAGCCCGCCGTGCGGGAGATGGCAGTCCACGCAGACCGCGGTGTGGCGATGGCCGCTCTTGAGCCAGGCCTCGTACTGCGGGTTCATGATGTGGCAGTTGAGGCACGTGCGCGGGTCGGTCGAGAGATACGAGTAGCCCTTGGCGTAGACGAACGTGAAGGCGCCGATCCCGGCGGGGATCCCGAGAAGGCATGTGAGCACCACCGCCACCCCGAGCGAATTCACCGCGCCCGCATCAGATCAGCACCCCTTGGGGCGAGGCGCGGTGGTCGAGCGCCGCCTGCTCCGCATCCGTCAACAGCGCCGCGCGATCCATCGCGAGCAGGCGCGCGACCGCGTCCAGCGCATGGGCCCACGTCACGCCGTTCACGAAGAGCATGCCGCCGGTGTCGAGCGTCCCGCCGTGGTTGGTGAAGCCGAGCCCGACGGTGAGCTCCCCGGTGCACACGGGATGGATGGCGCCCAGGAGGGGCTCCGGACGCGTGTGGGTGAGGAACACACGCCGCGGGATCGACGGCGGGTAGAGCCGGTCGCGTACCGCCTTCGGGGCCACGTGGGCCGCTTCGCGGGACCCGCGAGGCAATCGGAAGCGGCCGGGCTCGAGCAAGTAGTTCACCCCGTGCGCGACGCCGCGTTCGGTGAGGCGCGCCGAAGCTCGCAGCGCCTGGCCGAGCTGATACGCGCCCACCGCGGTCAGGATCACGCGCGCCTCCGCGAATCGGTGCCCGGCCCAGTCCAGGCGGAGCGCGCCCTCCTGGAAGAGCCGGACGGCCTCGTCCTCGGTGAACAGATCCGGGATCTTGTCCGCCTTGGGGACCACCAGCGTCCAGATCTGTCCCTGGGTCTGATAGACCGCCCGCATCACCGCCGCCGCGGTGTTGAAGTCGGCGGGAAACAGCACGCGTGAGACGTCCGCCGGCTCGCCCAGGAGCAACTCGGCCAGGGCGGGATCCTGGTGGGACTGCTCGTTCTTACCGTTCTCCCACGTGTGCGAGGTGAGCACGAGCGGCACCGAGAGCCACCCGGGCGGACGGCCGGCCGCGTTCAGGTGATTGGCGAAGACGATCTCCTGCCGGACCACGCCGTGCATCTTGGCCCCGAAGGCCTCGTAGGTGACGATGATGTTGATCCCCGCCTTGTTGGCGAGCGCGGCGGAGGCCACTGCCTCCTCGTTGAGCGCGGTGATCACCGCTCCGCCGAGAGCCTCGGGAACACCGCGCTCCGGAGCCGTCACGCGGAACTTGAGCGCGTCCAGCGTGGACTGCATCCGGTTGCTGCGCATCTCGTCGGGATTGCCGACCCGCGGTCGGAGACGCGGATTGGCGCGAACGGTCGCCAGGAAGCCCTGGTCAACCGCCGCCATCGGCGACGTCGTGCTCCATCCGGATCGCTTGCGGCGGTCCACCGGCACGGGCTGGTACGGTAGGTCCGGGACCCGCGCGAGCCGCACCTGTCGCGTGGCCAAGGCGTGGTCGCGCTCACGTGGCCGGCCGTTCTCGCGGTGGCGCTGAAAGACGGGGGCCGCGCGCGCAAGGTCGTCGAGCGAAACGTGCAGGCGCCGCGCGTGCTCGTTGAAGTGGCGCGCCGCGACCGGATCGTCGTGAGGATTGCCGCCCAGAGGGAGGTTGTGCGCGAGGTTCGTCCCCGCGCCGAAGAAGCCGGCGCCCTTGGGCGCCACCGCCACCCCGTAGGGCAGACGCACGGGGTACCGGGCTCGGCCCGCGCGCACTGCGGCCGCGGCCGCCTCCAGCCGGCGCTCGATCTCGAAGATGGCCCAGACGAAGGCGGCGGGGTCGCGCCCGTCGAACACGATGGGGTCGAAGCCGTTCAGGCGCAGATGGCGGACGAACCAGGCAACCCCGCCCTGCTGGGCCATCGTGGTGCGCTGGTCGATGCGCCGGCCGTTGGCGATCATGATCGGCGCGACCAGACCCGAGTCCTCGGCCCTCCACCAGCGGGGGGCCCAGTCGCTCCCGCGCTGCTCCTCGAACGCGCCGTCGCTGAGGAACGCGACCAGGCGCTCGCCCCGGACCGGCATGTGGACGTATTGTAGCTCCACGAACCCGAGATAGCCCCCCTCGCTCAGGCCGCCCGCGGTGTGGGCATTGACGTGGCTGCCGAGCGGCGAGTCCTGGGCCCCGTTCGCGCCCAGCCGGTACGAGTAGAAGTCCTGCACGTAGCGGGCGAGGCCGGCATCGGTCAGCGCATAGCGCTCGGCGTGGGCCGGAGTCATGTTCCCCACGAGGAGGTTGACCGAGTCCACCGCGGCCACGCAGTGCCCCTGCCCCATGATCCATGCCCGCGTGAAGCCGGTCAGGGCGTTGACCGCAAGATAGCCCGCGTAGGCGGGCACCATGTTCAGCGCGCCCCCGGTGTGCCCCTCCGGGTGCGGCTTGAAGTCCTCGGCGCCGAGCGCGCGGCCGTCGAGATATACGGTGCCGGCGTACGTCTCGTGGACGACCAGCCACATCCCGGCCGACGCGATCCGGTCCGCGGCGTGCAGCACCTCCCAGACCGACTGGGCGGCGGGAGCCGGGAGCGCCCGCACCATCGCGCGCACCCGCGCCCGCGTCGACGGCGTGTGGCGGATCGCTCCGTATCCGGCCGCCCACCGCGCGAACGTCGGTCCGCTCACCGGCCGGCGAGGCATCGCGCCGTCTCCCTGGCCACCACCTGCTCCTCGTCCGTCAGGATCACCCAGGCCTCCAGCCGCGCGCCGGCCGAGCTGATCCGGCCGGTCCGGCCCACCGTCTGGCGGTTGAGGGTTGGATCCAGCTCGAGCCCGCACCAGGCGGCGTCCCGACAGATCTCTTCGCGCACATCGGGCGCGTTCTCCCCGATCCCGCCCGTGAACACCACCGCGCGGGCGCCGCCCAGCACCGCGAGGTACGCGCCCAGGTACTTCCGCGCCCGGTGGCAGAAGACGTCCACGGCCAGGCGCGCGCGGGCGTCTGTCTTGCAGGCCGCGATCAGGTCGCGCATGTCTCGGCTTCGGCCCGACAGGCCGAGCAGGCCCGACTCCTCGTTGAGCACCCGCTCCACCTCGGCGGCGGTGACGCCCTCGCGCCGGGCCAGGTAGCCGATCAGCGCCGGATCGAGATCGCCCGAGCGCGTGCCCATCAGCAGGCCCTCGAGCGGGGTGAAGCCCATCGACGTATCCACCGACCGCCCGTGGCGGATGGCGGCGGCGGAGGCGCCGTTGCCCAGGTGCAGCGCGACCATCGTCACGTCAGACCGGTCCAGCCCCGTCAGCTCAGCGTAGCGCGAGACCACCGACTGGTACGAGAGGCCGTGGAAGCCGAACCGGCGAATGCCGTGGCGCTTGGCCAACTCGTAGGGGATGCCGTAGGAGAACGCGGTCTCGGGCAAGCTCGCGTGGAACGCCGTGTCGAAGACCGCGACCAGCGGCACGCGCTCTCCGAGCGCGGCCCGGCAGGTGCGGATACCCGCGAGGCTCGGCCCATTGTGCAGCGGCGCGAGCTCTTCCAGCGCCTCGATGGCGCCGGCGACCGTGGCGTCGATGAGGGCGGGCTGGACGAACCGCTCGCCCCCGTGGACCACGCGGTGGCCGACCGCGTCGAAGGAGATCGGACCCGCTCGGATCCAGTCGATGACGCGGCGGACCGCGACGTCGTGGTCCGCGATCGGCGTCGCCTCGCGCAGCGGCGGCCGGTCCTCCTGCTCGAAGTGCATGGCCGCGGGGCCGCCAATGCGCTCGATCGAGCCGCGGCCGAGCGACCTCGTCGCCGGCCCCTTGACCGCGGCTAGCTGGAACTTCAGCGACGAGCTTCCGCAGTTGAGCGCGAGGACGATCACCGATGAGGGTCCGATCAGCCGTTCCGGCGGGCCGCGGCCTGAGGCGCCGCCGGGCCACCCGTGAGCCAGACGAACCCTCGCAGGATGTCGGCCTCGGTGACGATGCCGACGAGCCGGCCGCCGTCCATCACCGGCAGCGCGCCGATCGTGTGATCCAGCATCAGCACCGCCGCGTCCCGCGCCTCGCGGTCCGGCCCGACCGTGATGACCGCGCGGGTCATGACCTCGCCCACCGTGAGCTTGGTCAGCAGGTGGTTGATCTCCCACACCGAGAGGCTCGTGGCCTGGGACGGCAGGTTGAGCCGGATGTCCCGGTCGGTCACGATGCCGACCAGCAGGTCGGCCTCGTCGGTGACGAGCAGGTGGCGGATCTTCTCCTTGAGCATGAGCTGACGCGCCTCCAGCACCGGGGTGCCGGGGCGCGCGGTGATCAGGTTGGTGCCGGTCATCAGCTCACCAACTCTCATGGGCGTGCTCCTTTCTCGCGGTTTTACCACACGCGGAAGCCCGGCGCGTTGAGACGGCTGGTGGCGACCAGCCGCGCCAGGGTCGGGCCGTAAGCGATGACGAGAAAGATCACGGCCGTGACCACCCACGGCCGAAGCCGGTTGAGGATGGCCGGTCCGTCCTCGGCCGGCCCCGCCGAGATCGCGAACTCCGGCACCGCCGGCGCGGGCGCGCGAGACACGGTCAGGGTCAGCAGCAGGTTCAACAGATAGAGGCTACCACTGACGAAGAGCAACGTGCCCCCGACTCCGACCCAGGGCAGCAGCGCGCTCCACTCCGGCTGGAAGTACGAGGCCTGGCTGATCATCGTGCGCCGCGGCATTCCCCGGAGCCCCAGCTCGTGCAACGTAGTGGAGAAGATCAGCATCCCGATGAACCACATCCAGGCCTGGGCGAGCGCCATGCCGCGACTCCACAGCGCCCGGCCCGCGAGATGAGGCACCAGCCAGTAGCTGATCCCCATGTAGGTCAGGGTGACCGCGGTGCCCACCGTGGTGTGGAAGTGGCCCACCACGTACGCGGTGTTGTGCACGACCAGGTTCACGTTATACGAGGCGTTGATCAGCCCGCCGATGCCCCCCGCGCAGAAGGTCAGCATCGCGAGGAGCTGCGCGGCGAGCGACGGGTCGCCCCACGGCAGGCGGAAGAACCATGCGGCCAGCCCCTTCCCGCCGCGCGCGCGGCCCGCGCCCTCCAGGGAGGCGACCACGTTGAAGAACGTGAGAAGGCTCGGGAAGAACACCGCGAAGGTGAGGAACGCCTGGAAGAGCTTCCAGCCCTCGTGGATGCCGGGGTCGGTCACCTGATGGTGCAGGCCGAGCGGCGAGGAGAGGATGAGGAAGAGCAGGAAGGAGGCGCGCGCCATCGGATCGCTGAAGAGCCGACCTCCCGCCTGGCGGGGCACCAGCGTGTACCAGGACACGTAGGCGGGGAGCAGCCAGAAGTACACGATGGGGTGGCCGGTGAGCCAGAAGAGTGTGCGCGCGAGCAGCGGGTCCGTCCCCGCCACGAGGCCGAGCGACCACGGGATCAGCAGGAAGAGCATCGAGGCGGCCAGCCCGACCGAGGCGAGCGTCCACATCGTCATCGTCACCAGCGACATGAACGCGGCCAGCGGCGTGCGCGCGCCGGGATGCCCGGCGCGCCAGGCCCGGTGGCTCAGCCCCAGGCGCAGCGTGATGAGCCACGTCCCGACCACCACCAGGGTGAGGCCGATATAGAACGCCCAGTGCGCCCGGAGCGGGGCGTAGAAGGTGAACATGACGGTGGCCGCGTCGCCGGCCAGGGGAACCGCCGCGATGAGCAGGCCCGCCAGCATCAGCCAGAAGGTGAGCCAGCCCAGCCGCGGGCTCGCCAGCGGCATCGCATAGGCGCGCGCGCTGATGAACGGCAGGAAACCCGCGATGAAGAAGGTGGTCCACACCAGCACGTTGAGGACGCCGTGCATGCTCACGCTGTGGTAGTAGGAGCGCAGGAAGTACTCGCTCGCCGGGAACTCGACCCCGGCATGCTCCAGGCCCTGCAGCAGCCCGGTCACGATGCCGCCGAGCAGGGCCAGGTTGGCCACCAGCATGTGCGCGCCAGTGATCCGCTTCTCCGGATCGCTCGCCAGCTCGAGGCTCATGACCGAGGCTCCACGATGACCTTCCCGCCCATCGTGTGATGCGCGATGCCGCAGTACTCGTGGCAGGCCATGAAGAACTCGCCCGCGCGATCGAAGCGGGCGGTGACGCGCGAGATCTGCCCGGGGATCAGCATCACGTTCACGTTGGCGCCCGGGATGAAGAGGCCGTGGATGACGTCCTTGCTCGTGGCCACGAAGGTGACGGTCGAGCCGACCGGCACGCGGATCTCGTTCGGGGTGAACGCCCAGATCTGCCCGATCATCCTCACCTCGTAGCTGACCGGCCCGGTCTGCACGACGCCGGGCTGGTCGAACGGCGCGGTCTCGGTGACCTTGCTCGGATCGATGCGGCCCGCGACGCTCGGCACGTGGAGGCCCGCGCCGAAGGCGGTGACGAGCAGCGCCGCGAGCATGCCGACCGGGATGGCGATGCTCGGCAGGATCCACGCCAGCTCGTACAGATAGACGGTCGCGCCCGGCTTCATGGCCTAGCCTCGTATCCAGAGCCGCAGATAGGTGTTGACCCAGAAGCACACGATGATCACCAGGTAGACCAGGATGAAGACGAGCGCGCCCTTCGGGTGCTCCTCCTGCTCCTCCTTGCCGTCGGTTCCGGGAGGGGTCATACCGGCAGCCCCCGGTGCCCGGAGCGCTCGGCCGCCCGCTTCTGGTCGAGCGCTTCGCCCCGGATGCGCGTCCGGCAGCTCTCGCAGACGAGGTCCTCGCTCGCCTTGCCGCACACCAGGCACGGCCGCGGGGCGCTCACGGACGCGGGCAGGGACGCCGGGGCGCTCCGCTCCGCGAGAACCGAGGCCGGGACCATCAGCACCAGGCACGGCGCGAGCCGGACCACCGTCTCGGCCACGCTCCCGAGAATCGCGTGGGTGACTCCGGTGCGGCCGTGGGTACCCACGACGATCAGGTCGATGCGCTTCTCGCGCGCGTAGTCGACGATGTTCCGGCCCGCCCACCCGCTCAGCAGCACGGTCTCCATGCGCAGACCCTCCGCGAGACTCCGGCCGACCTGCGTCAGGTGCTCGGCGGGCAGCGATGGATCGGTGACCGGGGGCACCACGTGGAGCACGTGGAGGCGCGCGCCGGACTCGAGCGCCATCTCGCGCGCGATGCGTCCCGCCGCCTCCGAGGCCGGCGAGAAGTCGGTCGGGAACAGGATCTCGTTCAGCCTCATGGCCGCTCTCCTCCTGGATTGCCGCTCATTTGACGATCAGCACCTCGACCGGCGCGTGCTTCAACGCGGCCTCCGCGACGCTCCCGAGCAGGAAATGGGTGACCGCCCCCGCGCCCCGCGCGCCCAGCACGAGCGCGTCGGCCCGCGCCGCGCGCACCGTCGCGAGCAGCCCGGCGAGCGGCACGCCCCCCCGCACGACTCCGCGCGCCCGCCAGCCCACCGCCGCGAGGGTCGCGGCCGCAGCCTCGACCTGGCGCCGGGCCGCCGCAAGCCGCGTCCGGTTCATCGCCTGCGCCTGCCCCGCGATCTGCGCCCGCATCGCCGCCGGGACGAGCGGCATCGAGGGCACCCTCACCAGCTCGACGACGCGCACGACCGTCACGCGGCCGCCGCGGGGAGGCGCGATCCGGGCCAGGAAGGCCAGGGCGCGGCGGGCATGCGCGGACCCGTCCATCCCCAGGACGACACGCCGGAACCCGGCTCGTCCGGCCACCGCGCGGCTACCTCATACCCTGCGGGCGGCGCTTGCCCGCGTCGGTCGCCACCTGGCGACGGATCTCCTCACGCTTCACCGCCACCGCGGCCGTGCGCTTCTTCGACTTCTTGTTCTTGCCGGTACTCTTGCGGATGCCCATTCATGCCTCCGATCGGCGCAGCCGGGCCCGCGCGTCCACCGCCACCGCGCCGGAGGCTCCGACCGTCAAGGGGTTGATCTCGATCTCCGCCAGCTCGGGGAGATCCGCCAGGAGCTGCGAGAAGCGGCCGACGATCGCGGCCAGCGCGTCCCGGTCCACCGGCGGCTCGCCCCGCGTGCCGCGAAGCAGCGGCGCCAGCTTGAGCTCGTCGAGCATGACCCGCGCCTCCCCCGGCGACACCGGGGCCAGGCGCGCCGCGGTGTCCGCGAAGACCTCGACGTAGATCCCGCCGAGCCCGACCATCACGAGCGGCCCGAACTGCGCGTCGCGCAGGCCGCCTAGCAGGAGCTCCTTCCCGGCGGGTACCATGGCTTCCACCAGGAGCCCCTGGATCAGGGCCTCCGGCCGCTCCAGCGCGACCCGCCCCAGCATGGCCGCGGCCGCCTCGCGGACGGCCCGGCGATCCCCGAGCATCAAGGCCACGCCGCCCAGCTCCGTCTTGTGGGTGATATCGGGCGACACGATCTTGAGCGCGACCGGGAACCCGATGCGCTCGGCGCTGGCCGCGGCGGCGTCCGCGCTCTCGGCCACGCGCGCGGCAACGCAGGGGATGTCGTAGGCGGCCAGCAGCGGCGCCAGCTCGAGCATGCCGAGCGGGCGGCCCGCGGCGGGCCCGAGCCCGGCCAGCCAGGCGCGCCCGCGGGCCGGATCGAGCGCCGGCCCGGCGGGAGCGGCCACCGCGGCGCGGCGCTCCGCGAGACGCGTCATGCCGGCCAGCGTGTTGACCGCGGTCTCCGGGAACGCGTAGCAGGGAATCCCGGCCTCCTCGAGCACGCGCACGCCCGGCGCCACGCGCGTGCCCCCGACGAACGCGGCCGCGACCGGGATGGGCCAGCCGCGCGTCGAGCCGACGATCGTGCGGGCGACGCTCGCGGCGTCGGTCGCCGCCTGGGGCGTGAGGAGCACGAGGACCGCGTCGGCGGTGTTGTGCCCGAGCGTGTGCAGCGCGTGACCGTAGCGCCGCGCGTCCGCGTCGCCCACCAGATCCACCGGATTGCCAAGGCCGGCCGCGGCGGGCAGGCCCTCGGCCAGCCGACGCCGGACCGCGTCGTCGATCGGCGTGATGGTGAGCCCGGCCGCCCGCGCCGCGTCGGTGGCCACGATGCCGAGGCCACCGCCGTTGGTCACCACGATCAGGCGGCGCCCGCGCGGTAGCGGCTGGCTCGCCAGTCCCCGCGCGACGTCGAACAGCTCCTCGACCGTGTCCACCCGGAGGGCGCCCGCGTGGCGGACGGCCGTGTCGAATGCCCGATCCGAGCCCGCGAGCGCGCCGGTGTGGGAGCAGACCGCCCGCGCGCCTTCCGGGGAGCGGCCGGCCTTGAGGAGCACGACCGGCTTCACCGCGGCGGCGCGGCGAAGGGCGGCGAGGAAGCGGGGGCCGTCGGCGACGCCTTCGAGGTAGCACGCGATCACCCGCGTCTCCGGATCGGCGGCCACCGCGTCCAGGAGGTCGCTCTCGTTCACGTCGGCCTGGTTGCCGAGGGAGGCGAAGAGCGAGAAGCCCACCCGCCGATCGCGCGCCCAGTCCAGGATCGCCACCGCGAGCGCGCCCGAGTGGGTGATGAAGGCGATGCCGCCCGGCTCCGGCATCCCCGACGCGAACGTGACGTTGAGGCGACGAGTGGGACGGATCCAGCCGAGGCAGTTGGGCCCGAGCACCCGGATCGGCTGATCGCGCAGCCACGCGCGCAGCTCGGCCTCTCGCCGCAGGCCCTCGCCACCGGTCTCCCGGAAGCCGGCCGAGATCACCACCGCGCCCCCGACCTTCTTGGCCGCGCACTGCTTGAGGGCGGGCAGGACGTCCGCCGCGGGCACCGCGATCACGGCCAGGTCCACGGTGCCCTCGACGTCGAGCAGCGCGCGAAACGCGGGCAGCCCCTGCACCGAGTCGGCGCGGGAGTTGATCGGGATGATGCGCCCGCGGAAGCCGGCCGAGCGTAGGTTGGCCACGACGCTGCCGCCGACCTTGTACGGATCGCGGGAGGCGCCGATCACCGCCACGCTGGCGGGATCGAGGAACGGGGCGAGCGAGCCCATGCCGGTCAGGCCGGCTCGCGAACGGTGAGCACCGGACACGGTGCCAGGCGCACCACGCGATCGGCCACGCTGCCGAGGAGCGCGCGGGCGATCCCGCCACGACCGTGGGTGCCGATGACGACGAGATCCGCGCCCTCGTCCCGCGCCAGGGCGACGATCTCCTCGTGGGGCACGCCGGTGCGCACGGCGGCCCGCGCGCCGAGCCCATCCGCGCGGGCCTTGGCCACCCAGTCCTCCAGGGCGCTCTCGGCCCACTTGCGGGCCCCCTCGCGGACCTTGCGGGCGGTCTCGATGCTGAAGACCCCCTCCCCGTACAGCGGGACGTCGGTGAGCACGTGGGCCAGGACCAGCTCGCTTCCCGGCGCCGCGGCGATCCGCCGGGCCAGCCCCCACGCCTCCTGCGCGCACTCCGAGAAGTCCGTCGCCACCACGATGCGATGAAACATTGCGACCTCCTGTCCCCCGCGGGCAGAACTGCAACGGGGGTGCCAGCCGAAATGGCCTCACATTCAATCAGTTACGAAGCCAGGCTCGGCGCGCTCGAGTGGCAGCCGCGCCCCGCTGTGGCGCAGGCGCCCCAGACCCTTGAAGGGGCCGGGCTCTTGCCCGACAATCGGGGCCGGCATGGATCGCCGGGGCGCGGCATGGTGACCTGGCTCATCCGCAACCGCACGAGCCTCGCGTTCTCGGTTGCGGCCGGCCTCGTGCTGGTGATCGCCCTCATCGCGATCGGCGCCTACACGCTCGAGCCGCCCGCCGACGACCCACACCGGACCCGGCGGGCCTTCGCGGCGCTGGGGGCGCTGGCCGGGGCCAGCTTCCTGTTGCTCGTGGTCGTGCTCCTCGAGTATCGCCGGCGCGGGGGCGAGATCCGGATCACCCGGGACACCCTGCAGAGCCAGGTGGCCGAGCACGAGCAGACGCGCGCCCTGCTCGCGTCGATCGTGCAGTCGTCGGACGACGCGATCATCGGGCTCGGGCGCGACGGGCGCGTGCTCTCCTGGAACGCGGGCGCGGAGCGCCTCTACGGCTACGTGGAGAGCGAGATCCGGGACCGGCCGATCGACGTGCTGCTCCCGGATCCGCAGAAGCAGATCACCGCGATGGTCGGCTGGGTCCTGCGAGAGGAGGTGGTCGAGCGCGTCGACGCCGAGCAGGTGACGCAGGACGGGCGCCGGGTCCACACCCTCATGACGATCTCACCGATCCGGGACGTCACCGGCGGGGTCATCGGCGCCTCCATCCTCGCGCGCGACATCACCACGCGCGAGGCCACCGAGGAATCGCTGCGGCGCAGCGAAGCCACGTCGAGCGCTTTCCTGGAATCCGCGTCGGAGAGCATCGTGGTCGCGGACGCGAAGGGGCGCATCGTGCTGATCAACGCGCGGACCGAGACGATGTTCGGCTACGCGCGTGCCGAGCTGATCGGGCAGGCGGTCGAGGTGCTCGTCCCGCTCCCGCTCCGCGAGCGGCACGTCGCCCATCGGGCCACGTACATGGCGGCGCCTCGAATCCGCTCGATGGGCCAGGGCCTCGATCTGGCCGGGGTCAAGAAGGACGGCACCGAGTTCCCGGTGGAGGTGAGTCTCAGCTACGTGGGCACCGACGAGGGGATGCGCGCCATCGCCTTCATCACCGACATCAGCGAGCGGGTGGCGTTCCAGAAAGCGGCGCGCCAGGCGGACAAGCTGGCCGCGCTGGGCACGCTCTCGGCCGGGATCGCGCACGAGATCAACAACCCCATCGGCATCATCAGCTCGCGCGTCGAGGTCATGATGCTCGAGGCCGAGGAGGACGGGCTACCGGTCGAGATCCGGAAGGACCTCGAGGTCATCCTGCGCCACGCCCGGCGGGTGGGCACGATCACGCAGGGGCTGCTGTCCTTCGCCCGCCAGTCCTCCGGGAGCCGGACCGCGGTCAACCTGAACCAGGTCACGGAGGAGATCGTCCAGCTCGTCCGCAAGGACATGAGCCGGGCGCGGATCCAGGTCGCCACGAAGCTGGACAGGACCGTGCCCCCCATCGTGGCCGACCCCAACGCGATCGGACAGGTGCTTCTGAATCTGCTCACCAATGCCCGGAGCGCGATGCCCGAGGGCGGCGAGATCACGATCGAGACCAGCCATCTGGCCGCCGCCCGGTCGGTGCGCCTCGCGGTGCGGGACACCGGCCCCGGAATCCCTCCCGAGATCCTGCCCAAGATCTTCGACCCGTTCTTCACCACGAAGCCCGAGGGCACCGGGCTCGGACTCTCGATCAGCCACGGCATCGTGCACGATCACCACGGCACCCTCGACGTTCGCTCCGACGTCGGCAAGGGAAGCACCTTCACGCTGACGTTTCCGGTCGACGCGGGCCGCGAGGCCTGATCCCGCGCGATCAGCCGGGGCGCCTCACCGCAGAGACCCGAGGTACGCGGCCAGGGCCTGCACCTCACCGTCGGTAAGCTGGAGCTTCGGCATGTGCGCGCTCGGACGCTGGGCGGCCGGATCGCGCAGCCAGCCGGTGAGGGCGGCCTCGCTGCGCCTGGCGCCGATGTGAGAGAGGTCGGGCCCGATGGGAGTCCCCATGCCCTCCGCGGTGTGGCAGCCGTAGCAGCCCTGGTCGCGGAAGACCGTCCGGCCCTGGCCGACGAGGGCCCGGCCGTCCCGCTCGTGCGCACACGATACCAACAGCACCATCGCGGTGAGCAAGGCGGCACGGACGATCATGGAGCCACCTCCTCGGCTTCCTGACAGGCGAGGCAGAAGCGCGCAGCGGGCACGGCCCGAAGCCGTCGGAGGGCGATGGACTTCCCGCAGGATTCACAGATTCCGTAGCCCCCGGACCCCAGCCGGCGTAGCGCCGCCGCGACTTCGTCCAGCTCACGCTTGTCGTGGCCGGCCAGACGCGAGACGAGCAAGATGATCGACGCCGCGGCCGCCCGATCCGTCGAGTCGCCGGGCCCGGGGGCGTCGAGTCCCGCCACCTCCTCGTCGGTGGCCGCGACGGCGGCGAGCAGTGTCCGGCGGGCCTCGAGGAGTCGACCGCGAAGCTCGGCGGTCAGCCGGGCGCCGAAGCGGCTCGCGGGACGGCTCATACCGCCTCCGGCGCGATCGCCGCCATCAGGTCGTTGCGCGAGACCATGCCGAGGACGTGGCATTCCCCGTCGATGACGGGCAGACTGCGCAGCTTCGATTCGGTCATGTCCCGCACCGCGGAGCGCAGCGAGTCCATCGGCCGGAGCGCGAGGACCCCGTGCGCCATGAAGCGGGAGACCGGCTCCAGCCACACCGCCGGATCGTCGAAGGCGGCGCACGCCACGCGCAACAGGTCCCCCTTCGTGATCATACCCACCAGCCGTCCCTCGGCCGAGACGACAGGGAACCCGTTGTAGTCGTACGTCGCGGCGATGTTCCGGGCCTCAAACATCGGGATCTTCTCGAGGATCTGCACGACCCTTCGGGTCATTACGCTACGCACCGGACCGGCCAGGCCCACGGCCGCTCCGTCCCGAGGAGGCCGAGCGCCTCCCGGGCCCACGATTCGATCCTTCATGGCGCTCTCCTCTCGAAGGAACACACCGACAGGAGACAAAAGTGCAAGCCAGGTGCCACTGAACCGCGCCCGGCGTGACGAGATAAAACGCTGCGTTGGATGCGCGGAGCGCGGGCGGAGTGGGGCAGTCGCTCCCGGCTGGGGCGTGGGCGCCCCGCCGAGCGCTCAGCCCTGGCGGTTACCGATCGGCATGCGGGAGGTCAATGCCGGTGGCCTGGAAGCGCTTCCCCCTTCGCCATGGCGAGATGGTGAGGCCCGTGATGGCCGCCCTGCACGAGAAGCCCGATGAAGCCCAGACCGCGGATGCGCGCGACCGTCCTGGCATCGTCGAGGGCGCGCGCCGTCACGGTGAGACGAAGGCCGCCCGGAATGCGCTCGGTCCGGGCCGTCCAGTCGGCCATGCCGTCCAACTCGACCGCGTGGGGCACGAGCATGGCGCGGATGGCGCGCTCGGTCCTTGGCGCACCGGTGATCTCCATCGCGAGGCCGGCGGGAACGGGGCTCGCCTTGACCGCGGATCGCAGCACGACCTCGTTCATGTCGATGAGGTGCTGGCGCAGCCGCTCGAGGTCGACCCGGCTCCAGTCGGTGTCGGGATCCGCGTCCAGCAGGCTCACCACCTCGGCGATCGCGCCGAAGGCGTCCTGCCCGGGCAGTGACGGCGTCGACGCCGCGGGGGTGGCCGCGTGATGGCCGTGCATGGCGGGCGGGCTCTGCGCCAGCAGGGGCGGCGTGATCAGCAAGGCTCCGAGGACGAGGCTCAACGCGATCGAGGTGGCCTTGAACATGATGTCCTCCAGTGGTCGGGGATCACATCGGGTAGTGCCGGTAGAACCAGCGTTTCACCATCTCCATGAGTCCCAGGTACGCGAGCACCATCAGCAGCAGGAACCCGAAGAAGAGCGGCGGCAGCGGCGTGAAGCCGAGCCAGGGCGCCAGCGGCGTGAACGGGAGGAGCGCCCCCGCGGCCGCGCAGGCCCCGACCCCCCACGCGAGGCCCGGGCTCGGGCGGCTGCGCCAGGGCCGGTCGGCGGTGCGGATCACGAAGATCACGAGGGTCTGGGTGGCCAGCGACTCCACGAACCATCCCGTCCGGAACAGGCCCGGCTCCGCCTCGAACACCCAGAGCATGATCGCGAAGGTGGCGAAATCGAACACCGACGACAGCGGACCGATCAGCAGCATGAAGCGGCGGATGAAGGCGATGTTCCACCGCTTGGGCTTCAGCATGTAAGTGCCGTCCACCCGGTCGGACGGGATCGGCACCTGGGCGAGATCGTACAGGAAGTTGTTGAGCAGGATCTGCAGCGGCAGCATCGGAAGAAAGGGCAGGAAGAGCGACGCCGCCGCCATGCTCAGCATGTTACCGAAGTTCGAGCTGGTGCCCATCAGGACGTACTTCATGATGTTGCCGAAGCTCCGGCGGCCCTCGACGACCCCGTCGTGCAGCACCGACAGCCGCTTCTCCAGCAAGATGATGTCGGCGGAGTCCCGCGCCACGTCCACCGCGTTCTGGACCGAGATGCCGACGTCCGCCGAGCGGAGCGCGGGGGCGTCGTTGATGCCGTCCCCCATACAGCCCACCACGTGGCCACGGGCGTGCAGGGCCCGGACGATGCGGTTCTTCTGGATCGGCGAGACGCGCGCGAACACGGCGGTCCGCTCGGCCACCGCGCCGAGTGCGGGGTCCGACATGCGCTCGACGTCTTCGCCCAGGACGATCACGCCCGCGTCGAGGCCGACGTCCCCGCAGATCTTCTGGGTGACCAGCTCGTTGTCGCCGGTGATGATCTTCACCTCGATGCCGTCCGCCCGGAGGGTGCGCAGGGTCTCGGCCACCCCCTCATGCGGCGGGTCGAGGAAGGCGGCGTAGCCGACGAAGATCAGCTCCCGCTCGTCGGCCACCGAGTAGGCGTCCTGCTCGGCCACCGGGCGGTAGGCGACCGCCAGCGCGCGGTAGCCGTCGGCGCTGAGCCGGCGGAAGAGGGCGTCGGCGGTGGCGCGCCCCGGCGGGTCCAGGGGGGCGGTGGCCCCCGCCACCTCCCGCGCCGTGCAGATGGGCAGCACGCTCTCCGGCGCGCCCTTCGTGATGAGGAGCCGCCGGCCATCGTCGCGGACGATCACCGACACCCGCCGGCGCTGGAAGTCGAATGGAATCTCGTCCACGCGCTCGTGCTGGGCGACCGCGGGGTGCTCGTGCTTCAGGATCGCGTCGTCCATGGGACTGCGGAGGCCGGTCTGGTACACGCTGTTCAGGGCGGCGAGCCGGATTACCGCCTCGTCGTTCTCGCCCATGATGTTCAGGTGCCGGTCCACCGTGATCTCGCCGTGGGTGAGCGTTCCGGTCTTGTCGCTGCACAGGATGTCCATGCTGCCGAAGTTCTCGATGGCGGCCAGCTGCTTGACGATGACCTTCTTCCGCGCCATGCGCACGGCGCCGCTGGCCAGCGTCACCGACACGATCATGGGGAGCAGCTCGGGGGTGAGGCCGACCGCGAGCGCCACCGAGAACAGGAACGTCTCCAGCAGATCCCGCTTCAACAGCGCATTGACCAGAAACACGAACAGCACCAGGAAGGTGACCACCTGCAGGATCAGGAAGCCGAACCGGCGCGTGCCTCGCTCGAACTCGGTCTCGGGAGGACGCGCGACGAGACCGGCGGCCACCCGTCCGAACTCGGTGGCCGGGCCGGTGGCCACCACGACCGCCGCCGCGAGCCCGCTGATCACCGAGGTACCCCGGAACACGGCCGCCACCGCCTCCCCGAGCCCACCCGACGTGAGCGCGCCCGGCAGCGCCTGCTTTTCGCGGGGCAGCGACTCGCCGGTGAGCGCGGCCTCGTTGACGAAAAGGTCCCGGGTCGAGAGCAGCCGGCCGTCCGCCGGGACCAGGACACCGGCCTTGAGATGGATCAGATCCCCGACCACCACCTCGCGCACCGGCACCTCCCGCTCGACCCCGTCTCGGATCACCGTCGCGGTCTGGCCCACCTGCTGGCGGAGCTGCGCGGCCGCCCGCTGCGAGCGATACGCCTGAGTGAAGTTCAGAACGACGCTCAGCACGATCATCAGCGCGATGATCACCGCGCTGACCGGCTGGCCGAACGCGGCCGAGACCGCGCTGGCCACCAGCAGGATCAGGACGAGAGGGTTGGCGAAGTAGCGAACCAGCTCGCGGACGGCCTCGAAGCGGCGGGGCGGCGCCAGCTCGTTGGGCCCGTAGGTCTGCAGGCGCGCGGTGGCCTGCGCCGAGGACAGGCCGCGCTCGGTGGCCCCCGCCCCGGCCAGGGCCTGCTCGACGCTGGTCGCCCAGAGCGGCGGGACGACCACCTACCCGTCCGCTCCATAGCGGACCGTGATGAGAGCGTCGATGGACCGCCGCAGGTCCGCCGGCTCCCGGCGCCGCCAGCGCGCCTCGATCTTTCGGAGCTGCCGCGCCAGCTCGGCGTCGGCGAACACGTCGTGGACCCAGCGCGAGAAATCGCCGCGCTCGGCGTGATGGGCCAGCATGTCGGCGGACGCGGTCATGACCACGCGGCGAAACGAGTACAGGCTGTCGGCCGCCGCGCACACCCGTCCGTCGCGGCCGCGAAAGCGGAATTCCCGACCGGGCGGCACACACGAGTCCACGTACTTCGTCAGATGCCGCACGTGGACGGTCTGCCGCGGCGCCGCCACGAAGGTCAGGGCGGAGGGAGGATGCTCGCGATTGCGCTCGACGAGCAGGAACTCTCCACGGGGCAGGCGCGCGAGCGCGTCCGAGATCCCCGCCCCTTCGCTCACCACCGCGGGCAACGTCGACGCGAGAAACGCCAGCTCCTCGCGGCCGGTGGTGCGCGCGAGCACGAAGACGTCCACCGCCTGCGTCACCTGCTCGCGCAGCCAGCTCGGCCGGTACGTGACGAAGCAGAACCCGCGCGCCGCGACGTCCAGCGAATCGGGGTTGACTCCTCCGTCGTGCAGGGAATAGTGCGCCTCGTCGACGAAGGTCCAGTGCGGCCGGCCGACGCTCCGCTTGATCTCCCGGATCGTCCGAAGGGCTCGCTCGATGACCGCGACCTTGGTCGCGTGGGGCAGGCTGGAGAGATCAAGGACCGTGGACGCGGAGGAGTCCCGCCGGTGCCCGTCGAGGGCCCGGTCCACGTCGTCGGACTCGTGCACCTCCGTCCACGTCACGCCCGGCAGATGCGCCATCACGCGGTAATCCCCTTCGGGATCGATGACGCAGACCGCGTAGCGCGCGCCCACCAGGCGCTCCACGAGCGCGCCGGCCAGCCATGACTTGCCCGAATGCGGATCGCCGTGGATCAGCACGTTGACGCCTCGGGCCGGGATCGTGACCGCCCCCGACGTCGCCGCCACCCATCCGATGGCAATGCGATGCCGGGGAGACTGCTGAACGATCAGGCGCTCCGGCAGGATCTGCTCGGTGATCGCGGCCGCGATCCCGGCGCCGTGGACACCCGGGAAGACCCAGTCCACCCGCTCCCGGACCGCGGCGAGGCTATCTCCCGGGCAGCCGCTGAAGCCGCACGCGTCGAAGAGCGGCAGATCGTTCTCGGCGTCGCCCAGGGCCAGCACGTCGTGCGGCGACAGGCCCAGGACGCGCAGGGCCTGCTGGACCCCGGAGCCCTTGGACACGCCGGCGGGCAGCAGCATGAGGGCGGTGCGGTTGTAGATGAGATCCCGGGTCACGCCCGCGGCGGCCACCGCCTCCTTCAAGCCGCCCTCGTCGGCGCGGGCCGTGCCGACGATGACCCGGCCCACCTGGTAATAGATCCCGCGCCGGTCGAGCTCGGCCAGGAGCCGCCCGGGCACCGGCGGGCCCTGGTCGCGGATCATGGCCGAGCCGGGGTAGTAGAGCACGGCGCCGTTCTCGGCGACCACGGCGTCGAACAGCTCCAGGCAATCGCAGACCCGCATCAGCTCGAAGAAGGTTCGCCCGGTAACGAGGATGAGGCGAAGGCCCGCCTCGCGAGCGCGCTCCAGCGCGTCGCGGACCGCGGGCGAGATGCGGTCCTCGGACGCGAGAGTTCCGTCGTAGTCGCAGGCGAGCGCCTTGAAGAGCACGTCAGGTCGCTGACAGCAATGTGGGTGCCATCCCTCCAACGACACAAGCTCGTGAGAATTCTGACCGGGCCGTCGTGACGCGGGACACCGGTGCCCCACTGTCGTGGGCATTCCGCTCGTCCCTGCGCCGCGAGCAGGCGCTAGTCACGTCCCGATGCGGCGGTGCGAACCGGCATCTGGCTTGCACCCCCTCGCCGCCATGACGATCCTACGTCCGCTGCCCGCGCTGTTGGTGCTCATGCTCCTGGCCGGGTGCCAGACGGTGAAGGCGCCGTCCGGTCCCGCCACCGCCACGTCCGCGCGACAAGAAGAGTCCGCGGCGGTGGTCGCGGTCGAGCCGCCCGACGAGGACACGCTGTCCGCGCGGAGCCTGCCGCCGCTCCCCGACCAGTTCGTCCCGGTCGCACGCCTGGCCGACGTCCACTTCGACTACGACGGCCATACGATCCGCCCCGAGGATGTGCCGGTTCTCGACGGCAACGCGGCGTGGATCCGCGCAAATCCCGACGGCCTCGTGCTGATCGAGGGCCACGCCGACGAGCGCGGCACCAGCGAGTACAACCTGGGACTGGGCGACCTGCGGGCGGCCGCCGCGATGGGCTACCTGATCGCGCGGGGCATACCGGCCGAGCGGATGGTGGCGATCTCGTATGGCAAGGAGCGGCCGGTCTGCATCGAGCACAGCGAGGCGTGCTGGGCGTTGAATCGTCGCGCCCGGTTCCTGGTCAAGCCGCTCTGAGGTCCTGACGCGCGGCCTCCGCCGACGCCTCAGTCGAGCTCCTCCTCGGAGCGGCCGCCGCGATCGCAGCGCTGACTCACCGGCACACCAGCACCGGGATCTTGCTGTGGGTGAGGACCGTGTACGTCTCGCTGCCGAGCACGAACGCGGAGAGTCCCTTCCGACCGTGCGAGGCCATGCAGATCAGATCGCAGCCCCGCTCCTGGGCGGTCTCGACGATCGCCCGGTAGGGCTGGGCCTGGGTCACGTGCAGCGTCTCGCAGGGGACGCCGGCCGCGCCAGCCTCGGTCCGGGCGATGCCGAGCGCCTTCTCGGCGAGCGCGTCGCAGTCCTGCTGATAGCGCTCCGGCGTGTCGGTGACCATCACCGGATCGATCGCGAGGGAGCGGAAGGGCAGCGAGGCCGTGAGAACGGTGACCTTGGCCCCCAGCGCCTTGGCGAGCGCCATGCCGTGCCGCACCGCCATCTCCGAGAGGGCGGAGCCGTCCGTGGGAATCAATATGTGCCGGTACATCACGAGCCCCCTCCTTCGGTCCAGCCCTCGGCCCCAATCAAGGGGAGGAACGCCCGGTCCGCATCGCTTCCACCACCAGGGGATCGGTGATGCCCCGCGCGTCGATCTGGGTTGCGACCATGCGCTCGCGGACTTCCTCGCTCAGCATCGGAGCATCACCGCCCCCGCCCCGCGGATCCGAGTTACTCGGTCTTGATCGGGATCGTCGTGCCCTTCGCCGCCGGGGTCTTCGGCAGCGTCACCGTCAGCAGACCGTTCTTGAACGTCGCCAGGACCTTGCTGCCATCCACCCCGACCGGCAGCCGGACCCCGCGCGTGAAGGCCCCGTAGGACCGCTCGACCCGATGGTACCGCTCTTCCTTCTCGTCCTTCTCCTGTGTCTTTTCGCCGGTGATGGTCAGCAGGTTCTCCTGAAGCGAGATCCGGATGTCCTTCTGGTCCATCCCCGGCACCTCGACCTTCACGACCAAGCTGTCCTTCGTCTCCGAGATGTCCATGCTCGGGCACCACTCGCCCAGCGTCGGAAAGTCATCCCACTTGGTGGCGACGAGCCGATCGAACAGCCGATCCATCTCGCTCTTCACGGTCCCGAATCCCATCCACGGCATCAGGCCCTGTGTCATGACGTCTCCTCCTGTTAGGAAAGCGCGTTGGTCGACAACCGCCTGTGAAGAATTGCAACGCGTGTGCCAGCGCGAACCCGCGTCGATTCAGCGGGTTGCCGTCTGCGTCCCCGCGCGCCGCCGAGGCAGGCCCGCCTCGGTGTGGCCGACCCGCCCCAATCCCTCGACCACGGGACTCAAGTTCCGCGCGAGCTTGTGGCCCGGCATCTGCCTTGCAGTTCACCTCCCGACATGATCCTGCTCGCGACGCTCGGCCGGAACTGGTGGATGGTGGGCGTTCGCAGCGCGCTCGCGGTGCTGTTCGGACTCACGATTCTCCTCCGGCCGGACCTGTCCCTGAACCTGCTGATCGTCACGTTCGGTGTCTACGCGCTGCTGGACGGCGGCTGGGCGGTCGCCTCCGCGCTCTGGGTGGCGCGACTGTCGTTCGCGACCTGGCCCGTGCTCTTCGAAGGGGGGGTGAGCCTCGCGGTGGGAGGCGTGGCGCTCGGGTGGCCGCTGGTACCGCGAGACGCGGTGCGGGCGATCGCGGCCTGGGGGCTCCTCACCGGAGTGCTGGAGCTCGTCGCGGCCGCGCGCCTGCCACACCGGACGGCCGGATACTGGCTGCTCGCGACGGGCGGCGTGTTCTCCCTGTTCATGGCGGTGCTCATCCTGATGCTGCCCCACGCGGTCCAGCCGTCCGTCGCCCGAGCCGTCGGCGTCTACGCCCTATGCTTCGGCGTACTGCTCGCGAGCACCGCCGTCGCGCTCCGGCGGGCGCTGCAGGCCCGATGACGCGGGCGCTCCGGGGCGAACCGGCTACGTCGCGGCCGGTGCCGGAGGGCGCACGAGGATCACCGGAACCGTCGCCCGGCCGAATACCCGCTCGGCCACGCTGCCCAGCAGGACGCGTCCGATCCCGCTCCGTCCGGCCGTACCCACCACGATCAGGTCGGCTCGGAAGGCCTCGGCCTCGTCGAGGATCCGGGCGACCGGATCCCCGAAGCGCACGACGCTTTCCACCGGCATTCCGCTGAAGTAGACCTCGAGCGTGCGCAGGAAGTCGACGCCCCGGCTGCTGAAGCTCTCGGTTTCCTGATCCGCGTACACGACCACCCGGCCCTGCGCGTCATGAACCGCCGATGCCTCGGGGGCCACGTGCAGCAATCGCACCGCCGCGTGGGCGCCCCGGGCGGTGTCGGCGGTGATGGCCGCGACCGCCTCCGCGCGCGGCGACCGGTCGACCGCGAGCAGGATTCGCTTCGTCGCCGAAGTCGGCCTCCGCGACTCGTCGATGGCTACCACAGGTAGCCTCCGCCGAACTCGGCGACCTTGCCCTCGAGCAGGAGGGCCCGCAGCACGTCGCGCTCGGTGAGCATCCCGACGAGGCGGCCGCGCTCCAGGACCGGCAGGCTCCCCACGCGGCGCTCGAACATGATCAGCGCGCCGTACGTCAGCGGAGCCTCCGGACCGGTGGTGACCACGGCCCAGGTCATCACGTCCTTCACCTGCAGATTCTCGAGTGTCTCGCTCATCTGGCGGGCCCGCCGGTGAGCCCGGACCGACAGGTACTCGTCCAGCGCCGGCGCGAGGGCTGCGTGCCGGAGGTCGCGATCGGTGACGATCCCGACGAGCGTCCCGGCATCGTCCACGACCGGCAGGTGCCGGATGTGCTTGGTGCGCATCACGTCCAGCGCCGTGCCCACCGCGGCCTCCGGGTCGATGGCGATCGGATCCTTCGTCATGACGTCCTTGACTTTCATCGCTCCTCCTTCCGGCGCCGATGCCCGTGCCAGGAACGGTCCACGAGAGATCCGAGCGTGGGCTCCCCGGCGTCCTCGCCAAGCAACCGAGGTGCCACGCCAGGATTGCAGCGGAGTCCAGATGTTGCGGGCGGAAGGCCCCGCCGTGAGTGGGGCGGGATCGTGACGCTGCGGCGTGGGTGCCCCACCGCCTGGCTCCGCTCCCGGCGGGCGGGCCCGGTCTGGTACAGTCGACCGCGGGTCCACGATCATGGCCGACGAGCACTCGGGGCGGGAAGAGTTACCGGATCGCGTGGCGATCGTGACCGGCGCCGGCCAGGGGATCGGCCGGGCGATCGCAGTCGAGCTCGCCAGGGCGGGTGCGCACGTGGTGGCCAGCGGGCGACGGCTCGAGCCGGTCGAGGCGGTGGCCGCGGCGGCCCGGGCGTTCGGGCGCCGCGCCCTCGCGATCTCATGCGACGTGCGCGACGCCGCCCAGGTGGACCGTGTGGTCGCCGAGACGGTGGGCGAGTTCGGCCGGGTCGACCTCCTGGTCAACAATGCCGGGTACCGGATCCGCGCCCCGCTCGATCAGCTCCCGCGCGAGGAATGGGACGCGATGGTAGGGACGAACCTCACCGGCGTCTTCCTCTGCTGCCAGGCCGTCGGGCGCGTGATGATCCCGCGGCGCGCCGGCAAGATCATCAACATCACGTCGGTCGCCGGGCGTACCGGCTCACGCGGCATGGCCGCCTATGCCGCGGCCAAGGCGGGCGTCACGACCCTCACCCAGAGCCTGGGCGCCGAGTGGGCCAAGTATGGGATCACCGTCAACGCGGTCGCTCCGGGGCCCACGGAGACGGAGGGAGTGCTCGAGGTGTGGAAGACGCCCGCGATGATCGCGCAGGCCGCCCGCGAGGTGCCGCTGCAACGCCTGGGCCGCCCGGAGGAAGTGGCGTGGGCGGTGATCTTCCTCGCCTCCGACCGCGCCAACTTCATCACGGGGGAGACGCTGTACGTGAGCGGCGGGCCCCGCGTCAGCAACCGAGAGGACTAGCGGGCCGCTCCCCATCGGAGAATGCCGACTGCTCAGGCCCGCGCCATCCGCGCTGGCGCACGCTGCTCGGCCTCGAGGTGCCCTGGCTACAGTCCGGCATCCCGTAGGCGCCCCGATCCGGCGGCGTCCCGCACCACGTAGCCGCGGGCCTCCAGTGCCGTCACCGCCGGCCCCGGATTGATCGTCGCGAGGCGCAGCGCGACTTCCCGGTCACCGGTCGGCAGCTCGAGGGTCATCACGCTGCAGATCCGGGCCCCGGCTTCCTCGACCACTCGGACGACCTCCCCCAGTCCGGCCGTCCGGTCCCGCACGATCACGTCCAGGCGGCTCGACGGTTCGAGGACCCCCAGGGCCCGCACGAAGAGCTGGAGCACATCGGTCTCCGTCACGAGCCCGACGAGCCGGTCCCCCTCGGTGACCGGCAGCGCGCTGATCTTCCGAGTCGCCATGAGTCGGGCCGCCTCCTCGATGCCGAACATCGGCCCGATCGTGACCACCGCGCGCGCCATGATCTGCCCGGCGGTCAGCTCGTCGAGGAGCCGATCGCGCTCGCGCCCCTCCGTGATCGTGGCCGCGGAGACCATGGACTGCTTGAGATCGCGGTCGGAGATGATGCCCACGAGCTTGCCCGCGTCCAGCACCGGCACGTGACGGAAGCCGCGGCGCTGCAGGAGCCGTATCAGCTGGGGCAGCCGCGTCTCGAGGGTCGCGGTCACCGGGTGCGCCTGCATGACGTCCCGGACGAGCACCGCTCACATCTCCTAGAAGCTCGTCCGCCGCGTCCGTTTCCGCGGCGGCGATGTCTCGCCCGCCAGCGTGCGGCGCGCCGCGAAGTACTTCTTGGGGTGACGCTTGCTGTCCCGATCCCGCTCGCGGTACCGCTCGAGCTGGCGCTCGAGCACGGTGAAGGCCGCCTCGAAGGCCAGCCGTGGCGTCACCGCGCTCCGCTCCACGCGGATGCTCGGCCGGAACGGCAGCCGCGCCGTGAGGGCGCATCGCATGGCCCGGCCACCCTTGGGCCCGTTATCATCGAAAAACGAGACTTGGCCCTTGACCGGCCCCACCGTCAGCTTGGTCAGGGCCTCGGTCATGAGCCGCGCGGCGCGGTCTCGCAGTGGGTTCCGCGCGAGCCCGGTGATCTTTATCGTCTCCACGTTGATGGTCATGTCAATTGGTGGAGCAACGCCGGTGCCAACCGGCACGCTCAATCCTTTCGCGATGTTCTCGGGGACGGCGGTCCGCCCTGGTTCGCTAAGTGGGGTCGACGAGCCTCATTGTGGTGAAACGGCCCCAGGCCTTGATGCCCTCCAGCAGGGCCACCGGCCAGAGCACGCCCCCGGCCAGGACGAGCCAGTCGGCCCCGGTCAGCGGCCGGGTCCCGAGCAACCGGGCCAGCGGTTCCCACTCGATCGCGAGCCACTGCAGCGCAAAGAGCGCAAGCAGCGACAGCGGGATCCACGGATTCGGGGGGAGCTGCCACCAGTTGAACCGTTCCGAGCGGCAGCTCATCGCCTGGAACGGGTGGATGAGGACGAGCGCCGTAAAAGCCATGGTGCTGGCCGGCGCGCCGGGACCATCCCGCCAGATCGTCCAGAGATACGTGCTCAGCACCCCGGCCGCCAGCAGCGCGCCCTCGACCAGGATGCGGGCGCCCGACCGCCAGGTGACCAGCGCCTCAGCAGGATCGCGCGGGGGCCGCCGCATGGCGTCGTCGTCGGCCGGATCCCGGATCAGGGCCGTCGCGGGCAGGATGTCGGTGACCAGGTTCACCCAAAGAATCTGCAGCGGCAGGAGCGGCGGCGGATAGCCGAGCAGGATGGCCACGAAGATGGTCAGGATCTCGGAGAGATTGCACGAGAAGAGGAAGCGGATGACCTTCCGGAGGTTGGCGTAGATGACGCGGCCTTCCTTCACGGCCTCGACGATGGTCGCGAAGTTGTCGTCGGTGAGCACCAGATCGGCCGCCTCGCGCGCCACATCGGTGCCGTGACGGCCCATCGCCACGCCGATGTCGGCGCGGACGAGCGCGGGAGCGTCGTTGACGCCGTCGCCGGTCATCGCCACAATCTCCCCGCGGCGCTGCAGCTCGGCGACCAGCTCGAGCTTGCCCTCGGGGCTGACCCGGCTCCGGATCGCGTCCGGGTCGAGGCCGAGCTGCCGACCCACCGTCAGCGCGGTGAGCTGCTGGTCGCCGGTGAGCATGATGGTGCGGATGCCGGCCTCACGGCAGGCCGCGATGGCGTCCGCCACCTCGGGGCGCACCGGATCCACGAATCCCGCGAACCCGAGGAGCGTGACGTCCTCCACGCGCGCGCCGTCGATCGCCACGACCGGGCGCCAGGCGAGCGCGAGCACGCGGAGGCCGTCCTGGGCCATGGCGCGGTTGTCCTCGAGGAACCGGGCGTGATCCTCATCGGTGAGCGGTACCGGCCCCGCGGCGGTGTGGCGGTGCGTCGCCCGCTCCAGGATCACGCCCGGCGCGCCCTTGGTCAGCAGCACCGGCCCCGCGCCCGGCATGACATGGAAGGTCGCCATCAGACGGCTGGCCGGATCGAAGGGAATCTCGCGGTGACGGGGCCAGGCCCGTGAGAGCTCGCCCGGATCGAGCCCGGCCTTGGCGGCGACCACCAGCAGCGCCGACTCGGTGGGATCGCCCAGCAGATGGAGCCCATCGGGCGCGGCCCGGAGGCTCGCGTCGTTGCACAGGGCGGCCGCGGTCAGCAGCAGGGTGAAATGCGGATCCGTGAGCGGCGCCACGAGACGGCCGCGCTCGTCCACGAAGCTGCCCGCGGTCGAGCGCCCGCCCCCGCCAACCCTGATCCGACCTCCGCCAAATCGGAGCGCGGTCACCGTCATCTGGTTCTCGGTAATGGTGCCGGTCTTGTCCGCGCAGATCACGGTGGTCGAGCCGAGCGTCTCCACCGCGGCGAGCCGGCGCACGAGCGCCCCTCGGCGCGCGAGTCGCCAGAGCCCGGCGGCGAGCGCGAGCGACACCACCGCGGGCAGGCCCTCGGGCACGGCGGCGACCGCGAGGCTGACCGCCGTCTCCAGCATCAGGCCGACCGGCTCGCCGTGGAGGATGCCCGCGAGGGCCACGACCGCGCACACGCCGATCGCGAGCACGATCAGCCGCCGGCCCAGCGTCTCCACCTGGCGCTCGAGCGGCGTCGCCCGTGTGCCGGACGTGGCCACGAGCCGGCCGATCCGCCCGAGCTCCGTCGCCGGCCCGGTCGCGGTGACGAGGGCGACGCCGCTGCCGGACAGCACGGTCGTCCCGAGGTAGAGCATGTTCGCGCGCTCGGCCAGCGGCACATCCGGCCCCGGCGCCGCGGCCGCGTCCTTCCAGACCGCCGCGCTCTCGCCGGTCAGCGTCGATTCGTTCACCTGCAGGGCGGCGGCCCGCAGCAGGCGCGCGTCCGCGGGTACCGCCGCGCCCGCGTCCAGGATGAGCACGTCCCCCGGGACCAGGTCCGCGGCGGGGATGCGGCTCACGTATCCGTCCCGCCGGACCATCGCCTGGGGCAGCGCGAGGGCCCGCAGCCGGGCCAGCGACACCCGCGCGCGCCACTCGGAGCCGAAGCCGATGGCCGCGTTCAGCACGAGCGCGGCCAGGATCGCGATCGCTTCGGCGCGCTCGGCCAGCGCCCACGCGATGGCCGCGGCGGCGAGCAGCAGCCAGACCACCAGGCTCCCGAACTGGGCCAGCGCCAGCTTCCAGAGCGGGACCTCGCCCTGGTCGGCGACGCGGTTCGGGCCGAACTGCCGGAGCCGGCGCCGCGCCTCCAGCACGGTGAGCCCGGCCTCGGCGGGAGTCGTCGCGGGCGTGTCGCTCACCACCGCCGCCCGCTACAATGGTCGCGCCGATGGCCGGCTACCCGAAGGAGCTCGAGCGCGACATCACCCTGCAGGACGGGGCGCGCCTGCGCCTGCGTCCGATTCGCCCCGAGGATCAGGATCGGCTGATCGCGTTCTACGATCGCCTGAGCCAGCACACCGCCTACCAGCGGTTCTTCACGGTGATGAAGCGCCTGCCGCCGGACTGGGCGCGCCTGCTCGCCAACGTGGACTACGAGCGCCGCCTCGCCCTGCTCGCCGAGCACGGCCTGCCCGAGACCCCGGAGCTGGTCGGGGTCGCCCGCTACGAGCCGACCGACCGGGCGGACACCGCGGAAATCGCCTTCGTGATCCAGGACGGCTGGCAGAACCGCGGCCTCGGCACCCTGATGCTCGACGCGCTCCTCGCCGCCGCCGAGGCGCGCGGCATCCGGCGCTTCCACGCGTACGTGCTGGCGAGCAACAATCGCATGATCGATCTGCTCGTGCGCTTCACCGACGTGCAGGAGCGCGTGACGGAGAGCGGCGTCACCGAGCTGCGACTGGCGCGGCGCGCGGCCGCCCCGTCTCACGGCCGCGGCATGCCATAGGGGTACCATCCGAGGAAGCTCCACCCGCTCGGATCGTACATGAACCAGGTCGGTCCCAGGTACATGTGGGAAGCGAGGCGCGCCTCGGTCAGCTCCCGCTGCCAGTCGGCCTCGTCCTCGAGACTCTTGCGCACGAACTCGCGGGTCCCGGCCGGCAGCGTCCCGAGGCGCAGCAGCGTGGCCGCCCGCCCCGCCTGCGCGGCGAGCCGTGGATGGATGCCGGCGTCGAGCGAGTCCACGTGATACTGGGCGAGGGCAAGCCCCACGATCGCCGCCCGCGCCCATCCCCGGCCGGACGGGATCATGGGTAGGAGACGATGACCTCCGCGCACTCCGGAGCGCAGGTGGCGTCGGCGCGGACGATCTGGCGCAGGACGTCCACTTCCGTCACGATGCCGACCACCCGGCCGTTGTCCACCACCGGCAGTGATCCGATCCGATGCGTCCGCATGGTGTTCGCGGCGTCGGCCAGGCTCGCGCCGGCCTCGATCGTCAGCACGTCGGTGGCCATGATCTCCGCCACGCGGACCCCGTCGAGGAGCGCGTCCACCGGGGTCGTGCCGAGCGCCTGGAAGGCCCGGGGCAAGAACAGGTGGTGGCGGAGGTCGCGATCGGTGACGATCCCGACCAGCCGGCCCTCCCGGTTCACCACCGGAAGGTGCCGGACCCGCGCCCGCTGCATCCGCACGACCGCGTCCAGGCACGATTCCCCCGGCCCGATCATCACCACGTCGCGGCTCATCAGCTCCTCGATCCTCATGGACGGCTCCTTGCCGGCTCAGCGCCGGGCCTTCCACCACACGAGCAGCGCGCCCAGGAGGACGACGATGCCCAGCGCGATGATCCAGTGGTCACGAACGGGCTCGATCACGTCGTCGTCCCCCCGTCGCCGTCCACGGTCGATCGGATCGCCGTCAGCAACGCGGCGGCCCCGAAGGGCTTGGCGAGGAACGTCGTGGCGCCCGCCGCGAGAGCGGCGCGCCGGGTCTGGTCGGACGGGTACCCCGTGACCACGATGACCGGCGCCGGGTTGTGCGCGCTGCTCGCGGCCCGGACGATGTCGAGGCCATCGCCGTCCGGCAGTCGAAGATCCGAGATGACGAGATGGGGCATCGCGTCGGCCAGCGCGGCCAGGCCCGCGGCGCAGGAGGTGACGGTGAGCACGTCGAAGCCCTCCCGCCTGAGGAGCCGCTCGTAGGTGGCGAGGAAGTCCGCCTCATCGTCCACGACCAGGACGCGCTTTCGCATCATGCCCTGCGCTCACCGCCCGCCAGCCGCTCGACCATCAAAAGCACGCGCTGGGTAGCGGCGTGCACGTCGTCCACGTCGGTCCGGATGGCCAGCTCGGGTCGCGTCGCCTCCTCGTAGTCGATGACGATATCGGGCCTCGCGGCCGCCGGGGCCGCCGCCCGCTCGAACGTCAGCCCCCACCGAACCGCGCGCTCGCGGTCGAGGCAGACCTCGGTCGGACACACGAGCTGGACCTCCGCGAAGCAGGGAACCAGGGCGCGGGCCGCGTCTCGCCACGCACGCCGCGGGGCGGTCGCGTCCACGATGACCGAGACGCCGATCCCGCTCAGGAGCGAGGCGGCATGGGCGAGCGCGCGGTGGACGATGTCCTGCTCGGCTGCGTCGCCCGGCCGGCCGTCTAGCAGGAACCGCTGCACCGGGCCCAGGTCGAGCACGCTCACGTGGACACCACGGTCGCGGAGCGCGTCCGCCACGCGCGCGGCGAGCGTGCTCTTGCCGCTCCCGGGCCGACCGGTGATCCAGATCGTCCAGCCCGGGCGGCCGGCGTCGACGGGACGAGCGGACGCGTCGCCGCTCGCGTCGGCGAGCCGGCCGGCCAACCGCACGACCCGCTCGACGGATTCGTCGACACCGAGGGTGCTGGTATCCACCATGAGTTCGGGCGCCAGGGCGTTCTCGTAGGGCACGTTCACGCCCGGCACGGTGGCGCCGGGGCGCCCGGCCTGCCGGTAGATGTCCGGCGGGGCGGCCCCCGGCGCCCGGTCCCGCTCCCGCTCCCGGCAGATCGCGAGCGGGCAGACCAGCTGCACCTCGGCGAAGTGGGGCACCGCTTCCCGGACGAGGTCGCGCCAGATTCGCCGATGGGCGGTCGCGTCGATGAGGACCGGGACGCCGGCCTCGACGAGCAGCGCGGCCATGTACCCCAGGGCCCGGTAGACGATCTCGCGCTCGGCATCCGAGTAGCGCGGCCCCGGCGTGATGTGCTTCCGGATCTCGTCGAGCTCGAGCCGGATGACGGACCGACCCGTGGCGCGAAGTCTCGCCTCCACGCCTCGCGCGATCACCGACTTCCCGCTGCCCGGAGGCCCCGTGATCCAGATCGCCCAGCTCACGCAACGCCTCCGAGGAGCTCCGGCACGCCACCGGCGGTCAGCGAGCCGCCCGCCATCAGGGATCGGGCGAACGCGAAGAGCGCATCGCGGGTTCTGCGGGCCAGCGTGGGATACCAGCGGGGGTGGCCGAGGACCAGCGCGCGGAAGGCGAGAAAGGGCGGCATCACCTCGAAGAGCTCGGGATCTCTCGACGCCTCGGTGTAGGCACCGAGGAAGGCGTGGAACAGCGTGACGAACGGCTCGGCGACGCCCCGGCGGGTCTCGAGCGCGGCCTTCCGGAGCCCGAAGAAGAGGTAATTGATGCCGAGCGCGCTCACGTCGTCGGCCGGCTCACCCCACTCCCCGCGGCTGCGATCCAGCACCGAGAAGTCCGTCCCCTCCCGGAAAAGCAAATTCCACGGGTGGAAGTCGCCGTGCACGCACGCGAGCCGGTGGGCCCGGCCGCGAAGGCGCCACCGCCACGAGACCGCGTCGTGCTCGAGCGCCTCGCAGACGTGCGGCGGAAGCGGCGCGTAGGGATGCGGATAGCTGTCGAGGATCCCCATGAGGCACTCGCCGTGTCCCACCAGCTCGCGGATCCGGCGCTCGTAGAGCGTGGGCTCGTCGCGTCGGGTCGCGTGGGTGCGCGCCAGGAAGGCGCCGAGCGCCCGCGCCCGGGCGACGTCGAGGGGCCGCGGAGGCTCGGTCAGGAGCCGCTCGAGATCGAGCCAGTAGAGCGCGCCGTCGGCCTTCTCGACGAGCTGGAAGAACTCACTCGCGTCGCCCGCCGAGACCAGCGCGCCCGACTCCTTCACGAAGCCCACGTCCAGGCTGCGGACGTGAGCCGGGAAGGTGTTGTACGCGCGGTGGCCGTAGAGCGCCTGCCACGCCCGATCCTCAGGGTAGTCGTGGCCGAAGCCGTGCGCGGCCCGGGTGCGCGCCACCACCAGGCTCCGCAAGGCCCCGTTCACCAGGCACTCCACCTCGAACGGCACCCCGTAGCCGAAACCCTTCGGATCCCGCCCCTTCGCATCGGGCCCGCCCAGCGGCCGCAGGCCCAGCACCTCGACCGGCCCCGCGAACACCGAGGCCAGATAGGTGGAGAGGGCGGCTTCCACGAGGCTATCTCCCGCGGACGGTCAGGACCGGGCAGGGCGCGACCGCGAGGACCCGGCTCGCGACGCTGCCCAGGAAGAGCTTGGCGAAGCCGGTGCGCCCGTGCGTACCGATCACGACGAGATCCGCCTTGCGAGAGCGCGCGGCCTGCGCGATGCGCTCGTGCGGCACGCCGTCGAGCAGGAGGCCCTTGACCCGCACGCCGGCCTGCTTCGTCTTCCGGATCAGCGCGTCGAGATGCTTCTGCCCGTACGCCTGCGTGGCGTTCGCCATGTCCTCGTAAACCTGGGGCGAGACGTAGCCGTCGGCCACCATGGGGATCGCCGGGCTCAGCACGTGGACGAGCAACAGCTCGGCGCGGTTGCTCTTGGCCATGTCCACCGCGCGCTTGTACGCGGCCGACGACGCCTTGGAGAAGTCCGTGGGGTGCAGGATGCGTCGGATCCGGCTCATCTCACGGCCTCCTTCTCGACGGGCCGGGCTTCGGCCTGACCGGCTGGCGGCTCGACGGGCGCCCCAGATGGCCGAACCAGGAAGATCGGCACGCGGGTTCCGCGCAGGACGGACTCGGCAACGCTCCCGAAGATGATCCGCCCGAGCCCACTGCGCCCGTGGGTGCTCATCACGATCAGGTCCACGCTCTGGACCCGGGCCGCCTCGACGACGGCGGGAGCGGCCGGTCCGTACCAGACGTGCGTCTCGACCCGCTTGACGCCCGTCTTCTCGAGCCTGTCCTTCACGTCTGCCAGGTAGTCTTCCGCTTCTCGCACCACCCGGATCTGCGCGCCGATTACGTCCACTCCGGGCATGATCCGCGCGTCGGCGGCCCGAACCAGGATGAGGGTTGAGTCGGTCTCCAGCATCTCGCGGGCCGGGGTGATCGCCGCCTCGGCCATCTCCGAACCGTCGAGCGGGACCAGGATCTTGTTGGCTTTCATCACGCTCCTCCTTGCACTCCTTACGGAAGCAACGCAGGTGCCATAGGAGAAAGTGTGAGGAAACAACCGGTTGGAGCCCGGCGAGCCGGCCGGACGATGAGGCGGCGCCTCCCCGATGGGGCAGGCCCGCCCCGCCGTAGGCTACGCTCGCAAATCGTACTTGTTGATGAGCCGATGGAAGGTCTTGCGATCGATGCCCGCGGCCTTGGCGGCGGAGGAGACATTGCCGTCATGGCGCGCCAGGAGATCCCGGAGATAGGAGACTTCCAGGACCTGGAGCCACTGCTCCTTGGCCGCCTTGAGGGTAAGATCGGTGCCGGCGGGCGCGCCGCCCGGTGCGGCGGGAGCGGCCGGGGCGGCAGGCCGAGAGGCCGCCTCCGCCACATGGTCGGGGAGATCGCGAACCGTCACCGTGTGTCCATCGGCGAGCGCGCAGGCGCGCTCCATCACATTCTGGAGCTCGCGCACGTTGCCGGGCCAGGCATACCGCTCCAGCGCCGTCGTGGCCGTGTCGCCCAGTGCGGTGACCCGCCCCTGGCCGAAGCGCTTGAGGAACGTGTGGGAGAGGAGGCGCACGTCCCCGGCCCGCTCGCGCAAGGGGGGCAGGTGAATGGCGATGACGTTGACGCGATAGTAGAGCTCTTCCCGAAACTGGCCCCGGGCAATGGCGTCCCGCAGATCGCGGTTGGTGGCCGAGACGATCCGCACGTCCACGTCCACCAGCGCGGTGCCGCCCACCCGGCGGATCTGGCGCTCCTGCAGCACCCGGAGCAGCTTCACCTGGAGCGGGGCGGGCAGCTCGGCGATCTCGTCGAGGAAGAGCGTGCCGCGGTGGGCCGTCTCCATCAGCCCCGCCTTGCTCCGTACCGCGCCCGTGAATGCTCCCTTCTCGTGGCCGAATAGCTCGGACTCGAGGAGGTGCTCGGGGAGCGAGGCACAGTCCACCGGCACGAAGGGCTGACCAGACCGCGGGCTGTTGGCGTGGATGGCGCGGGCGATCAGCTCCTTGCCGGTACCAGATTCGCCGAGCACCAAGATATTGGCCTCGGACCGCGCCGCCTTCTTCACCAGCTCGAAGACCTGCGCCATCGCCGGGCTGCGACCCACGATGTTCTCGAAGCCCAGGGTCTCCTGGAGCTGCTGGCGCAGATTGCGGTTCTCGACCTGAAGTCCCCGGTGCCGGAGCGCCCGCTCGACCACCACGCGAAGCTGATCCACGGAGAAATCCTTCGGAAGGTAGTCGAACGCCCCCTCCTTGACCGCGGCCACCGCCGACTCTATGGTGGCGAAGCCCGTGATCATGATGACGGGCAGCGCCGGATCCAGGTCGTGGGCGCGCTTGAGCAGCGTCAGGCCATCCATGCCCGGCATCTTGAAATCGGTCAGCAGCACATCGGGTCGCTCGCGCTCGAGGATCGCCAGGGCGGCGGTCCCGTCCCCGGCCGTCGTGCACGTATAGCCTTGACGGGAGAGGATGCGGGAGCAGTTCTCGAGCATGTCGGGCTCGTCGTCGACGATCAGGACCTGGGGCGCGCTCATTCGATTGTGGGGATCATCGCCGAGAAACCCCCTCAGATCAAATTGGGGCGGGGCCGCCTCGCTGGGATCGCTCCGCCCCACTCCGCGCGGGTTCTCCGGCCTAACGTCGCGGTTTCTCAAGCGGGTGGTCCGGCACGCTCGGTGCACCGAGCCTCCTGGTCGGAGGGCATATGGGCATCCACCTATCAGATAGACCGCGTCGCGCCCCTCGGTCGCTCGCAAGCTGGGTGCTCGGCATCTTGAGTGCCGTGCACGGCGCGGGGGCGTTCGTGTTCGTGGCGGGCGGCCGGACGTGGGCCAATGAGCTCGAAGGATTCGTCATGGGCACGAGTGCGGCAGTGCTCCTGGTCGGGGCGATCCTCTCTCACGGACTGGGCCGCCTGCGAGCGGAATTCCGCAACTCCCCCTCGCCTCAGTGAGCCACGAGCGCTGGTCGAGCCGCTCCGGCTTCATCTTCGCCTCGATGGGTTCGGCGATCGGCCTGGGCAGCATCTGGAAGTTTCCGTATGAGGTTGGTACGAACGGCGGTGGCGGCTTTGTCATCTTCTACCTGCTGGGCCTCGGGTTGATCGTCTTCCCTCTGATGCTCGTCGAGTTCGCGATCGGGCGCCGCGGCCGGTCTCACGCGGTGGGCAGCATCGCCGCGGTCGCTCTGGCGAGCGGGGCCTCACGTTTCTGGGCCGGCATCGGAGTGGTAGGGGTAGTCGGGGCGATCGTCATCCTGAGCTTCTATTCCGTGATCGGCGGCTGGGCGCTGGCCTACGTGTTCGACACGATCCGAGACGGACTCCCGGGCGCCTCGGCACCGGCGATACAGGCCCGGTTCGACGCGTTGCTCGAGTCCCCGCTACGCATGACGGTCTACCACACGCTCTTCATGGCGGCCACTGCAGTGGTAGTCGCTCGCGGCGTCGCGGGCGGGATCGAGCGCGCGTCCCTCTATCTCATGCCGATCCTGATCGTCCTCGTCATCGTGCTGGCGAGCTATTCCACCATCCGGGGCGACACGCCGGCCGCGCTGCGGTTCCTCTTCTCGTTCGACATGGATCGCCTGTCTCCCCGGGTGGCCCTCGAGGCGCTGGGCTTGGGCTTCTTTTCAATCGGGGTCGGCCTCGCGGTCATGATCACCTACGCGGCCTACGCAGGGTCCGCGTTCGATCTTCGGACCGTGGCGATCGTCACGCTCCTGAGCGACACCGCCATCTCCTTTCTCGCGGGCTTGGCCGTGTTCCCGGTCGTCTTCGCGGAGCAACTGGATCCCGCGAGCGGGCCAGGCCTGATGTTCGTCACGCTGCCGCTCGCGTTCGCCCGGATGCCGCTCGGGGCGCCAATAGCGATCGCGTTCTTCGTGCTGCTCACGCTCGCCGCCCTCGCCTCTGCCATGTCGCTTCTCGAATTGCCGGTGTCCCTGGCCCTCCGTTGGCTCGGCAGCTCGCGTCCGAAGGCCACCTTGGCCGCGGCGTCGGGGTGCTGGGTACTCGGCATTGCCACCGTGCTGTCGTTCAGCACCTGGTCGGCCTGGTACCCGCTGGCGGGAGTCCCCGGTCTCACCACCGCGACCGCGTTCGATTGCCTGGACTACCTGTCATCCAACGTGCTCTTGCCGCTCGGCGGACTCGGCCTCGCGATCTTCGGCGGTTGGATCATCCCGGCTGGTGTGCTCGGCGACGAGCTCGGGCTCGGGCCGGGAACCGTCCGCCGACTCACGATCGTCCTGCGCTACGTCGCTCCGATCGGGATCCTCGCGGCCAGCATCGCCCCATTCGTGTTGCGTTGAGTGCGACCAGGCCACGCCAACCCAAGGTAACCGATGGAGATATCCGCCACCGCGCCACTAGGGAATGCTCCTGCCCTCCTCGTGGCCCATCTCGTGGAGCCCCTCGAGCAGCGGCTTCATCGACGCGGTGTCCTCCCCAGGAGTGAGGGCGAGGAAGCAGACTCGGTACGACTTTCCAGCCTGCTGCCCCTCGGCGGCGAGCGGCGCGGCAAGAAGCCCGAGGGTAACGCTGGCCACCCCCGAAGGCCTTCTCGATTTCACTGAGGTCCCCGACCTCCAGGACCTGCTAACTTCCGAGCTTTCGCAGACACTCCGCGAAGCCGCCACCGTAGTAGTACGTCAACCGATAGGGCCAAAGCGCAATCACGTCGATGAGACTAGCTTCACAGACAATGCCCTTCTGAGCTGCGATCAGCCTCTGGGTATCTGTCATTCTCGGGTGGAAGAGCGCCAGCAAGATACCGATGGCGAGATAAATGCCAACCACAACGGTCACGAGCTTTCGCATAGTCGGCTCAATCCCCTGCTGCTCCGCCCGTGGCCCGAGCGCCTGCCCGCACCGGGAGCGTGAACGTGAAGGTGGAGCCGCGGCCGACCTCGCTCTGCACCCAGATCTTGCCGCGATGGAGTTCGACGAACTTCCGGGAGAGCGCCAGGCCCAGCCCGGTGCCTTCCGCTTTCCTCTCCGTGGCGCCCACCTGCCGGAACTCCTCGAAGACCGCCTCCTGATCCGTCGCCGCGATGCCGACGCCCGTATCCGCGACGGACACCTCCACCATCTCGCCGTCCAGCCGGCCTCCGACGTCGATCCGCCCCCCTCGGGAGTGAACTTCAGAGCGTTGGAGAGGAGGTTCAAGAGGACCTGTTTCACCTTCCGCTCGTCGCCGCGAATCGTCCCGAGGTGTTCGTCGACGGTTCGGCCCACCGTGATGCCGCGCCGGGTGGCCCGCTCCCGCACCAAGGTCAGCGCATTGTCGATGGCACTCGGCAGATCGAAGTCCGTCGGCTCCAGCTCCATGTGCCCCGCCTCGATCTTCGAGAGATCGAGGATATCGTTGATGAGGGACAGGAGGTGCCGTCCCGACTCCAGGATGTCTTGCAAGTACTCCGCCTGCTTGGTATTGATGTCGCCGAACATCTTCTCGGCGAGCACTTCTGAGAACCCGATGATGGCGTTGAGCGGCGTGCGGAGCTCGTGGCTCATGTTGGCGAGGAACTCGGATTTGTGGCGGCTGGCGGCTTCCAGCTGTCGGCTCTTGTCCGCGATCTCACGGAAGAGACGGGCGTTCTGGATCGCCAGGGCCGACTGGGTGGCAAAGGTCTTGAGGACCTCGACGGCCTCCGGCGGGAACTCGCCGGGTGTGTGCCGGTTCAGTGACAGGCTGCCGATGATCTCTCCCTCCCGGAGCAGCGGTACGGAGAGCAGCGCCCGGTAGCCGGCACCCAGCAGCGTATCCCGGATATGGCTCTCGTAGGCGCCTGGCGCCGCGATGTCTGCGACCTGGGTCGGCTCACGGGTCTCCGCTGCGCGACCCATGGCCCCTTCGCCCTTGCGCAGCGGAGCTGTCCGCAACGTCTCGACGAGGACGGGGTCCAGGTTATGCGTGGCCCGGATATGAAACGCCTCCGTCGCGTCGTCGTACTCATAGATCGCGCAGCCGTCCGCGCCTGCGAGCTGGGTCGCCCGGGAGACGATGGTCTGGAGCACGGTTTCGACGTCGAGCGTCGAACTCACCGCCCGGCTGATCTCGCCAAGGGCCGTCAGCTGGCCGACCGACTGCGTCAGCTCGGCCGTCCGCGCCTGTAGCTCGCCAAGGAGGCGGGCGTTCTCGATGGCGATGACGGCCTGATCGGCGAAGGTCTGGACGAGCTCGATCTGAGGGCGGGAGAAGGGGCCGGGAATCCGCCTCGTGAGCGAGAGAACCCCGATCGGTTGACCACCGCGTAGGATGGGCACCGAGAGCTGGCTGCGGAAGTGGAGCCGTCTCGGCACGCTCCTCAGCACCGTTGGAGCGTCAGGGTCTTCGATGTCCGGCACGTGGACGACTCTCGCCTCCGCGACGGCGCGGCCCGTCAGGCTCGTCCTGTCCGCGGGTCGCGGGTAGACTTCGCGTAACACCGCCCAGGCCTCGGGGGTACTCGGCCAGAGCTCGATTGGCACGAGCTGTCCGCCCTCGACGGCGAAGATGGAGCCAAGATCGGCGGCACAGAGGCGAACCGCACAGTCCATGATCGCGGCAAAAACGGGCCGGATATCGGTCTGGGATCGGCCGATGACGCGCAGCACCTCCGCCGTCGCCGTCTGCCGGTCGAGTGCCTCGGACAGATCGCGGTTCCGGACCTCCAGGTCATTGAACAGCCGCACGTTCTCGATGGCGATGACGGCCTGGTCGGCGAATGTCTGGAGCAGGGCGATCTGCGCGTCGGAGAAGGGCCGGGCCTCGGTGCGGCGCACTCCGATCGTACCGATGACCGTGCGCTCTCGCATGAGCGGCACGGCAAGCGTGGCCCGCCATCCGAGGCGCCGTGCGTTCTCGCTGCCTTCCGGGAATTCGTCGGCGGCGGCCTGCAGATCGGGGACGTGAACGGCCAGCCCTTCGAGGACGACGCGGCCGGTCACGGACCCGCGCCTTCGCGGAACCAGCGAACCAACCGGCGCAACCGGCGGGATGACTCCGTCATGCGCCACGATGCGCAAGGTATCGCCCTCGTCCCGGAAGATCGCAGCGTCACTGGTCTCACACAGTCGTGCGGCACTTCGCACCACGGCATCCAGCACCGGCTGGAGGTCCGCCGGAGAGCTCGCGATGACCCGCAAGATCTCCGCAGTGGCTGCCTGCTGCTCCAGCGCTTCGCCCAGCGCTGGCCTGAGGCCTTCCACCTCGGTCTTCAGATCTGCATATGACGGCGCGGTACGAGTAGCCCCATCCAAGAGACTTGCACATTCCTCACAGTACTTCGCCTGGGGGCGGTTCTCGTGCTGGCACCGGGGGCACTGCATGCCGGAAGCCTCCCCGCGACTCGAAGCCGGGATCGGTCGGGACAGGTGGCGCGAGCTTAGTCGTGGGCACGGCGCTGGTCAAGATGACCTTTGAACCTCAAGCCGGCATAGACTTGGCGAGCGAAGCCGAAGCCTAAAGCTCCAGGGCTCCTGCGGCCAGTCGTCACTTGGTGCGACCGGCCGCGCTCCTACCCTGCCCTCTTGGGAGGAGCTAATCCCGACCGGCTGAGATCACGCCGTCGGCGGTTCGAGGGCGCCAAGCGCGGTGCCGGTGTAGACACACTCCAAGGTCGAACAGACCTCAGAGGCCCGACGCGTCGACCAGGCCCGCGACGTCGTTGACGTTGACCCAGCCGCCTCGACCATAAACGACCCGCACGGAGTGCCCGGCGGCGACCACGCGGGCGATGAGGTCCCGCAGAGGCGCGGTCCGGAGGCTGCCGTCAGCGCGTGCCTCGCGGATGGCCTCCGCCAGCCAGCCGGCGCCGTCGCGGCCGAGGTGCATGAGCCCGATCCAGACGCCGTGGCCTTCCGCGGGCGCCACGGTCTCGCCGATGGCCTGGAGGTGCACGGCCTCGAACGTGAAGCGACCCGTATCGGCGCGGTCGGCGATGATGCGGTCGGTATCGGCCATGCCGGCGAGCGCGCTGTCGACGGCGAGCGTGATCCCGTCGCCGGCTTCCTCCAGGAGCGCCTGGATGATGTGGCGCTTCAGCACGATGTCGCCGAACGCGATGAGCGTGCCTGGACCAAGGTCCGCCTCGGCCAGCGACAGCGAATACGCTTCGCTGGTCGACGCGAAATCCGGATTGTCCACAAACCTCGCGCCCGGCACGTCGATGGCCTCGGCCCGATGGCCGCGCACGACGATGGCATTCCGGCCACCGAACGCAGCAAAATCGTCGAGGAGCCGGGCCAGGATGGGCCGGCCCTGAACCCGCAGCATCGCCTTCGGCACCCGCGCCGTCAGCCCGCCGAAGTCCGTGCCTTCGCCGGCTGCCAGCACCACGGCGGAAAGCGATTCGCGCGCGGGCAGATAGCGCCGCTCCGCCTCCGCCAGTTCGGCGTCGCCCTGGAGCCGGAAGACCTCGTGGAGCGGGGCCACCTGCGGCTCGACGGCCAGCAGGGAATCGTCCGCGCGAAGCCGGCGCGCCGTCTCCTGCATGGCGCCGATCGAGGCCCTCAGCAGGTGATTCGCCCAGATCACCATGCTGACCCGCCGCGCGCGGAAGTCCTCGGTCGAGGTGCGCCAGTACGTGGTGGGAACGAGCACCACCGGCGAGCGATTCCCCCATTCCGCGAGAAACGCGAAGATCTCGGCCGGGCTCGACTGCCGCGAGTGGATCAGGATCGCGTCGGCGCCGGCCGCGTGGTATGCCTCCGCGCGCTTGAGCGCTTCCGCGAGACCCCAGCCCGCGATGAGCGCTTCCACGCGGGCGACCAGCACAAAGTCGGCGTCCTCCTGGCTGTCCTTGCCAGCCTTGATCTTCCCGCAGAACTCCGCGATGTCGGCGAGCGGCTGAAGCTCCGAGCGGAGAAACGAATTCGTCTTCGGGAAGAGCTTGTCCTCGATCACCACGCCGGCCACGCCGACCTGCTCCAGCTTCCGGACGAGACGCCGCATGTTATTGAAGTTGCCGTAGCCGGTGTCGCCGTCGAGGAGCACGGGCGTTGCCGCCGCCTCGACCATGAACGCGACGTGATCGACGACCTGGGTCCAGCTCAGCTCGTTGTTATCGCGGACTCCGAAGGAGGCCGACAGGGTGAGCCCGCTCGCCCAGATCCCTTCGAAGCCGGCTTCCTCGACGATGCGGGCGGAGAGCCCGTCGTGGGCCTCCATCATGAAGGCGATGTCGGGGCGGGTCACGAGGTGCCGGAGCTGGGTGGTCGTGCGCATGGGGTGCCCTCCGTTACCTGCAGGCGTTCGCGCGGAAGCGGTCGCGAAGCTGGTGAGGCGTGTAGGGAATGCGCGGGACATTGGCCTCCTCGGCCGTCACCTTCGCGAGGATGAAGTGTGGTCCGTCGCGGTCGAGCGCCGTCTGCACCGCCTGGGTGATCGCGTCGGCGTCGGTCACCGCGGCCACCGTGTGGTATCCCGCCGCTTCGGCCAGCCGGTCGAGGCGAATCTCGGAGGTGATCGATCGCTGACTGCCCGTGGACCCGTAGATCTCGTTGTCGAACACGATGTGGACGAAGCGCCTCGGACGAAGCGCCGCGACGAGCGGGAGGATGCCGAGGTTCATGAGGAGATTGCCGTCGCCGTCGAGCACGACTGTCGCGGTGCCGCGGTCCACCAGCGAGAGCCCAAGGCCGATCGCCGAGGCCAGCCCCATGGACCCTATCATGTAAAAGTTCTCCGGCCGGTCACCCAGCGAGAACGACTCGCGGCACATATAGCCGTTGGCGTGAATCACCGGCTCGCGTCCGAGCGCCTTCCGCGTGGCCGCGATCGCGTCCAGCCTCGAGAGGCGAGGCGTGAGAACCCGAGGCAGGCCGGCATGCCGCGCGTCACCCGAGGGCGTCGCCTCCCCCGCGCTTGATCGTGTCCGGCCGGCTGCTCCGTGCCCGGCTTTGCCGATCTCGACCACCCCGGGCGGCACGAGGAGGGCAACCGGCTGCATCGCCCTGTCCATCGTCTCCACCACCCAGCTCAGGTCGGCCTCGAGCGTGTCCGCCGCGAGCACCCGGTACGGGATCCCCAGCAGCTCGAGCAGGCGGGGCGAGATCTCGCCGGTCAGGATGTGCTCCGGCGCGTCCTTGCCACGATGGCCGCGCCAGGTCACGAGCAGCAGTGAGGGGAGACCATACATGAGCGCCAGCGAGGCGAGCGCATTGAGGCTGGTGCCGAGGCCGGAGTTCTGCATCAGCACCGCTGGCCGTCGTCCGGCGAACCAGGCGCCGGCGGCCAGTCCCACCGCCACGTCTTCGCGCGGCGCCGGGATATACGGCAGGCGTGGGTGGCCCTCGAGCGTCGCGATCAGATCCTCGATCAGCGAACAAGGCACCCCGGCGAAGAAGTCAAATCCTCGACGCTCGAGGAGCGCGGCAAGCTCGGCCCCGGACACGGTCATTGCAGTCGAGTCTAACGCAGCAAGTCTGGCCGGGACTGATTTTGCGACACGAGGCCTGACAGAAGACGAGCCCGCATCTTGCTCACCTACGGGCACGACGCGGCGCGATTGCCAATGCTCGCCTTCATTTCATCGGCGACGCTGGCGCCGGCGTCAGCACGATCGACCGCATCTCGACGAGTAACGGCGTCGCCTTGACGAGGAAAGTCTGCCATTTTGGGTCCTGGGCGACCTTGGCGCGCACGGCCACTCGGTCATTGAGATCGCGATACGCCCAGAGGTGCACGACCTCGTTGAGCTGGGCGACCTCCGTCTGCCACAGCCCGACGTTCTTCGAGTATTTCTCACGGACCGGCATGATCGCTTTGAAGTGGCCGAGCCACTCTCCCGCCTTGCCCACCTGAGTGCGATATGTCCGGAGCTCGTAGATGTGGCTGCCGTCCGCTGGAGGCTTGAGGGGGAGCTGCGCGGAGAGGATCTTGTTCTCCTGGGCGAGGAGTATGGGTAGGATCCTGGGGACGTAGTCCCGGCTCCAGACCTCGTTCTTCTGGAGTTCGGCCCGCAGCCGCTCGCGCTCGACGAGATCGGCGTAGCTCCAGAGGGTGACGAACTGGTTCAGCGTGCCAAACTCCGTTGTCCACGAGCCCTCGAGCGTGCCGTATTTCTGGCCTCGCGTGGGACGCCCCACCTCCGCGTTGAGCTTGAGATACTCGCCCTGCTTTCCCGGGATCAGCGTGTAGGTGCGTAGCTCATAGATCATCGGCAGCTCCTCTCGTGAAGAATCATCGGTACGGCGCGAACGGGCGTGTCGACCGGGTAGTCCTTCCGCAGGGGGTACCCCTCACAGTCGTCCGACAGACTACGGATCGCGTCCACAGTCATAACACCAAAAATAGGCAGACGACCGAAGAGTGCGGACGAGAAGTAGGTTGGCCGCAGACGAGAGCGAGAGCCCCCGCACTCACGCCACTGGGGACGCGAATTGGCGCGGAGTCGCCGCCCGCCCCTCTTGCCCAGGAGTAGACCGCGGGCTATAGTCGGCCCATGCACCGCCTCCGTCGACTTTCAATGATGGCCATGGGTATGAGTCCACCTACCCGGAGGGCGGCGCACTAGCCACACGCGCTGGGCCACGGGTGGGTTCCCAACTCCCCGTGGCCGTCGCGCTTTCTCCGTCTCGGCCACGGGCCGACGACAACTGGAGGAGGCACGACATGGGTTCGTTCTACGTCACCACTGCCATTCCCTACGTCAACGCCGCACCGCACCTGGGCTTCGCGCTCGAGCTGGTGCAGGCCGACGTCCTGGCCCGCTACCATCGGCTGGCCGGCGACGATACCTGGTTCCTGACCGGGACCGATGAGAATAGCCTGACGAACGTGCTGGCCGCCGATCGGGAAGGGGTCCCAATTCGGTTGCTCGTCGATCAGAATGCCGCGGTCTTCCAGGCCCTGGCTCACGCGCTTCACCTCAGCCAGGATGATTTCATCCGGACGGCTACGGATCCGCGGCACCGCGACGGAGCCCAACGCTTCTGGACGGCGTGCGCCGCGGCCGGTGATATCTACAAGCGACCCTACCGCGGCCTCTACTGTGTTCGGTGCGAACGCTTCTATACGACCGACGAGCTGGTCGCCGGTCGCTGCCCTGAACACGAAATCGAGCCCGAAGTAGTCGAGGAGGAGAACTACTTCTTCCGGCTCTCCCGCTATGCTGATCAGCTGAGCGAGCTGATCACGTCGCGGGCGCTGCGCGTGGTCCCGGAGTCGCGTCACCGCGAGGTCCAGGCGTTCATCGCGCGCGGCGTGACGGATTTCAGCATATCCCGAACGCAGGCGCGCGCCAGAGGTTGGGGGATCCCGGTGCCGGGCGATCCCGATCAGGTCATGTACGTCTGGTTTGACGCGCTCACGAACTACATCACCGCTCTTGGCTACGGCAGTGAGTCGGCCCGCTTCCGGCGCTCCTGGATCAACAACCCCCACCGCGTCCACGTCATCGGGAAAGATATCCTCCGATTCCACGCCGTGTGCTGGCCCGCCCTCCTGCTGTCGGCCGGTCTCCCGGTACCAACCCGGATCATCGTCCACGGCTTTCTCACACGGGACGGACGGCGCATGAGCAAGACGCTCGGTACCGGCATCGATCCTGCCGCGCTCGCCGCTTCATGGGGGGTCGACACCGTCCGCTACTGGCTCCTGCGCGAGGTTCCGCCCGCTGACGACGCCGACTACACGGAGACGAGCTTGGCCCGCGCCTACACCGCCGATCTGGCGAACAACCTCGGGAACCTGCTGCAGCGGACCACGAGCATGATGCATCGCTATCGCGCCGGAGTAATCCCGACGCCGACGCCAGGCGGGATATCCCCTCTCCAAACAACCGCGGAACAACTGCCTGTCGTGTTGCACCGGACCCTCGGTGAAGGATGGGATCCCCGCGTAGGCCTTGAGGCGGTCTTCAACCTGGTGGGGGCCGCCAACCGATTCGTGGAGGACACGAAGCCCTGGGCGTTGGCGCGGGCTGAGCGTGGTGGCGATGTGGACGCGAGCCAGCGCCTCGACCATGTGCTGTGGAACCTCGCCGAGTGTCTGCGCCTGGTAGCGGAGGCGTTGCGGCCTTTTCTCCCTGAAACCGCCGATCGCATCGCCACGCAGCTTGGCGTGACGCTGGCCGCGAATTGGACTGAAGCGCTCCAGTGGGGTGCTCTCCCTGCCGGAGAGCAGGTTGCCGTGCCCGTGCCGCTCTTTCCAAAGCGGGAACCGCTGCGTCAATCACCATAGGGCTGGGACGGGATTGAACCGCCGACACCAGGATTTTCAGACCTAGGCCGGTGTTCTCGTAAGTATGCGTAACTGCGTGCTGTCGAAAGACAGCGCCCCATGGCGTCGTGCGCTGGAGTGCACTGGAACGCGCTAGACTGCGCCCGAGTTAGGCCCAACTTGGGCACAAATCCCTGTCCCCTACTCGATCACGTGATCCGCCTGGTGTAGGAGCGACGGGGGATTGTGCGGCCGAGGGCCTGGCGGCTTGCATTTGACAATGACACGGGG
>Ga0134122_10000041_pt1 | contig 58242 bp, 59 predicted proteins | sample KB302_FD_96461 | JGI IMG/M metagenome (GOLD analysis project Ga0134122, IMG submission 96461) | Terrestrial soil microbial communities without Nitrogen fertilizer from Kellogg Biological Station, Michigan, USA - KB3-0-2 | ecosystem: Environmental > Terrestrial > Soil > Unclassified ... | reverse complement strand
GTCGATTGTCAGAGGAGAAACATTCTATGATATCGACAGGTTAGAATGGGCGATTCAAGTTTTCCGAGAGGTCACATCGGTGATTTCGATGGTCTATGCCCCGGCCAGGATCTGCATGCCACCGATGCAAACGGATCTGTCGTACAAGGTCTATGTCTCCTCCGAGGTGATCGACGCGGTGAACGATACTCAGGTGAATATCTACCGCGACGTGTTCGATCAGCTGGTGAAGCCAGTGATCGAAGCCGAGAAACCGGACGTGATCGGGATTTCAATTGTTCTCCAGCAGCAGATCTTGTCCACCGTTACATTTTGTTCCTTGATCAAGCAGCAGTTTCCCCATATCCACGTGACGATCGGTGGCAATACAGTCACGCGGCTGCGCGATGTACTGCCTCAGTCGCCGTTGTTTCAGTACTTCGACAGTGCCGTAGTCTATGAAGGGGAGACGGCATTTCTGCAGTTAGTTGAGGCGGTGGGAGCCAAGCGGGACCTCTCCCAGGTGCCCAATACCATATATAAGGATGAAAAGGGCGTCCATGAGTCGGCTTTGAGCTATGCCGAGGACATGGCGATGCTCCCGCCGCCGGACTTCGATGGCTTGCCCCTGGAGAAATATTTTGTCCCGACAAAAATCCTGCCCTATCTGGCAACGCGCGGCTGCTATTGGGGCCGTTGCGAATTCTGCGACCATGGAGAGGGCTATACGGCTGGCTACCGGTCGAAGAAGATTCAGGATGTGCTGGCCGACATCACCTATCTACGCGACAAGTATGGCGTCCAACATTTCCACTTCACGGACGAGTCCTATCCACCGGCGCTCTTTCGGAAGCTTGCGCGAGGCCTGGTCGAAAGCAAGATGGACATCTTCTGGACGACGCATATGCGGTTCGAGAAGAGCCTGATCGAGGATGCTGTCTGGCAGGATGCGAAGGAGTCCGGCTGCCGTTATCTCCACTTCGGGTACGAGTCGGGCGTCGAGCGGGTGCTTAAGTTAATGGACAAGGCGACGACGACCGAGATCATGACGCAGCACCTCAAGTATACGGCGGAGGCTGGCATCTGGAATCACTGCATGGGGTTCTTCGGCTTTCCCGGCGAGACGAGAGAGGAGGCCTGGCAGTCGGTACAATTCCTCGAAGCGAACAGGGACCACGTCCATTCGCTTGGGTTCGGCACGTTCGATCTCGGCCGGCACAATCCGGTGGCGAAACATCCGGAGAAGTGGGGTGTGACCGCCTACAAGAACCCGGACTGGGATCTGGCGCTCGATTACTACTATACGGTGAAGAACGGGATGAGCATCGAAGAGGCAGAACGGGTCTTCCAAGAATTTGAACAGAAGCATAACCCGGGCTGGGATCTGCGGCTCTATATCAGGGAATATATCTTCCTCTACATTTGTAAGTTTGGGCTTTCGAAATTACCCGATCTCCAGTACAGCGCGGCAAAGATGTTGGGCAGAGCTCCGACTCTGGCGGGGAAAATGTGAGCAGGATGTTGAAAAAGACCTCCGACTTCGTTCTCACATCGCTCAAGGGCTCAACGTACTTAACTGAGTACGCCTCGCCCTCTCGCTCGCTGGGGCCTTGCCGGAAGGTCTTTTTGAACATCCTGCCTGGAATGGGAATTGAGTCTCATGAGTGAGTTGATTCAGATCAATGCGCTGGGTTCTGTTCAGGGGACCCGGAAGACCAGCAAGGTCATGCTACTCTTTCCGCCCGAGTGGGTGCCGACGGCGCCATATCTGGCGCTGCCGTCGTTGACCGCTGTGCTCCGTGAAGCGGGGCATACAGTCATCCAGCGCGATATCAATATCGGGATGTGGGATCACTTCTTCAGCACAGAGTTTCTGATCTGGGTGAAGGCCCGATTGGGAATGCAGCTCAAACCGCTACAAGATAAAGAGAAGGCGGGGACACTGACGGAGCAGGAAGTGGATCATATGGCCGTGGTGGAGCAGGCTTATGCCGTGGACGTTTTTGATCTAGCGGATCGGGCCGAGGATGCCAAGCTGATCGTGCGGGGCGAACGGTTCTACCAAGGCGAGATGCTGGAAGGAGCTTTGAATACCTTCCGCGAGGCGATGGCCTATATCTCCGCTGCCTACTATCCTGCCTCGCTCGTCTTCTATCCGATGGAGAGCAATCTGGGTTATCGGCCTGGAGTATCCAAAGAAGTATTGGCCTGTTTGGATGATGAGCAGGTGAATGTCTATCGGGACCTCTGCAATCAGCTGGTCATGCCGGGGGTGGCGAATGAGAAGCCGGATGTGGTCGGGATTTCGATCGGGACACAGATGCAGCTCCTCGCAGGCCTCACGTTTGGCAAAATGATCAAGGAGACATTCCCGCAGATCCATGTGGTGGTGGGCGGCAACGTGATCACGCGGTTGCAGGAGGATCTGGCGAAGCAGGAGCAGTTCTTCACGGACGTGTTCGACTCGGCGATCCTCTATGAGGGTGAGCATGCCCTGCTGTGGCTCATCGAAGCCTTGAAAGGGGAGCGGGATATCGCCTCCGTGCCCAATTTGATCTATCGCGACGCCTCAGGTCTGCACCAGAGTCCCGAAGTCTACACAGAAAAGACGACTGCGCTGCCCCTGCCGGATTTCGACGGATTACCGCTTGATCGCTATTTCGTGCCGGAGTTGATCATTCCCTACCTGGCGACGCGCGGCTGCTATTGGGGCCGCTGCACCTTCTGCGACCATGGGCAGGGCTACTTCGACCAGTATCGGGGCGTGCCGGTGCAACAAGTGGTCGAGCAGATCAAGGCGCTGCGGGACAAGTATCACTGCCGCCATTTCCTGTTCTCCGATGAATCCTATCCACCGGCGCTCTTCAAGAAGGTCTCGCAGCTGCTGGTCGATCAAAACGTCGGGATCAAGTGGACGACATTGATCCGGTTTGAAGAGACGCTGCAGGATCAGGCGACCTGGGATCTCGCGGCGAAGGCCGGCTGCTGCACCCTCTATTATGGGATGGAGTCGGCGAATGAGCGGGTGTTGAATCTCATGGATAAACATGCCACGAAGAGCGTGATCCAGCGCAATCTCCAAATGGCGGCACAAGCGGGGATTTGGAACCATGTGATGGCCTTCTATGGATTCCCTGGCGAAACGCTCGACGAAGCGATGGAGACCCGCCAGTTCGTCATTGAGAACCAGCCGGTCATCCATTCGCTGGAGCTGTTCTACTTCGTCGCCTACCGCCATACGCCCATGGTGCGCAATCCGGAAAAGTTCGGGATTACGATTCACAAGCAGGAGGAGTATGATCTTCCCCTGGACTACTACTACACATTGAACGACCCCAGTACCCTCTCATGCCTGGAGGCGATGCAACTCTGCGAGGAATTTTACAAGAAGGATTTTCATCCCTGGGCCGTGCGTGTGAACTCGCGCGAGCATGTCTTTCTCTACATCTCGAAATTCGGGACGAATCAATTGCCGCAGATCTATGCGAAACAGCCTGCGGCCGTTGGCGCAGCAGAGGGTGTATCAGGCTTGATCACCTGGCCGGTGGCAAAAAGCGGAAGCGAGGATGGAACAGAAGGCATGAGCCGAGTCGTCTCGCATGGGCGCGGATGATCAAAACGCCATTTAACAAGGCCGCAGGCGAGTCGAAACCGGAGGCGTACCCTCAGGGGTACGTTGAGGATTTTGACGAGCTGAGAACGTAGTTAGATGACGTTTTCATCATCCGCGGGAACTTCGTCGGGGACCAGAACTGCGGAAAGAAGAGCATACGAGGCTTCAACGAGTTTGGTCATCTCTTCGGCCTTCTGATAGGCCTGTGTGTATTGCTTGGGATTATTGGTCAGGTTGGCATAGCGGGCTGGATCCCAATTGTACAGCGATACCCGCCTGGCGCGGGCGAGGGTTTCAGAGGTGACGGGGAGCGTGAGCTCCAGTACCTCTAGAGCACGGTCCACGTCTTTTTGACTCACATCAGACATGGGCCGAGTCTGACAAAGGGATGTGAGTCTGTCAATCGTCCAAGATGGCGAGAGGGCAATATGACCATTCCGGCAGGGAGTAGGCATGTCTGACCGCCGGGCCCTCAAGTTCTATCAAGCCGATGTGTTCACTGGGCTACCCTTCGGCGGCAACCCGGTCGCAGTTTTCCCCGACGCGCAGGGCCTTACCCACGTTCAATTGCAACAGATTGCCAGGGAGATGAACCTCACCGAGACCGTGTTCGTGCTGCCTCCGACGGACAAGGCAGCGGTGATCAGGCTCAGGATTTTTACTCCCACGCAAGAAATTCCGTTTGCCGGCCATCCGGTCCTGGGGACCTTCTTCGTGCTTGCCGAGCTGGGAATCCTTTCAGTCAAAGAGCCGGTGACGCGACTCATTCAGGAATGCAATATCGGATTATTTCCTGTTGAACTCCATGTCGAGGCTGGCTTAGTGGAACGGGTGGTGATGACGCAGCCGAAACCGGAGTTCCTGGGGCCGGTGGATGAAATGGAAGATCTTTACAAGATCGCCAGCGCGCTCGGCATGGCGAAACATATGATTGCCGACACGAAATGGCCGATTGAGGTGGTCTCCACCGGACTCCCAGTATTAATTGTGCCGGCGAGGACCCTCACGGCTGTCCGCTCGATTCAGCCGGACGCCTCCGCGATCATGGACATCTGCCATCGCTTCGGCGCGAACGGCATCGTGGTCTTTACGACGGTGACGGTCGAGCCCTCTGCGACGGTGCATACGCGCATGTTCGCTCCTTCGATCGGGATTCTTGAAGATCCCGCGACCGGTAGTGCGAGCGGTGCATTAGGCGCCTATTTGGTGCAGAATGGTGTGGTCGATGTGGCGCCGATGACGGAAATCATTGTCGAACAGGGCTATGAGATCGATCGCCCATCGCAAATTTTCGTACAGGTCGAGTCGGATGACGACATCATTCAAACTGTGAAGGTGGGAGGACAGTGTGTGATGACGGTGGAAGGAACGCTCAAATTTTGAAACGGCGGGTCCTGTCAGCGAGGAGCCCGACCGTCCTCGCACCCCGCCCGGTGTAGGGACCCCGCTCCGGGCGGTCGGGCGCCCACCTCGCCGCCACCCACCGTTTCAACATTCTGTTTGATGAAGAGAGGGAGAGGATTTATGAAAGCTGTCATATTTCGGGAGCATGGCGGGACGCACAAACTTTCGTATGAGGATTTTCCGACACCGACGATTGAGCTGAATGAAGTTCTGGTTCGGGTGAAAGCCTGCGCTCTCAACCATCTCGATATTTGGACCCGCGAGGGGAATCCGGCATATCCCTTAATCCTGCCGCATATCTCGGGTTCGGATGTCGCAGGGATTGTGGAACAAGTTGGTTCTCACACCGAAGGGGTGACGGTCGGACAGCGAGTATTTATTTCGCCAGGGATGAGTTGCTGGCACTGTGACGCCTGTCTTGCCGGGCGAGACAACTTCTGCCGCTCCTATGGGATACTCGGGGCTGTGGTCCATGGTGGCTATGCCGAGTATGTGAAAGTGCCGTTCCGCAATGTGCTGCCGATTCCCGGGAATGTTCCGTTTGAACAGGCCGCAGCCTTTCCTCTCGTGTCGGTGACCGCGTCGCATATGCTGTTTGCTCTTGCCGGACTCCAACATGGAGAGACGGTGTTAGTCATGGGGGCTGGGAGTGGCGTCGGAATGATGGCGGTTCAGATGGCGAAACTCGCAGGGGCTCGTGTGATCACGACCGTTGGGTCTGAGGAAAAGATTCCCAAAGCCATGGCTCTGGGGGCCGATACTGTGATCAACCATGCGAAGGAAAAGGTTGCGGAGCGTGTGAAGGCGGTGACCGATCGACGAGGCGTTGATGTCGTGATCGAACATATCGGTCCCGAGGTCTGGGACAGCTGTCTGGAATCTCTTGCGAAGGGAGGCCGCCTTATCACATGCGGTGCGACGTCCGGGGCGGATGTGAAGCTCAATTTGCGCTATGTGTATGGCCGCCAGCTGACGATCAAGGGGTCCTATATGGGTACGCATGGAGAATTGATTAAAGCAGGAGAACTGGTTGGGCAGGGTCGGCTGATCCCGGTGATCGATCGCACGTTCCCACTTCAGGAGGCCAAGCTGGCGCAAGACTTGATGCTCAAGCGGCAGTTCTTTGGCAAGATTGTGCTGACGGTAGCATAATGTTGAAAACGGCCTCCAGCTTCGTTCTCAGCTCATCAAAATCCTCAACGTACCCCTGAGGGTACGCCTCCGGTTTTGATTCGCCTGCGGCCTAGCTGGAAGGTCGTTTTGAACATCCTGCGGGATTGATTGGGAAACCATCGATGAAAGGGGAGAGCATGTCCACCGTAGAAAAAATCATGAGAAAGCCGCTCAAGACTGTGGGGCCAGCCCTGTCGATTGTGAGCGCGGCCAAGAAAATGAAGGCGGCGCGGGTAGGCTCATTGTTTGTGAAGAGGGGGAAGAGGCTGGTCGGGATTGTCACCGATACGGATATTATCCGACGTGCTGTCTCAACTAATAAACCCCTTGGCAAGTTGACAGTCGAGAAGATTATGACGACGCCCATCTGCACCATCGAGGGGACTGAGTTGGTCGATGATGCTCAGGATATGATGGCTGACTTAGGGGTGCGCCATCTCGCGGTGACCAAAGCAGGAGAGATTGTCGGGGTGGTCTCAGTGCGTGATCTGTTGCTGTTTTATAAGCGGTGTGCGCAATCGAAGATTGCGCCGGAGATGGCATACTCTGAACCAAAGATTATGCAGGACTAAGCAGATGTAAGGCGTGAAACGTTAGGCGTGAGGCGATTCGGAATCTTGATGCACTGCGCCTGACGTCTTACCCCTTACGCCTTACGATCACTTCTTGAGCTGCTGAATCAGGTGCCCGAGTTCCGGAAGAATAAGTTTCTCCATCGCGAGCTGCACAGCGTTTTCTGAGCCGGGAGTTGAGAAGAGGACGCGACCTTTGACGATGCCTGCAGTGGCGCGGCTCATGATGGCAGGGGAGCCGATGTCCTGGTAGGTCAAGTAGCGGAAGATCTCACCGAATCCCACCAGTCGCTTCTCCAACATCGCATCGACTGCTTCAAAAGTTGAATCCCGCTTTGAGATACCGGTACCGCCGTTGATGATGATGGCCCCGATATTCTTATCGGTCAGGGCGGCTTTGACCTTGGCTTTGATCTTGGACGGTTGGTCTTTGACAAGATGATAGGCCACGACCGCATGGCCGGCCTCTTTGAGTAGGTGCATGATGCGCTGGCCACTTGAGTCAGTTTCCAGCGTGCGGCTGTCGCTGCAGGTAATGACCATGCACCCGATGGAACTGGGTGCATGGGATTTATGTTCATGATGGGTTGGCGCACTCACAGAGGTCTTACTGGATGCGTGAGGAGTCACTCTCTCATTCATTAGGTGCCGATTGGCTGGTTGGGCCCCACTCAACCTCAACCTTAGCCTTAACCTACTTCCACACTGTGTCAGGATTCAGTTTTGCAGCCGGTTTCCCGCCTTTGATGTGTTCGTCGATGATGGTAGCCACGTCGGCTTCCGTTACTTTGGAGTACCAGGTGGCGTCCGGATAGACGACGACGGTCGGTCCCTGCTCGCAAGGGCCGAGGCAGGAGGAGCCGCTGACGAGGACTTCACCCGGCATCACGCCTTTCTGCATGAGCCCCATATTAAAGGCCATGAGCAGGGTGGCAGCGCCGGCGCTGCCGCAAGACGGTTTTGGGTGGCCGGGAGGGCGAGAGTTCGTACAGACAACGATGTGATACTTTGGTTTTGGCATGAGTTCTCCTTGGTTGGGTGAGCGATCAGCTATCTGCAATCAACCGTCAGCTCCGATCCGAAAACATATCTGGTGAAGGTTGAAGGCCGTTTTTATTTCGGCCCATACGCCTGCCACTGCTCAATACAGTCATTCGGAAGCTTCCAATGTTTGAGGCCCTTCATGACCCAATCAAGGTAATGCGCTTTCGGTTTGAATTTTCCGATCGGCGTGGCGGCATAGGTTGTCACGAGCATTTTCTCGCCAGCTTCTGTGACGACAGTGACTTGGACCTGGCGAAAGGCGGTCTCGGGGACATCGTCCTCGAAGAGGTCCATCAGCTTGAGATCTTCGTCTGTCACTTCAAAGACGGCTCCCCAAACCTGTTCTCCCGGTGACGGAATGACGCTGGCGAGGCCGCAGCGCCATTGCGACGACCATCGGCAGAATTTGATCGTATGTTCGGGGAGGGCGGCCAGCATGAGGAACCGGTGCTCCGGCGCGCGACGTTTGAGTTGTGTGGGGTTGAGATTGTCCCCGTAGAGAAAGAATTTCATTGGTGAGTTGCTGCGTCAGAGACTATGGATCATGAATGGACAGTTGTTTGTAACATAACCACTTTCGCACTCACAAGCCGCGCCGTTGGTACAGCATTTTCGGGTTGTGGTCCGTTTGACATCACGCCGGCGCTCTTCCTAAGATGCGAGGCGACCATGCGCTGGCTCGAATCCTCCATTGATCTCTGTTCGTAGGACCCCCATGCTACCGAATCATGCCTCAGGCCATCCGGCACCTGTCTCCTCCACGATAGTGAAGCTTCTGCGCCTTACGGCCCTGGCATTGCTCCTGTCTGGCATAGTGTACTATCTCTGGATGAAGCCTCCTTCGCTGAATCCTATCGTAGAGGGTCGAAGCGCTGAGGCCCTTGCGCTGGTGCAGAACCATCGGGCTCAGGGCTATCCGACAATTCTCGAGGCGTTGACGGAGCACGTGCGTTCCATGGGCGAGCGCAATCGGGTGGCGCGGTTGGGGGAGTGGCGGGTGAAGCCAGTCGAGGGGGATCTGTACGAAATCCGTGTCCAGCTGCGGGACCAAGGAACAACCGGCCAATGGTTCGAACGGGAGTTTATCTGGCATGCGGATCTCGCGTTGAAAAAGGTTAATGCCGCCTCCCTCGCTGCCGATGGGATTACACCCAAAGCGCCGGATCCTATGCCTGGGGAACCAGTGAAGCGTGAATCGTGAAGCGTGTCGCTAGACGAAACCTTCCGGCAGTGCCACTTGAATCTGATTCCCTTCAATCCGGACTGTGCAGCGGGCGACGGTGATGTCGGGGTTCTCCGGTCGTTGGCCGGTTTCCAGATTGAATCGCCAGCCATGCCATGGACATTGGACGACGCAACCGTCCAGCTGACCTTCTCCGAGCGGTCCTCCTGCGTGCGGGCAGGTGTTGTCGACGGCATAGAAGGATCCGTCGACGTTGAACAGCGCAATCCAGACTCCTTGGACTTCGACGACACGTCCGGTTCCCCGAGGGATTTCTTCTACTGTTGCGACGGTAAAAAAAACCGGCACGGCGCGATCCTTCTTCTAAGTGGAACAACCGAGGGAATACGAACTGTCCAAAGACCGGCCTCTGGCTTGATTTCGACCAAGGCTTATGGCATAGAGAAGTTACGCGATTGAATACTACACCCAGGCCCTCTCATACAAGGAGCCTCGGTTGCGATGAGGTTGTTCTATGGAAATGACCCTTCTGCTCAACGCGACGTACGAACCCCTGCGGGTCGTCCATTGGCAAAAGGCGGTCGCGCTTCTCTGGCAGGGTAAGGTTGAAGTCCTCGAAGTCTACGACCGGGAAGTCCACGCGGTATCGATCTCCTTTAAACTTCCTTCAGTCATGCGGCTCCTCAAACTGGTGCGGCTGAAGGATGTCCACCGGGCGGTGAAATTTTCACGCATCAATATCTTTACGCGTGATGGCTATGCTTGCCAGTACTGCCGTCACAAGTTCCGGACCGAGGAACTGACGTTCGATCACGTGGTTCCGATCGCCAAGGGAGGACGGAAGACCTGGGAGAATATCGTGACTGCCTGCTGGCGTTGCAACAACAAGAAGAGCGGTCGCACGCCGGAGGAAGCCGGGATGCGGCTCTTGAAGAAGCCGGTGAAGCCGCGCTGGAATCCTATTGTGACCATCACTATCGGGATTCGAAACACCCCGGACAGCTGGCGTGACTATTTCTATTGGAACATGGAATTGGACGCCGACCCCGCGGATACGTAGCTGCGAATGTTGAAGGTTCGTCATCTTTTCACCACTCCCTTCCTTATATATCTCTCTCTCATCACCTAAAGATTCGTAAGTCTTCTGCCTAGCTACCTGGAAATGTTAAACACTCGTCGTGGAACGTTTAACATTACGCCATGCGGTGTTGTGTTGTATGATACATCCCATTGTCGAATGAGGAGGAACCGTTATGGCTGCAAATCCTGGCTTTCCATTATCTCTCGATGTGAGAGGCTACCCGGTACTCGTGCTCGGGGGAGACGAAGAAGCCGCGGAAAAGACTCAGCGATTGTTGGAGGCAGGGGCGAAAGTGACCGTGGTGGCCCCGGTGTTACATGACGTACTGAAAGAGTTGGCCGCGTCGGCAAAAGTTCTGCACCGTGGGCGCCACTTTCGCGATAGCGATCTCGACAGTGCGATTCTCGTGTTGAATATGGTCCGTGGCGACCGAGAATTCTCTCGTGCGCTATTCGGGAAGGCACGGGAAAAGAAGGTCTTATTATGGTCGGTTGATCAGCCTCAGGCTTCGACGGTCACAATGCCGGCGGTGGTCGCGTGCGGTCACTTGCGTGTGGCCATCAGCACGAGCGGGGTTGCTCCGGCTTTGTCAGGCTTTATGAAGGAGGATTTGGAGAAGATCTTTGGTGAGGAGTTTGCTGCATTTGTCGATTGGCTCGGCCAGCTCCGTGAACATACGAAGGCAACCGAGCCGGATTTCGAAAAGCGCCGGGAATTCTTGCGCGAGGCTCTGGACGGGTTTCGCCTGTTGGGGAAGGTCCAGTACCCGAAGGTCTGGCTTGATCAAAGAGCTGCAGCGGCGCAAGGTGCGAGGCGTGAAGCTTAAAGGTCAGGGGAAATGGGCAGGTGTGAAGCGTGAGGGGGCAGGCGTCAGGTGATAGAGCATAAAGGATAGAAAGGAGTAGCGATGGTCTTACTTGAATTCAGCATGTCGCCGTTGGGAAGGGGCGAGAGTGTCGGCAAATATGTGGCGCGCTCGCTCGATATTATTGATAGGAGTGGTGTGGACTACCGGTTGAACCCGATGGGGACGGTCCTTGAAGGGGAGTGGGATGAGGTGTTTGCCGTCGTGAGGCAGTGCTATGAGCGGATGAAGAAAGATTGCGGTCGTATTTCCTGCACGATCAAAGTGGACTACCGCCAGGGTCATGCAGGGCGTTTACAGAGCAAGGTCGCGAGCATCGAGAAGAAACTCAAGCGGTCGGTCAAACGCTAACTGTATTGCCATTTTCCCACCCATGGGCCCCTGTCGGGGGCTCTTCTTTGAATCCTGCTATCTATAGATAACTGACGGCCTGTTGCCGGCGCCTATCTTCGTCTGTGAAGCATAGGGACAGCAATGGAGCAGGCAATGCCTTTAGATGGCGAAGCCGCCATTGAGCGTGGGGAATCGCTGACAATAGTTAGCTAACAAAATAAATTTTGTTCCTATTTACAAATACAGGGTACCTATGTATACTTCGCGCCCTCATGTCGGAAACGTTGCCCATCAAAGGATCGATAAAAACCTTGAGCATATATGAATAGCAGTATCGCGGACGAACTCAATATTGCCGCCCGATCCGGCCAGGAGCTGTTTTCGAAGGATCACTCGATCCTTGAACGAAAAATGATGGAATTTCGCCCTTTCGGATTGGACGAGCAGGGACAGACAATCAGGGACATGAGCGGGATGAGTATTCGAGCGGTCGTCGTGTACCTCGAGAGCTCGCAGGCTCGTGAGCGGGGGGCCTCAGCCGGGACCCAGGCTGTGGAAGATCTGTGTCATTTGTTGAATCAACGGATCAAGGATCCGGTCTATCACGTGACGCCGGAATTTCTGAAAAATGCGTGGAACAGCTACTCCTATGAGTTCACGGTCTATCTGTATGAGTTCTGTGAGCGCATGTCCGGCGATCCTCAGTTTCTGTATCGGGGTGGAATGGAGAAGGCGTCTTCAATCATGCAGGTCCTTGCCAGACCATTTTCACTCTCTCAAATCTACGGCATGTTTCCCTATTTCGGAAACAAGTTCGCGTCCGGTTCGATTGAATTCCGAGTGGTCACCGTCACGTCGAGTTCCGCCACCTTGGCCATGAAGTTTTCCGAACGCACACTTCGTCAGTTTGGCCCCTATCGAAGACGGTGCGCGCAGATGGTGTGTCAGGCTGCTCAAGGCATTATCGCAGCGGTACCGGTTCGAGTCCACGGTCTGGCGCCAGCCACGCTGATGGAAATGTCCTGCATCACGCATGACGACGAGTGGTGCCAATGGTTAATCCAATGGCAGCCGGAAGGGCAGGCGACCTGGCGTTTCAAGGCTTGGCATATGATGGCAGGATCGGTTCGAGCGTCCCTCTATCATTTGAGCGATCTAAAATATGCGGCATCGTTCAACAGAAGGACCGGCAATCGAGCGGCGACAATGGCGCCAATCGATCCGATACCCACGGTTGCACCGTCGCAGTGGTATGTCATCTGGTCGATCTGCGGGCTGTTAGCCGGTCTCACTCTCGCCGTGGGGCTTCGTCTGATCAATCCATCGGCCGGCTTGAGCGAAGCCGTTCTGGTCGGGTTGATACCCGTGCTTGGCACGAGGATGCTGATCAATTGGCATCTACGCTTGGAAAGCCGGCAACGCGAGTCGCTGATTCAGGAACAGATCAGGTCCGTGGAATCACGGCATGAAGAACTGCGGGAAGCGTATCTGGAGCAGGAGCAAACGCGCGTCGAGCTGCGTCGAAAGGTGGTGCAGCTGACGGCCCTTCATCAAGCCGGATTACTCTTTAGCTCGACGCTGGATCGAGAGGCACTGATGCAGAAGGTGTTGGAAACGTTGACCGGCGATCTGCAGTACGATCGGGCAATGATTTCATTCTATGATCCGATCCGTCGCGTTGTCATGGACGCGCGCGTGCTGGGCGTGTCCCCTGAAATCCAGGCGATTGCCCGGGCTCGCGAGATTCCCGTCACCGATCCCACGAGCCCGGAGGGTGTCGTGCTGCTTCAAGGTCAGCCATTGCTGGTTGGAGATGTGCAGTCGGTGTGGGATCGGATCCATCCGTTGACTCGACAGTTCGCTCTCCTGACGCAGACCAAGTCCTGGATTGCCGTTCCGTTGAAAATCAAAGACCGGATCCTGGGAAGCCTGACAGTTGATCGGATACGGGCACATAGTCTGACGCAGGACGATCTTGAGCTGATGATGACGGTGGCCCATCAAGTTGCCATTGCGTTGGATAACGCCTCCGCATACGAACAGATTGAAGACCTGAACGTCGGGCTCGAAGTCAAAGTGCGCGAACGCACGGCAGAGTTGGAGCAGGCAGATCGTTTGCGGTCTCAATTTCTCTCGCATGTCTCACATGAACTCAAAACGCCGCTGACTTCGATCAAAGGATTTTTGCAGAACATGCTGGATGGATTGACCGGGCCGCTCAATGAGAAGCAGCAGCGGTATTTGTCACGCATATTGGAGAATTCTGACCGGCTGATTCGAATGATCGACGCCTTGTTGGATCGTACGACGATTCAATCCGGGAGGTTGGATCTCGTTCCTGTCGAGATCGATCTGGAGGCTTGCGTTGCGGAGGCTGTCGAGCAACTGCGTTTGTTGGCCCAGGCCAAACAGCAGACATTGGAGGCGGTCGGGTCTTCTGTCCGGTTGATGGTCTGGGCTGATCGCGATCGACTGATCCAGATCATCACGAACTTGCTCCAGAATGCGGTGAAGTTTACTCCCGAAGGCGGGCGCATCCTGGTGACGGTGAGGAAGGAGAATCAGACGCTGGCCGGAGTCTCCGTGCATGATACGGGGCCAGGCATTCCTCCAGAGTTCCTTGATCAGATCTTTGATCCATTCTTTCGTGTCAAGCAGGCCGGGACCGGAGCGAAAGGACTGGGCTTGGGTCTATCGATCGTGCGGACGTTGGTGGAGTTACAGGGGGGCACAATCACCGCGCGGAGCGAATTGGGACAGGGCGCGGAACTGTCTTTCACGCTCCCCTTGCTTCCCACGATGGCAATGCCACGCAGCGAGATACCGACCGAAGCGCCTTGTATCCTGGTTGTCGAGGATGATCCGGATATTCGGCAACTCTTACAAGATCGTTTCCGAGCCATGGGGTATCGAGCCCAGTTGGTGGCCGATGGAGTCCGAGCGGTGGAGGTCATGAGGGCTGAGAGGTTCGGGGGCATGATTCTGGACATTGGGATTCCCTCTATGGACGGGATGGAAGTATTGCGGGAAATTCGAAAATGGGATCAGCAAATCCCGATTGTGGTGGTCACGGCGTCCGGTTCCAAAGAATCAGCGGTGCGGGCGATCGGTATGGGTGCGCAGGCCTATATGCTGAAGCCTTTTGATGTCGACGAACTGCACCGGGTTGTAGATTATTGGTTTCACCCTCTTGAGCGGCCGTCATCGGAGTTAGTAGGGAGTCGAGTCTATCCTGGTACGTGAGAGAGGGGCCCAAGGCTATGAGAGTCTGGGACCGATGTTGCTGCCGGGCCGGATTGGTTCGTTGGATCTGGATATCGTGGATCTGTCCGATAGGCCTGTGGTTGGTTTATGCACCTGGGATGGGCTCGGCACAAGTACCTCGTATTCAAGGGCAAGGAGCTGCCCCGTCCGCAATGGGCAACGCATTTGCTGCCCAAGCCGACGATCCCTCGGCGCTGCACTACAACCCGGCAGGCATGACTCAGTTACGGGGGCTTCAGTTCATGGGGGGAGGGATGATTTCCGGCGGGTCAACAGACTTCACCAGTCCGACAGGAGTCACGGCAAGGGGCGATCGAAACGGAACCGTGGCCTGGCCTCCACCGACACATGCGTATCTGACAGTGAACTTGAAAGATTATGGGTCGACGCTTCTGAGTAATCTCGCTGTGGGGATCGGCCTGACGGTGCCCTTCGGCTCGCTCACTCGTTGGCCAAGCGAAGGGCCGTTCAACACAGCCACAACTTTCAGCGCATTGCCGTTGCTGGATATCAAACCGACCGTTGCCTACAAGGTGACGGAGAATGTTTCTCTGGGACTGGGGGCTGATATCTATACATTCAGTGGACTCGCCGGCGAAGGCCATGTCGAACGACAATCGGTCTGGCCAGGAGGGCTCGGAATCCCAGGGGGATCAAGGGTAGAACTCTACGGCAAGGACACAGCGGCTGGCTTCAATGTCAGCTTACTCTATACGGCTGTGCGTAATGCAGATGAGAAGCCACTGGTGAACATCGGTATCGTCTATCGCAGTCAAGCGACTCTGCATTTGACCGGCGCGTTATTGGTCAATGGAGCCAATGTGTCGGACGCCGAGGCCACCCTGGTCCTGCCCCAAGTCATATCAGGAGCGATTGCCATCTGGCCAGTTCGGACGGGTGAACGGGAATGGAAGTTAGAAATGGATGTCGATTACGTGGGTTGGAAGTCCGTTCGGAATTTCGACGTAATGTTGGGGAGCGGTGCGACGATCACACAGCCGCAGAATTGGCGCAGCACCTACGCGTTGATGTTTGGAACCGAATATAAGTGGCTGGCGCTTGAGTCGCTTCCGCACTGGATCGTGGCGCTGCGGGCCGGCTATACCAATCAACAGAATCAGATGCCCGATTTCAGCTATGACCCAGGGATTCCCTCAGCGGATCTGCACATTGTGGGAGGTGGTCTCGGATTGTTGTGCCAGGGGCAGGGCTCGTTTTTTGGCCTGCTGCGATGTGGTGATCTGGGCTTCGGGTCGCTGTTGCCAAAAGGGATCGGAATCGATCTCTCCCTCCAAGCGGGGCTCTATGATGACCGCACCGTCTCCGGCAATCGCAATCCGACCGTTGATGGAACCTATAAAACCACCCTCTATAACGGCAGTGTGTCGGTTCGAGTCCTCTATTAATCGGGAGCGAGGCTGGCGCCACGTGCAAGACAGGGTGAATTAGGGGTTGCGGAGATTTCTAGCTTGTCGCGCCTGTCCCGCTTTTCCCATCTCTCGCTGGTTTCAAGCCGATTCGTACAGGCGTGGAACACGGGGGCCTATCCCGCAGAGGACTTCATAGGGAATCGTATCCATCCAGCTGGACACTTCATCAGCCTGGATTGATTCCTGCCCCTGCTGGCCAATCAGCGTCACAGTCTCCCCCACCTGTACAGGTCCGAGGTCGGTGACATCGATCATGATCATATCCATGCACACCAGACCAATGATCGGAGCTCGGCGTCCCTGAATCAAGACCGATGCGCGATGAGAGAGCCGTCGGCTATAGCCGTCGGCATAGCCGATCGGCAGTACCGCGATCCGTGTCGGTCGCTTGGCAACGAATGTTCCGTTGTAGCTGACGGTTCCTCCTCGGGGAATGCTTCGGAGCTGGACAATTGTGCTCTGGAGTGAGAGGACTGGTTTGAGGTCAGGAGCTGGGATGGAGGGTGGCAGGGTATGGTATCCGTAGAGCATGATGCCCGGGCGCACGAGAGAAAAGTGGGTATCGGGAAATCTGACGATTGCCGCGCTGTTAGCTGTATGCAGCAATGGGATCGTGAGACCACGTTGTTGGATCTGTTCCACCAGGGAGCGGAATAGGCCAAGTTGTCGTTCTGTGAAGGCGCTGTCCGTCCCATCTGCGTCGGCCAGGTGGGTCATCAGCCCCTCGATATGAAGAGGACCCCGAAGGATAGGATCGTCAAGGAGTGAGAGCAGCTCCTCAGGAGAAAGCCCAAGCCGTCCCATGCCGGTTTCGAGCTTGAGGTGAATGGGGTAGGGGGCTGGCTGCGAACGAGCGGCCTTGGCTAAGCTGGGAAGAATGAGCCCATCGCTGACGACCGGAGTCAACCGGTACGCGACCAGGTCTGGTACCTGTTCTTCAAGGGGCGCTCCCAAAACGATGATAGAGGCTGAGAGATCGGCATGGCGGAGTGTGATCCCTTCGTCGAGCGAGGCCACGGCAAACCGTTCGATGCCTTGATGGGAAAGCGCTTGAGCAGTCTCCACAGCTCCATGCCCGTACGCATTGGCCTTGACGACCGCCATGATGTCGCAGTCGTGTGACAGGTATCGCTTGATCTGGGAGAGATTATGGGCCAGGGCCGCGAGATGGATGGTGGCGTAGGTGGGCAACAAGGTAGAATTCGAGGTCACACTTCCATGATTTCCAGGTCTTTTTTCTTCACGACTTCGTCGATCTTCTGAACGTACTGGTCTGTGAGTTTCTGGGTATCGGCTTCCGTCTTTCGCAGCTCGTCTTCGGTTAACTTCGCATCCTTTTGCAGTTTCTTCAACTCTTCGTTGGCATCCCGTCGAAATCCTCGCACGACCACCTTTGTATCTTCACCGTGTTTTTTGCAAATCTTGCTGAGATCCTTCCGGCGTTCTTCCGTGAGCGGTGGGAGCGGGATCCGGACGATTTTCCCGTCGTTGGACGGTGTGACGCCGAGGCCTGATCCCGCCAGGGATTTCTCGATTTCCTTGATCAGGCCAGGTTCCCACGGCTGGATTGTGATGAGGCGGGCCTCCGGGGTCGAAATATTGGCTACCTGTTTCAGCGGGGTCATCGTGCCGTAATAGTCGACTCGAACGCCGTCAAGAAGGGCGACCGAGGCACGCCCTGTGCGTAGGCCGGCCAAGTCTCGTTTGAGATGCTCCAGCGCGGCCTCCATCTTTTCCGTGACCTTTTGGCGTATGGTGGAAGGGTTCGACATGAGAGACTCTCCAGACAGTTAGCGGCGATCGGGGGTGACTAGCGTACCGATCGTTTCGCCGGTAGCAACGCGTTTGAAATTGCCCTGTTCCTTCAGGTTGAACACGATCAGTGGAAGATTGTTATCCATGCAGAGACTGATGGCCGTGGCATCCATCACTTTCAAATTCTGATTCAAGATCGAGAGAAAGGAGATCGTCTGATACTTCTTGGCAGAGGGGCTCTTCACTGGGTCGGCGTCGTAAATACCGTCGACTTTGGTCCCTTTCACGATGACCTGGGCGCCGATCTCCATCGCCCTGAGCGCTGCGGCAGTATCGGTTGAGAAGTAGGGGTTTCCGGTCCCGCCTGCAAAAATGACCACGCGCTTTTTCTCAAGGTGGCGAATGGCCCGTCGACGGATGTACCCCTCCGCCAGCTGCCGCATTTCGATCGCCGATTGCACCCTCGTGATAATGCCGGCTCGCTCAAGCGCGTTTTGCAGAGCCAAGGCATTGAATACCGTTGCAAGCATCCCCATATAGTCGGCGGAGGCTCGTTCCATGCCGGAGGCGCTGGCGGCAATGCCGCGGAAGATATTGCCGCCGCCGATGACCACGGCGACCTCGATATCAAGCGCCACGACGGAGGCGATCTCAGAGGCGAGCCCCTCGAGGATGGAAGGTTGGATACCGTAGCCCTGCTCACCGGCTAACATCTCTCCGCTCACTTTGAGGAGGATGCGCCGATAGTTGGCAGGGCTCATGCTTCGCCTAATTGGTACCGTGTGAAGCGACGGATGTTCATGTTCTCGCCGATGATGGCGATCTTCTGTGCAAGGAGATCCTTAATCGTGACCGCTGGGTCCTTGATGAAGAATTGCTCGATCAGGCAGGATTCCTGGAAGAACTTCTCTAACTTGCCTTCTACGATCTTCGGCCATGCGGCGGGGGGCTTGAGCATGGCTTGGGCCTGACCCTCATAAATCGATCGTTCTTTTTCGATGACCGAAGCGGGGATATCCTCCCGCCTCACATAGGAGGGCTTCCCGGCAGCCACCTGAAGAGCCAGGTCATTGACGAACGTCTTAAAGGCCTCATTGCGGGCGACGAAGTCGGTTTCACAGTTGACTTCAATGAGCACGCCGATTTTTCCACCCATGTGGATATAGGCGTGTATGAGTCCTTGGTTGGTTTCGCGACCTGATTTTTTAAGCGCCGCGGCCAAGCCTTTTTGGCGCAGAAAATCGACGGCTTTCTCAATATCGTCGTTGTTCTCAGTGAGTGCCTTCTGGCAATCGAGAATGCCGGCGCCCGTTCTTTCTCTTAATTCTTTGACCAGCTGACTTGATCCAGCCATACGTGACAGTCCTTCTCGGTAAACAGTGAGAGTAACCGTTGATACATGTGCCCGGCGTTATGAGGCCGGTGCGCTCGCGAAGCTGACGGGTGCGGCCTTGTCCCCCGCTGCAGGAACAGGCTTGAACTCCGCTTCTTCACGTTGCGCCCGCAAGTGGGCGCCTTCAATGCAGGCGTCGGCAATGCGCGACGTGATGAGCTTGATGGAACGGATAGCGTCATCGTTTCCAGGGATCGGGTAGGTGATGTGATCCGGTTCACAATTTGAGTCAAGGATTGCGATCACGGGGATCTCCAGCCGACCCGCTTCCTGTACGGCGATATGCTCTATGCGTGTGTCGAGTACGAATACGGCTCCCGGCACACCTCTCATATCCTTGATGCCGCTGAGATACTTTTGAAGCTTTACGATTTCCTTCTGCATCTTCAAGACTTCTTTCTTCTTCAGCCCATAGTGGCTGGGATCCGCCAGCTTGGCCTCCAGCTTTTTCATTTTATCGATACTTTTCCGGATGGTCTGAAAGTTCGTCAGCATCCCGCCGAGCCAGCGTTGGTTGACGAAGAACATATTGGCGCGCAAGGCTTCTTCCTGAAGGATTTCAGCAGCCTGCCGTTTTGTGCCGACAAACAGGACCGATTGACCTGAAGCCACGGTATCACGGACGAAGGCATAGGCTTGCTCCATTCGAGCCAGTGTTTGTTGAAGATCGATGATATAGATGCCGTTGCGCTCTCCAAAGAGGAACTTTTTCATCTTCGGATTCCATCGGTTCGTTTGATGTCCGAAATGGACACCGGCTTCCAACAATTCCTTGATCGAAACCACTCCCATGCCTTCACCTCCTCTCAAGACTTGCAGAGCGCCTGTTGTCACAGGCGAGGGGTCGCCCCCTTATTCTCAAGTCGAGCGACGTCCGTGACGTCGATATGAATTTTATGCTGTTCCTCCCCGCACGAAATTGTACGAGGAGAAGGCCATCTCCCGCGCGCTATAACCGTGGCACGCTAGCATGGTCACGGTCAGTTTGGCAAGGCCAGGCCATCTCCTTAATGGCAAAGTGGCCTATCTCCATTGTCGATGGTGCTGGTTGCGGGGTTGCTGGGACAGGCGGGGCGTAACGGAGGCTGGCGTGACATCAGCTGCGTATTATATCGGCCAATCCCTGCTCGGCTGGCTTGCGGACCCGGCTATGCCGTTGTGATATGGATTGGGTATTCAGAGGGCTGAGTCGAACTGTTCAAACGCTATTTATCCATTACGGGGTGAGCCATGATGGACTTTGACTAGTGTAGCGATGACCTTGGTGAGTTGCTTGGTTTCCTTTGGCTTGGAGGTATCGAAGTCTACGCCAAATTCAGATCCCTTGACCCATTTCACAACGGCGTGATCGATCAGCAATGGCTCCGAATCTCCCGGTACAAACACCTGCAAGTTGAGCGACATTCCAACCGAGACCGGTGCATTCCCGGTAATGTAACTCCCGCTCAGAGAGAGATCTTTTATGATTCCTTCACCGGCGATCCCATCACGAAGATATCGCACTGGCACCAGTCTCTTGAGCCGGCTGTTCTTTCGCATGACAAATCCAGCCATTGCCTGTCCTTTCTCAAGGGGTCCGTTTTGCCCGTCACCTGTTGTGGTTATACTACAGCGCTAAAAGAGTGCCTAGGTAATTGTAGTTTCTCCGCCATCTCAGGTATCGGAGGAATCAGCGAAAGGCTTTGCGATTCCCTCCAACGGTGAGAGGATGGGCCGAACAACTGGAGGGAATTATGATTTTATCAACGACACCGAGCATTGATGGAAAGCAGGCAGTCAAGTATTTAGGGTTGGTGTCCGGGGACGCCATCCTCGGCGCGAACATCTTCCGCGATTTCTTCGCGTCGGTTCGCGATATCGTAGGCGGCCGATCGGCCGCCTATGAAGCCGAACTACGCAAGGCCAAAGACATTGCGCTTGGGGAAATGCGCGAGCAGGCTCGTCATCTGGGCGCCAATGCCATCGTCGGCATCGATATCGACTATGAAACAATCGGCGCCAACAGCAGCATGCTGATGGTCACTGCCGTGGGCACAGCGGTGGTCGTGGAGCCACAGTAGAATCAGATTGCATTCATTCGCCAGGACGATGGCTTGGCTCTTCCAGACCCGCGAGTAAGAGCAGTTTGCCGATGGTGATGGTGACGGTACTGTTGCAAGGCCAGCCAGCCAGTCGATTATTTCAGACCGATCTTCACCAGTCCCACGCAGCCCAAGTACAAGGCGAGCGAGCCGATCATGGCGGGCCAGAAGCCGAAGTATGGAACCCCTGCTATCATGGATAGGACATAGACAATCCACGGGGGGACAAACCACAGCAGATTCTTTGCATAGCTGACGATCGCCTCGTTGCCGCCGTTCAGATAGATCAGTACGAAGGTGGCGCCGGTAATGGCGGGAAAGGTGCTGACAAAGGCAGCAAGGAAGGATTTGCCTTGAGATCCGAGGTAGGTGGAGAGACTGACGATGGTCCCACCCAACAGAAAGTACACGGCATACTTCGCAAAGTCGTTCACGTTGTGTCCTCCTCAGATTCCTTGAAATACGTCCATGTAAAGCTCTCGAGTTGCCGATCCAGTATTCCTGAGATTATGCAAAACTCTTAGGACAAGGAATTTACCATTCATTTCCACAAGGTGACAGGGCGGGGGGGATGCCAGCAAGGCCGCAGCGAGCGAAAGGCCGAGGCGTACGCGGGGGGTACGTTGAGGCCTTGAGCGATGCGAGAACGCCGCTGGCGGGCTTTTGCAACATCCGCGTTTCTATTCGAGAACAGTCCTCACCGCCAGATACATCACCGTTACTTCGACTGCATGCGCAGCGATCGTGATGTAGAGATTGCCTGTACGTAGCCAGATGATTCCCCAGACGAGACCGTCCCACAGTGCAATCCAATGCAGGTGCTGGAAAGTATTCACCATGAAGGGATCGAAAGCAAACGTCAGCGCAGAGGTAACGAGCGCGAGTGGCGAGAATCGTTGGACTGAGCGGGATTCCCACAGCCCTGATTCAAGCGAAGCCAGTCGTCCGATGAGAAACCCGCGGAAATTCAGTTCCACGAAGAGCGCGATGCCACAGATGACCCAAGGAACCATGATCAAGAATGGGAGTCGGCCATGAGGTGTGGTCTTGAGGAAACTGATGTCATAGCCCAGATGCGGGTAAACTGTGAGAATCACGAGCGTATTCAGGCAACCGAGAAGCAGACCTGTCAACAGCCCCCAGCGGAGGCCGTTTGATAGGTTCCCCTTTTCCAGCCCAAGTAAGGATGCGAATGAGTGGTTTCGCATGGCCCAAAGACTTAAGGCTATATAGGCAACGATTTGGGGCACAAACTGAATTACTGTCTGTTCTTGGAACGAAGCGGGAAGGGTATAGAAGGCAAGTGTCGTCGCGGCAGGGAACAGGGCGAGAGCCGCCCCTCGTTCTTTGGCCTGAGCTGGTGTCGCATACCGGCCAGGCTCAGTTGTCATCGGGGTAGTAGTCAGTTCAGCTGGAGGTTATAACGGTCCAGGGTGGTAGCTTTGTGCCTCGCGAGGTTGGAGAGCGATTTGTTGTAGTCGACTGTGGCCCGTAGCTCGTTTCCTTGGGCCACCGCAAGATCGCGTTGAAAGTCGAGGACAAAGCGAGTTGTGCTCAACCCCACCTTGAGGCGCTCTTGTTCCGCCTGCAGCTGTTTCTCAGCCATGATTCTAGCCGATCTGGTCGTTTCGATCCGTTTGAAGTCCGTCTGAACTCGGCGAACCGCTTCGCGCACTCCAACGATAATTTGCTGCCGCACATTCATCAGGGCGGCTTCAGCGTTCTTTGCCTCCAGTTGCCGCTTGTTGTAGGTACTCCAAGCTGAACGATTGCCTAGGGGATAGCTTAAGACAAGGCCTCCCCCGTAATTGTAATAATCGCCGCTGAAGTTACTGTTCACGGAATCAGTGTAGTTCCCTCCGAGACCTGCGAGCCCCATCGTTCCTTGAAGGGAGAGGGTCGGAAGAATCTGATTTTTGGCGAACTTTGTATTGAGCTCGCTCGTTTCCGTGTTCTTCTTTGCTTGGACAATTTCGGGCCGCAGATCGATGGCAGTGTCTATGGCCTCTTCCAGGCTGATGGGCTCCAACGTCACGACCGGCTTGTCGAGGGGAGTTACTCGGATGTCTTGACGCAGGTTTTCTTCCCCTGGGTTGAGTAAGCGGCGCAATTGATCCTCCTGGTCTCTGATCGCTTTATCCGCGACCAGGACCTGTTCCACCCGTGACGCAACGGCCGCCTCGGCTTGCAAGACATCGACGAGCGACATGACGCCGGCCTTCGCCTTCGCGCGGTTACTGGCGGCGAGCTCCTGCGCAGCCTTCAAGGCAGCTTCAGCGACTTTCAGATTCTCATTGGCGAAGACGACTTCCCAGTAGGTCTGTTCCACGGTGGCGAGGACTGAGAGTACGCGATCGCGAAAGACATGTTCTTCCACAAAAGCATTATTCTGCGCGACACGGATGAAGGTCTTGGTGATATCAATACCAGCGTTGCGGAGGAGAGGTTGTGTGAGGGTGAGCGCGAGGCCACCGGTATAGGAAGGGTTAAACAGGAACCCCCTCGCGATGTCGTGATTAAAATTTGTCCGTGTGGGGCTATAGTTCAGATCGATGTTGCCACCTGTAAGTAAGTTCGTCGTCGCGTCGACGGTGTAGGATTGAACTCGTCGATCGGAGGTCTGAATTGTGGTCAAGTCGCCCAGGGTTCCGCCGAATATGGGGACGTTCAGTGGATTCACAATTCGATTGTACTGGCCGTTTACGCTAAGAGTGGGGTCGAACTTGGCTTGTTCCACGACAATGTCGGCCAGTCGGCTCGCTTTCGTCTGGCGGCTGATGCTGATGTCTAGGTTATTCTGCAACGCACGAATGGCTGCATCGGCGAGGGAAATGGTTTCGCGTTGTTCTGCAGGTGGGGATTTGCTTTCATCCGAACCCCAACTGAGACCAGGTGAGAGGAACAGGCTTATGCAGACGGCACAACCGCATGTATGCCACCATCGATTGATCCTCGTACCCTGCTCCATGAAGCTGCCTTTCATCGACAAGAGGTCATTCCGCATACTATAATCAAACCCAATGTGCTTGTCATGGATTAATTATAATGAGATTGCAGTCCTCTAGGGTCGAGCGAACTATCTTGCCGGTGTTGTCACTCTCCATAGTAGCCCTGTTGTTATTCACGCTTCCGTCGTTGACTGCGAAGGCGTGGGGGCAGACAATTTCCAGTGTTCGTGGATTCGATGGAGGGGTTGCACCGATGTTTACGCTGCCTGGTCTGGGGACTCTCTATCTCGACAATCATGGCACGCAGGGATATCTGTACAATCCCGGGAACAATTTCGAATCGTACAGCTTTCGGAATCCCACAACCGGTCAGGCCTGGAGCGGGGCAGTAACTACTCTTGGGCCGCAACTCGCGATCGGACTCATCCAGGGCGCAAACCAGAGCGGTACCAGGTTCATCCTCCCAGGTCCTCCGCGCCAAACAGTACCATTGCCGTCGATCCAATCTACCCTACTCGACGAGATCCCCTAAATCTAGGCATGGACATGAGGCGAGTGGTTAAGGGGCGATCCTTGCTCCAGCAGTGAGGCTATGCTAACGAACATTCTCCAGCCGCCAGATGAGGCCCACGACGTAACGAGCTGCTGTGTGTAGAATATCCGGATTGATTGTATCGGCGTGGTCGGTCGGTTGGTGAAAGTGTGGGTGGATGCCATTGCTGACGATGGTGACGGTCGGCACATCAGCCTCTTTGAACGGCACGTGATCGCCGCCGGGGAAGAATCCGTACAGATCGAGTTTGTCGGCAAGACCGACGATCTGTCCTGCTTCGAGTGCCAGGTTCTTCTCGAATCCCGTCACACCGATCGTCAACCGGCCATTTCCGATCCCCGCATGGTCGATATTGATCATCGCCTTGGTCGAGCTGATCGGCGCGACAGGCCGTTCCACATAGAGCCGCGATCCGACGAGCCCCTGTTCTTCTCCGCTAAACGAGACGAATAAGATCGTTCGTGCGCTCCTTGCGCCTGCCTGCGTCATTGCGCGGGCGACTTCCAATAGCACTGCCGTGCCGGAGGCATTATCATCGGCGCCGGGAAATAGTAAGCCGGCCTGTTGCCCGAAATGGTCCCGATGGGCGCCGATTATGAGGATCTCATGGGCTTTCTGCGGATCGCTGCCGGGCAAGAAGGCGAGTACATTCACGAGGGAGCCTTCTTCCATCCTGGTCTGCCACGCGAGAGAGCCCAATCGGCCTGTGCTGACCGATTGTGTGGCAGAGGAACGATTCAGATTTTCTTGCAAGCCATGCAGTCGGCTGGGCGGTACCTGATCCGGTGTAGCCAGAATCTGCTCGGCCAGAGTCGTGCTGATCCAGGCGCCAGGGAGCGTTTCTGAAGGGAGTGAGAGTCCATAAAAAGCACTGGGCTGTCCCGTGACACCCCGCCGGCCCTCATAGGAGCTGAGCACTGGTCCCGTGGCAGTGAGATAGCCGAGGGCACCCCTTTCGCGTGCGAGGCGTACCTTGTCCGCATGGCTTATGGCGCTCTTGTAATGGGTCGGTTTGCCTCGAAGAAAAAGGACAATCGCATTGGTGGTATCGACTCCCTCATAATCGTCAATCCCTTGGGCCTTGTCGACAATTCCATAGCCGACAAAGACGATTGGCCCGCGAACTGCCGCGGAGGGTGAATCGAGGATGGGGAGATAGTCTCTCACTGGTTGAAGGATGATCGAGTCATTGGTCGTTGAAATGCGGAGCGCCGGGTTCGGGGCTATCTTCGGCACTGTGACAGCCGCGGTCATGTATCCTTCTCCATATCCATGCCCCTGCTTCGCAGGGCTGGTTGGATCGAGGCTAACGCCGGCCAAGGAAAGACCCGAAGCAAGAAATCTATCTGCGACCCATTTTGCTGAGTCAGCATCCTCCGTTGTTCCTGTTTGGCGGCCATTGTAGGCAGGGTTACTGAGTGTCGTCACGTCGGCAAGCATACGATCTCTCGACAGGCCATCGAGGGCTCGAAGCCATGCATGATGGGCTTCGTCCGATTGGGCGAAGCCGTGGCTTCCCAGCGGCAGCAGTATGAGGATAATCCCAAAGAGAGCGACCGTTGCAAGGAGGGAAGAACAGCCGCGCTGCGCACAGTTCATGCGATAAGCCTCTCGAGGTCGCTTGGACTATAACATAGTCTGACTGGTTCATTGCAGAGGAGCCTGTAGCAAGGTACTATGGCGAATGACGGGAACGAAGAAGCGATGATAGATCCAGCCCTACCCATGGACCGAACTCCGAACCGGCTCATCACAGAAGCCAGTCCCTATCTTCGCCAGCATGCGAAGAATCCGGTGGATTGGTATCCCTGGGGCAAGGAAGCTTTGTCACGGGCGAAAGCAGAGGACAAGCCGATTCTCTTGTCGATCGGGTATTCGGCCTGCCATTGGTGCCATGTCATGGCGCATGAATGTTTTGAAAACGTCGAGATTGCCGCGCTCATGAATCAAGACTTCATCAATGTGAAGGTTGATCGAGAAGAACGTCCAGATCTGGATGAGATCTACCAGAAAGCTGCCCAGGTGTTTCTCGGACGGGGCGGGGGGTGGCCCCTTACGATGTTTCTAACCCCTGACCAGGAACCCTTTTATGGAGGGACGTATTTCCCACCGGCACCCCGGCATAATCTGCCGGGATTTCCTGAGGTCATGCGGGGTGTCGTCGAAGCCTATCGGAACCATCGAGACGATATTTGTAAGAACGTGGAGAAGGTCAAAACAGGATTGCTGCGGGTCGGGACTCCGCAATCCTCGACAGACCCCTTGACGGATGGTTTGTTTGACGAAGCGGCAAAGAGCCTCGGGCAGTTTTTCGATCCGGTCCACGGCGGATTCGGTGATGGGCCGAAGTTTCCCACGGTTCCCCCGCTGAGCCTGCTACTGCGTCAGACGGCCAGGACGAAAGACGCCTCCTATCAAGAGCTCGTATTGTTACAGCTGAGAACCATGGCAGCCGGCGGAATCTACGACCATCTTGGCGGTGGCTTTCATCGCTACTCGGTGGACGGCCAGTGGCTCATTCCACATTTTGAGAAGATGCTCTATGACAACGCCCAACTGGTACGGATCTATCTTGATGGATGGCGTCTCACCAAGGAGGATCGGTTTCGTGAGGTGGTGGAAGAAACCTTGGAGTATGTTCGCCGTGAACTCACGCATCCGGACGGCGCGTTCTATGCTGCGCAGGATGCTGACAGTGAGGGACATGAGGGAGCCTACTTCGTGTGGGGGCCGGGAGAGATTGTTTCGGTGCTGGGCGTCGATGCAGCTGAGGAGTTCTGCCGACACTACGGAGTGACGGAGGGCGGAAATTTTGAAGGCATGAATGTGTTGAATCGGCTCGGCGGGACTCAGGTCGCGCCGGACGCGCTGCAAGCATTGCGGCCTGCCAAGGTGAAATTGTTAGCAGCCCGAGAGCGTAGGACAAAACCGGAGCGGGATGACAATATTCTCACGAGTTGGAACGCGATGATGGTTTCAGCTTACCTTGATGCCTACCAGGCATTCGGGGTTCCCGCCTATCTCGCTGCGGCCGAACGGGCGCTCACATTCCTCTTGGACTATGCGGTTGAGAACGGGCGGGTTTATCGTGCGGTCACGGCAGGGAAGGGACGTTTGAATGGATACCTGGACGATGCAGCTTGTCTCGCCGCTGCGTTGTTGGATGCGTTTGAGGCGACGTCGCATCGGTGGTATCTGGAACAGGCTCGCGAGATGACGGACCATCTGCTGGATCGATATTGGGATGAAGGGGCGGGCGGGTGCTTTTATACCAGTCGCGACCATGAAGCCCTTCTCCATCGCATGAAGTCCGGAACTGATAGCGCGATTCCATCCGGCAATGCGATTGTCGCCTTGGTCTTGCTGAGACTCTTCTCTTTCACAAGAGATCAGCAGTACTATGATCGGGCAGAGAATCTATTTCGGGTATTCCGGAGCGTGATGGGACATAATGCCTATGGTTCATCTGCCATGCTCTGTTCGCTGGATTGGTACCTGACGACGCCGAAGGAAATTGTGGTCCTTGGCACTCGCGGCGATGCACGAACGGAATCGTTGCTCTCGATGGTTCATCAGCGTTATCTGCCGAATCATACGGTGCTGGTGGCTGACAATACTCGTCGTGCCAGGGAATCCGACTTGCCGCTTGCCGCAGGGAAGGCGATGGTGAATGGGCACCCGACGGCATTTGTGTGTCATCGTCAGGCTTGTTCGTCTCCGGTGACGGAGCGCCGGCAGCTGGAGTTGTTATTGTAGGAGGTTGCGTGGACGTTGGTAATTCAGGCAAAGGGTTATACGATCATCTCTACCGCCGATTCTTCGAAAATCGTGCAAAACACCAGGGCTACGATTTTCAGCATGCTCCAGGTGGAAGCGCTCCGGCACCGGTCATCACATTTCAGGATCGCCTTCGATGGTGGACTTGGGGCCGGTGGAAACGGCGGAAAGTGATCTTGGCGGCACGCGACCGGTTCCAGCAGGACATTTTGGATATCAAGAAACAATCATAGCCCCTCAGCCTTCAGCCCTCAGTCTCCCGCCTACATACCTGGGCCGTTACGAAATGGAACCATATCCCCGCCTTCACCTGTCGTTTCGATTGCAACAATTCAACAGGATTCCTATAATTCAGCAGCCTGCGTCTTGACCGGAAATACCCATGCTTGCAAAGGTTCTTAGTGCTGCACTCGTCGGTATCGATGCCCATCTGATCGATGTGGAAGTCGACATCGTTGGAGGGCTTCCCCAATTCTCGGTCGTGGGACTTCCGGATGCGACGGTGCGGGAGAGCCGCGACCGTGTCCGCTCCGCGCTCAAGAATACCGGTTTCCATTTTCCTGCCAAGAAAATTACCGTGAATCTCGCTCCCGCGGGGATTAAGAAGGAGGGACCAGGGCTTGATCTGGCCATTGCCATCGGCATTCTCGTCGCGGAGGAAGTCATTCTGCCTCATCATGTACAAGACTGTGTGTGTGTCGGCGAACTCTCCTTGGACGGGCAGATCAAGGCGATTGCAGGTGCCTTATCCATCGGGATTGCCTGTCGGCCAGGGTATCGGCTGCTTTTACCGGCTGAAAATAGCCAAGAATCGTCCATGGTAGAAGGTGTGAGGGCATATCCTATTCACACGCTTCCTGAGGCTGTGGCATTTCTTAATGGTACGGTGTCTCTGAGCCCGGCGCAGGCTGACAGGAACCAGTTCTTTACGACAGGCCCCATCGAGGACGACGACTATAGCGATGTAAAGGGACAGGACCATGCGAAGCGGGCTCTGGAGGTTGCTGCAGCTGGGGGCCACAATGTCCTGATGGTGGGACCGCCTGGCTCAGGCAAAACCATGTTAGCCAAACGCCTCACGACGATTTTGCCCCTGATGGACCCGGAAGAAGCGATTGAAACCACCCGTGTCCATAGCATAGCCGGCCAATTGCCGGCTCATTATTCTTTGTTGGTGGTCCGCCCGTTTCGCGCCCCGCATCATAGTATTTCTGATGCCGGACTCATCGGAGGCGGGGCCGTTCCCCGGCCTGGGGAAGTGTCGCTGGCACACAATGGCGTGTTGTTCTTGGACGAGTCTCCGGAGTTTCGCCGGCCGGTCTTGGACGGATTGCGGCAACCATTGGAAGATGGGCATGTCACCCTCACCAGAGCCAGCGGGTCGCTGCGCTATCCTGCGCGGTTCATGTTGATTGCCGCGATGAATCCCTGTCCCTGCGGATACTACGGGGATCGAACGTGTGAATGTGTCTGCAGCCCGCAGCAAATTCGTCGCTATCGAGCCAAGTTGTCAGGGCCCCTTCAAGACAGACTCGATATTCACATCGAGGTTCCAGCGGTCTCCGTGCGAGACTTACATGATCACGGCCCTCTGCCGGAAAGTTCTGCCACAATTCGCGCGCGCGTCCTCGGAGCGCGGGATCTTCAGCGGCGTCGATATCGTGATGCCGGGATTCACGCGAATGCCCAGTTGAAGCCGAGGCTCCTGAAGCAGTACTGTGGCCTGGAGGCTCCGGCCCAAGAACTCCTAGGGCGGGCGTTGACCAAGCTCGGCTTATCTGCCCGGGCACATGGGCGCATTGTACGGGTGGCAAGAACTATCGCCGATCTCGCTGGGTCTGATAATATTGAACCGCTGCATGTGGCGGAAGCTATTCAATATCGCAGTCTCGACCGGCGAATGGAGTTTTGAGGATCATTCGTGTGGCCCTCGATGAAAGTGTTTTTGTGGTGGTTCGCTGTCGGCTCTACCATGGCGCTGGCGGTGATTTTGCTGCAAGGCGGTATTCGGGAGGCTATGCAAACGCAGGGGTCCGTGTGGGGACTGAAGTTGGTGGAAGTGCTTACGACCATTGTAGGAGGGGGACTGCTCGGCGGCTGTGTGGCACTGATTTTGGATCGTATCAAGAAATCATAAGAGATATTTCTCGCATCCGCATGCAAGAAGGGCACATATGGATATAGAAGTAGGTTCGAATTTGTATCGCGATACAGATGGCATGATTGAAATAGAAGGCGTTCCCCAGATTCAAGTGGCGTTGAAACCGACGACGGGCGACTTACTCGTAACCTTTGCGTTGTTCGACGCAGGCGGAAAGGTGACGGCAAAACTCATTGATAGTACCCTGATGATCAACGAACGGCGTGCCTATGAAGTGAACACGACGTCGAAGAGTCTCCGGTTCACACACGCAGTCTCGGGAACCGTCGTCTTACAAATCGATGTGAAGGCGCCTGGCGTGGTGGCCTTGACGAAAGGGGAGTTCCACACGATGAAAGGCCATGTGTTCCAGGTCTCTCCCACAGAATGGAACATCGACAAATTGCGTGTCAGCGGCACAATGCACGATCTAAAAGGCGGGTCTGTCGTCCTAGGCTGAAGCGTCTCGTCTATTCGATCTGTCTGGTGTGTCTTGTCTATTAACCTGTGACCATTGGTACGACGACGATTTGCTGGTCTTTCAACTCCACGGTCGCGGTATCTCCATCGCGCAATTCTCCCTTGACTAATTGACGCGCCATCGGGGTCTCAACCTCCTGTTGGATCAACCGCTTCAACGGCCTCGCCCCAAAGGTTGGATCGTAGCCGCGTTCACCCAGATAGCGTAGGGCTTCTGGCGTCACGGACAACGAGATCCGTCGTTCTGTCAAACGTGTCCGTAACCGCTCGAGTTGAATCTCCACGATCTTCGTGAGCTGTTCGGTTCCCAGAGCATGAAATACCACAGTCTCGTCGACACGATTCAAAAATTCAGGACGGAAGTGTTCCCGTAGCTCTACCATGACGAGAGCGCAGACCTCGTCATAGGAGGCATGCCGCTGCTGTGCGTCAAGAATTTGAGGGCTGCCGATGTTCGACGTCATGATCAACACGGTATTCTTGAAATCGACGGTCCGGCCCTGAGAATCCGTCAAGCGTCCGTCGTCTAACACCTGGAGTAAAACGTTGAAGACATCGTGATGGGCTTTTTCGATTTCGTCGAACAGGATGACGGAAAATGGGCGCCTTCGGACGGCTTCTGTCAGTTGTCCCCCTTCTTCATAGCCGATATAGCCTGGCGGGGCTCCGATCAGGCGGGCCACCGTGTGTTTTTCCATATACTCGGACATATCGATTCGAATCAGATTAGCATCGTCATCGAAGAGTGTAGCAGCGAGGGTCCGCGCCAACTCGGTCTTTCCGACTCCGGTCGGGCCAAGGAACAGAAACGAGCCGATAGGCCGATTGGGGTCTTTCATGCCAGAACGTGCGCGGAGGACGGCATCGGCAACTGCCTCCACCGCTTCATCCTGGCCCACCACACGCTGATGGAGCAACTCGCCCAACTTGAGGAGTTTTTCCGTTTCACCTTCGACCAACCGGGCGACGGGAATTCCGGTCCAGCGGCTCACGATGACCGCGATATCGTCTTCGTCGACTTCTTCTTTGAGCAACCGGCTTTCGCCCTGCTTCTTGCCGAGCTGGTCCTGTTCTAACGTGAGCTCCCGTTCGAGGCGAGGCAATTCTCCATACCGCAGCTCTGCGACTCGATTGAGATCGTAAGCCCGCTCCGCCCGCTCCATCTCCTGTTTGATCCCTTCCATCGCTTCGCGGGTCTTTCGCAACCGCGTCACCGAGGCTTTTTCAGAATCCCAGCGAGTCCTGAGCGCCTGCAGGTCTCGCTGTTTCTCACCCAGTTCCAGCTCAAGCGTTGTGAGCCGCGCCTGGCTGGACGGATCCTGTTCCTTCCGTAAGGCTTCCCGCTCGATCTCCAGCTGCAACACCTTGCGGGAGACTTCGTCGAGTTCCGCGGGCAAACTGTCGATTTCAGTACGCAGGCGGGCTGCCGCTTCATCGACCAGATCGATGGCCTTATCCGGCAAAAAACGGTCTGCGATATACCGGTTCGAGAGTTTCGCCGCAGCGACCAGTGCGGCGTCTTTGATGCGCACGCCGTGGTGCACTTCATAACGTTCCTTGAGTCCTCGCAGAATCGAGATCGTATCTTCCACCGTCGGCTGATCGACCAACACGGTCTGAAACCGCCGCTCCAAGGCGGCATCCTTCTCAATATGCTTCCGATACTCGTCCAGCGTCGTCGCGCCGATCAAGTGCAATTCGCCGCGGGCCAACAAGGGCTTGAGCAGATTGGCCGCATCCATGGCTCCCTCTGCTGCCCCAGCTCCCACGACCGTATGCAGTTCATCGATGAAAAGTAGGATTTGTCCCTCTGCCGTCTGCACCTCTTTGAGAACAGCCTTCAATCGCTCCTCAAATTCGCCGCGGAACTTCGCGCCGGCCACCAATGATCCCATATCGAGGGTCACGACGCGTTTCTTTTTCAGCCCTTCGGGCACATCCCCCTTGATAATGCGAGTGGCAAGTCCTTCGACGATGGCTGTTTTCCCGACGCCCGGCTCGCCGATGAGTACGGGATTGTTTTTGGTTCTCCGTGACAGAATCTGCACGACTCGACGGATTTCCTCGTCGCGCCCTATGACAGGATCCAGTTTTCCTTGTCCCGCGAGCCTGGTAAGGTCGCGACCGTACTTTTCTAAAGCCTGGTATGTACTTTCCGGATCCTGGCTCGTAACACGTTGAGACCCTCGTATCTGCTGAAGTGCACCTAACAGCCGTTCCTTCGTCAGGCCGAGTTTCTTAAAGACTCCCCCCCCTTCCTGGGCCATGGCGAGGATGACATGTTCGACGCTGAGATAGTCGTCTTTCAATGTACGTTGTTCGTCTTCGGCCTTGGCGAGGACTTGGCTTAGCCGGGATGCGATATGGAGCTGGCCTGGGCTTGCTCCGGCCCCCTGTACTTGAGGCAGTTTTGCGAGTGCCTGTTCCACTGCCTGATGAACAGAGGACAGCGACAACCCTGCTTGTTCGAGAAGGGAGGATGCGAGACCTCCGTCCTGTTCCATGAATGCAAGCAGGAGGTGCTCCACGTCAATCCCTTGATGACTTCGTCTCGACGCATGGGACGACGCAGTCTGGAGCGCCTCTTGTAGTTTGACTGTGATGCGATTCATGTCCATCGGTCGGTCCTCTCCGTTCAGCCGTGTGACTCGATGTCACTCACATAATCATAGGATAGAGGAAGTCAACCTCTCGTTGAGCATTCATTGGCTTGACCGGACAAGTTCCCACGGACTATTGTCTTTCATGCCCCGCATTCTCACCGAAACACTCGCACTCTATCGGAACGCCTTGCATAAAACTGGACGGTCCCTCGTCCGGGGCTGGATGGCCATAATAGCCGTGGTGGGATTCGGTTTCTTGCTCATGGTGGCAAGCCAGATCGCATCGCCGCTCGGCATGATCGGGGGGTTTCTGCTGGGCGCGGTGAATGCGCTCTTGGTGGGTGCCACCCTGAGTCTGATCGAGCAATCAATCAGCCCCACACGAGCCCTCACCTTCCGCGACATTTATGGCAGTTTTGGTCATTATTTCTGGGATGTCATCAGCGTTGGGTTTATCTTGTGGCTGCCGCTGATGGCGCTTGATATGACGATGCAGACGAATCCCTATGGGCAACTCCTCTCGTACGGTGTTTTTCTGCTCCTCTTTCTCTTACTTAACCCAGCGCCGGAGATTATCTATCAAGTGCGACATGGTTCTCCGTTGGAGGTGTTCAAGACCTCCTATGAGTTCGTTCTTGAGAATTGGATCGAATGGTTTCTTCCCTTTACGGTAATTCTTATCCCCATCATCCTCTCGCCCATCGGGCTGCAATCGTTTTTTTCTCTCTCCAGTCGCCTGGGGAGGGGGGCAGGTTTGGATTTTTCCCAGCTCCTCGTGCTGCCGTTCACGATCCTTGGAGGTTGGCTGGACTACGTGGGGATTCCCTCTTCGATCAGTTGGTATCTCGGGATCCTGTTGACGCCCCCTCTTGCTGTGGGGATGCTGTTGTTTCGTGGCCATCTCTTTGCATCGCTGCATGGGGTATCACGCCGCCAGCGCCGATTTGTTTCGCCATTCAACTAGCCAATTATTTATGACTCTTCTGCTGCAATCGCCGATTCGCTGTTGCGACAATCAGGGCCGGCGGGCTCGCCCCTCATACTTTCGACGTACTGCACGAGTATGCCTCAGGTCCTCCGGGTTCCGCGCGCCGTTTTCACGACGCGGCTTAGCAATTTTGCTACGAACAGTCATGGTTAGGGATGAGCTGTGAGGATGATACAGGCGGGTGCTTGTTTGTCTGATTGCTTGAGTGCCATGGGAAAATAGTGTATGGAATTGCCTACAGCCAATACAGATATCGTCGATTTCCAAGGCTGAGAAAGGCCCTCCCTTGCGCTTATCGATTTTCTGGCGGATTGTATTGACCTCTGTTGTGATCATCGTGGTGATGGCAGGGGTGAACCTATACGCGTTGTTTCAACTGCGCCAACTGACTTCGCTGAGCGCCAACATGGCTACGCAACATTACCCGGCGATCGAATCGGCCAAACGACTGCTCGGGGTGCTCTATGCTCAACTCAATAGCGAAAAGAAGTTTCTGGCCGTACGCGATGCCACGTTCTTGCAACATTTCGATGAAGAGGTCGACGAATTTCATCGTGGACTCCAGAGTCTCGAAACGCAGGAACTCACGCCCAAAGGGGTTCAACTCCTTCAAGACACCAAGCACTTACAGCAAGAACGTCTGATGATCTTTCGCGCGGAGTTGGAGCATGGCGGGTCGCCCGCCGCATCTCCATCAGTAGGCTACGAAGGTCGGCGAGATGCCCTGATGGACCGCATCACTGCCACACTCCAGCAGTTTATTAACCTTCATGAGACAGGCATCAGTGTCGGTGTGAGCCGGTCACGGGAAAGCTCGGCGCAAGCTGAAGCGGTAACGGAGCAATTGGTATTGCTCGCGCTTGTTTTCGGCATTGCACTCGCCGGCGTGGCCAGCTTTACGGTCCTGCGCCCGCTTCGACAAGTTCAGAACCATATCAAACAGATCGGACAGGGAAATTTTCGCACGTCGCTGAATATCCGGGCCCCTAGTGAGCTGCGAGACCTCGTCGACTCCGTTAATTGGATGGGTACAAAACTACAAGAACTGGATGATATGAAGGGCGAGTTCCTCGCCCATGTCTCCCACGAATTACGCACACCCATGGCTTCAATCCAGGAAGGGACTCATTTGCTGCTCGATGAAATTCCCGGCCCCCTATCGCAAGAACAGCGCACGACCTTACGCATCATGGCGGACAGCAGCCGCCGACTGATTACTCTCATCTCGACCATTCTCGATCTCTCAAAAATGGACGCTGGCATGATGGAATACCGGATCGTTCCGACTGATCTCAAGCGGGTCACAGATATGTCGGTGAACAAGGTGCAACTCCTTGCCGATGCCAAGCATGTGCAACTGTTGCTGGAAGCGCCGGAACAACGTGTGTGGGTGAAGGCGGATGCGCTGAGAATTGAACAAGTGCTTGATAACCTCCTTTCAAATGCGTTGAAATTCAGCTCGGAAGGGGGCATTGTGAAAGTGCTCATGAGGCCGGATCAAAGAGCGGGAGTCCTCGAAGTGAGCGTGACAGATGGAGGCCCCGGTATTCAGGCCGAAGACCTGCCCTATATCTTTGAACGTTTCTATCAAGGGCGCACAAAGGCCAAGCACGGGACGCCAGGCAGTGGACTGGGCTTGGCCCTGGCAAAAAAAGTGGTTGAGGCGCATGGAGGACGGATTTGGATCGAAAGCGAAGCCAAGAAGGGGACGACGGTACGGTTTGTTCTCCCCCTCACGAAGCCGGGAGAAATAGCATGAAGATTGCCCACGGCTTCACCTGGGGAGCCTTGTATTGTCTCGTTCTGGCTGGATGTGCGGCATGGTCGCCTGCGCCGCAGTTTTCCCAACCCTACTTCGTAGTGGAGACGGGAGAGGCCAAATTCCTTCAGGGCGTGGCAAAAAAACAAGAGGCGCTCATCCCGAAGTGTGCCGAGCATAATTCGTGTGATCATCTGTACTTTACACGCGCACTGCTGGGGCTCTACGAAAGTCGGGATAGCGCGTCGAAGTATTTCGAGAAAGTCATCGCCGCTTCACCCAAAAGCCAGATGGCCTCCTCTAGTAAGCTCTGGTTACAGTTACTCGAGTACCACAGCTCCCCCACCGAGCAGACCTGGTTCCAGTCCGTCATAGCGGCTCCAGCCATATCGGAGGGTCAGGCGATCCTGGGGCAGGCATCCGATCGTCTGGTGCGAGACTTGCTAGACAGAGAGCTGATGATCCAACAACTGCGGGCAATGAAGGAAGCCGACGCCCAATCCCTGGAAAGCCTCCAGCGTGATTTAGCCGAGCGTGACCGGAAAGGCGATACGGTTAGCGGAAGGAAGGACGCCAAAGACTCCCATAGAGGCGTACAGGATCCAAGTATTGTGCTGTCGCTGCAAAAGCAATTGTCCGATCGAGATAGGAAAATAGAGGAGTTGGCGAGCCAGCTGGAAGCATTGAAGCGCATCGATCAGGAAATGCGGGATAAGGTTCGTCCCGTTCGTCCCCCATCGACGATCACACCGTCTCCGACCGTGCCGGAACCGGTAACACCGTAGAAGGAGTTTCATGGAAAAGGAACATATTCTCGTAGTCGATGATGAAGAGGGACTGCTGCACCTTGTAAAGATGCGGTTGACCGCTATGGGTTTTGACGTGACTGGTTGCACAACCGGACGTGAGGCCATCGCGGCAGCCAAGAAAGACCGGTTCGATCTTGTCGTTGCCGACCTCCGGCTGGGCAGCGAAGACGGGTTAGATGTGACGGAAGAATTGCTGCGGATTCATCCGGGCCTTCCGGTTATCATCTTGACGGCCCACGGCAGTATCCCCAATGCCGTGGAAGCGATGCAGCGGGGGGCCTTCGGCTATCTCACGAAACCGTTCGATGACAAAGAACTCAAGGCGAAAATCGAGGAAGGGCTTTCTCCACAACGGATGAGAGGCGAAATCCAGCGACTGAAGTCTCTCGTCAACGAATTGTATGGTATGGAAAATATCGTCGCGCGGAGTCCGGCGATGCAGCGCATTCTCCAGCAGGTCGTGCAGGTGGCGGACTCGGACGCGACCATTCTTCTTTTCGGGGAAACTGGTACCGGAAAAGAAGTCTTGGCCCGTGTCATTCATGCGAACAGCCGACGGAGTAAGGGGCCGTTTGTCGCCCTGAATTGCGCGGCCATTCCCGAAACGCTCTTTGAGTCCGAACTTTTCGGACACGTGCGCGGCGCCTTTACCAGTGCCCATGGCGCGAAGCGAGGTCTGTTTCAAAGCGCCAACGGCGGCACGCTTTTTCTTGACGAGATCGGTGAAATACCGCTCTCGATGCAGGTCAAATTGTTGCGGGCTGTGCAGGAACGGGAAGTCCGCGAAGTGGGCTCTGAAGTCTCAACGAAGATCGATGTGCGGATTGTTGCCGCAACCAATAAAGACCTCGGCGAAGCGGTTAAGAATGGCTCGTTCCGGAACGATCTGTACTATCGCATCTCTGTTGTCCCGTTGTTTATTCCACCGCTTCGCGATCGTCGAGAAGACATTCCCTTGTTGGCTCAACACTTTCTGACCGTGAGCGCGAAACGGGCGAATAAAAGCTTGCGTGGCTTTACGCCGGCAGCACTCAATCGATTGATCACCCATCCCTGGCCCGGCAATGTCCGCGAATTGGAAAATGTCGTTGAGAAGGCCGCCGTGATGACCCGTCAGGACATGATTACCCCCGACCTGTTACCTTCTATGGGCACATCACCGGATGCGCCGCTCAAGCCACTGACTGAAGCCAAGGAAGAGTTTGAGAAGACCTATCTCAAGAATGTGCTGGAACTTACCGGTGGCAATATCTCTCGTGCCGCCCAATTTGCCGGGCGCTATCGGGCGGATTTCTACAAAATGCTCAGAAAGTATGGTCTACATCCCTCGACCCTTAAGGCCAAAGCAGAAGCAGACCTGGAAGAGATGGATGAACAAGGCGACCTTACCGAGGCCGAACGTTAGCGGACGGGCTTCCCCACACCATTTTTAGAGGGAGTGGCCAGGCTGCCCTTCACTGCGCGCATTGGACGAGCACATTCTTATCGTGCGCGTTCTGCGGGCAAGAAGGGCTCCTGGCCGTTCACGTTCCTTCCCCTTCGCTTGCTGCCTCATTCGCCTCGATGTTAAGATCGTTCACGACCGGAGGAACTGATGCCTAATATCTTGCTGCTCGTTTCGCCGAGCTGTGGGGCTTGCCCATCCGCGAAGAGTTTGTGGAAACAGCTACGGGTGAAATATAGCTTCGGTTATCGCGAGGTAGATATTACGACAGAGGATGGAAGAAGTCTCGCAGATCGACATTCGGTAAGGGCGGTGCCGGCCACGATAATTGATGGGCGGCTCACGTTCGTCGGTGTGCCGAGCCGGGAGAGCGCTGAGAAGGCGTTGCAGCTTAAAATGAAACCACGCGAGTAGGGGGCGGATCACCCGATGATCGACGAGGATAATGAATTGCCGGAGCTCCCTGTCATCGAGAAGGGACCCCCGCCGGATTGTCCCATGTGCGGCGACCCGATGGCGTTTATCGATGGCGACTGGTGCTGTGTGGATTGTAACGGAGAGCTATTGGGGCCGGAGACCGGCTAGCCGGAAGTAATGTTGAATGATGAATGTGTAATGATGAATTAACGCAACTCCGACATTCCAAATTCAACTTTCAACATTTAACATTCAGCCCTTGATGCTTCGCATCGTCACAGGTCCTTTTCATCCGGTTCTTGAACGCACACTAGTCGAAGATCTTCACTCTTGTAAAGCTGACGATCCCTTTGCTCCGCTTGCCGTCATTGTCCCCTCAGCCTCTCTGGTCGAGCACCTAAATGAAGTACTCACTCATCATGAGCCGCGTGCATTCCTCAACATACACTTTCTAACGTTCCACCAACTGGCCCTCCGTCTGCGTGATGATCTCTCGCCGGTCTCTCAGACCAGCCGGGGGTTGCCTCTGCAACTGGTCGACGATTTCTTCTGTGAACAATTGGTGCGGCAAGTGCTTCGACGAAAGCTTCCAGGGCTTGAACCTCTCATGCGGCTGCCTCTCTCACCAGGAACCTGGAAAGGTCTCTGGGCGACGGTGCGCGATTTGAAAGACGCGGTAGTTGCGCCGGCGACGGCATTGAAGGCTCTCACGGAAGGGGTGTTTGAAGAAGAAGACCAAGTCTGGCTCCATTCCATATTCACGCTGTATGCGGCCGTCAAGGACGCCAGCCGGGCTCTCGGAGTTGGCTCTCCGGATGACCTGGCTGCCTCATTCGGCCAAGATCTCTCAGGTTCCCGGTTTTTGAAGAGACTGCAACACCTCTTCTACTATGGCTTTTATGATCTTTCGCAGGTCCAACTGTCATCCTTTCAATCGGTCACGTGCGTCGTGCCGACCACGTTGTATTTTCCATTGCAAGACCGCCAGGCCTTTCGCTTTGCCCGCCAATTTTTTGAACGCCATCTTCTTCCTCTGGCAGACAGCCATGAGGATCGCAGTGGGGAAGGGGACCGATCCACAACATCGGAATTAGTCGAACTCTCCGTGATCAACGTTATCGGGGTTGAGGAAGAATTGGCGACGGTCTGTCGTGAAATTCTGACCTTAACCGAGGTGAACGGCTATCGTTTCGATGAGATCGGAGTGGTGGCCCGTACACTGGAGCCCTATCAGGCTCGGCTCCAGTCGGTGTTTGATCGACATCTGGTCCCCTTCACGTCAACAGCCGGGAGGCCGCTGGCACGCGAACCATTGGTCAAAGTTCTCTTGCGCCTGGCATCGCTCCCATTGAATGACTTCGACCGCGCGGCCGTGCTGGATGTGATCACTGCCCCCTTTTATCGTCAATCACAGGGCGCCGAATTTTCCGGCACGAAGTTCCGGCCCGATATCTGGCGTTCGCTGGTCTACACTCTGGGTATTACGAAAGGGGAGGTGGAATGGAAGCGTTTGGGAGCGCCGGCCAGTTTGTCGATACTACGCGATGCAGAGGCAGGATCTGACGAAGACGATGTGACAACGGTCGGAACATTCGAGGTGACCCAGCTCACATACTTATGGGAAGTCGTGTCGCAACTGATCCATGCATGTCGGACTCTCCCAACTCAAGGATCGATTGGGACCTTGACCGATGCATTTCTTGCACTGGTGAAATCCCATATTCACATGCCGGACCTATTCGATGGACCATCAGCCGAGTCATCCGAGCCGACAACTCTCACTGAGGTTGGTTTGCTGATCCGATCTGCTCTGGACCGACTGCGAGAGTTGGACCCGCTCGGAGGAGATCTCTCTTGGGAGGAGTGGGTCCAATTGTTTCAGCGAGTTTTGGATGAGACGAGGATCCCCATCGAAGAGGGACACCACCAGGGTGTTCAGGTGTTGGATGCCATGACGGCTCGAGGTCGGATATTTCGCACGCTCTTTGTGCTTGGCATGAACGAGAAGGTCTTCCCACGATACGTGCGGGAAGACCCCTTTCTTCGCGACCGACAACGAACCGTTCTGGAATCGACCCTGGGTTACAAGATTGATGAGAAATTAGCGGGACATGAAGAAGAGCGACTCTTGTTTGAACTCCTCAGCCGGTCGGCAACCAAGCGGCTATATCTCTCGTACCAGCGAGCAGATGAAACAGGACGGGTCATGGCGCCGTCTGGTTTTGTCGCTATCGCGATGTGCGATCCACGATTCGTTGGCCAGCCTGAACAGTCGGTCTCTCGACGGCTGACTCAACGGATCAGCAAACAGCCCTCAATTCAAGACCTGTTACCTGCCGAGGAGTTGGCCTTGGGTTGCCTGTTGCAAGGACACGATGTGCTCCCGGTGCTCGATACAATGGGGCGAGACTGTGCCCTCTTTGAACAAGGGCTTGTAACCCTGGAAACAGTTGAACAAGAATTTCCTGAGCTGGGCCCCTTCGACGGCATGATCGGCACACAGGCATCTGAGTTACCGGCTATCCTCGATCGGAGTTTCTCACCAACAGCATTGGAACGGTATGCGACCTGTCCCTTTCAGTACTTCGCGGAAAAAGTTCTTCGATTGGAGCCAGTACGACGGCTCCAGCAGGACCCCCTGCCTCCCTTAACGATCGGAACCCTTGTACATGCATCACTGCGACTGACGTATGAACGGTTGGTGTCGCTTCAATGGCCTGATAGCTCACTGACTGAAGTTGGCGTGCGATCTACGGTACAAGAAGCAGTGACCGAGACCTTTGCCATCCATGCGGCAAGTCAGGGAACAGGGCATGCCCTGCTCTGGACGCTGGCGCGTGAACAGGTGATTGAGTTGGTGATCGCTGCTGTCTCGTCGGACCACGTGGAGTATCTTGCGACCGGGTTCCGTCCTGTTGCTTTTGAAGCGTCCGTCCGCGGCGTTATCCCACTGGAGTCCGACTTATTGTCCGGCTCCCTGAAGATTCATGGCACCCTCGACCGTGTCGATTACCGAGCTGATCCACCAGCGCTCCGTATCGTGGACTATAAGTTCAAACAGGGTAATGACATCAGCGCCGTGGACCGCAACCTGGCCTTGTCGGCCGTGCGCGGAATGCGACTGCAACCGCCGCTCTATGCCAGCATGACTCTACCCTTGCTTCCCGCAGTAACCGATGTTCAATTGCTCTTTCTGGCCCCACAGTGGAAACAACCGGTCTCTCGTTCAACGTTCGATGCAGGCCTCTGGACAAGCCATACCGGTGACATACTCCGGCAGACGCTTTCTACATTAGTCGAAGGTATCGTGAGAGGAGATTTTTTCATTCTTCCCGATGGCTATTGCGACTACTGCGAATTTTCAGGCGCCTGCCGCCGCCACGACGATATGGTTGGGTGGCGCTCTCACCAGTCACCTCAGGCCCGTGTCCTGCGCAAGTTGAGAAAACAAAAGGTAAGTGATGAGTGATCTCATGCCACTCTCGGACTCCCAGGATCGGCTCCTGGCAGAGACAACCTGGGACCACAACGTCGTGGTGATGGCGGGGGCAGGGACCGGCAAGACCACGATCCTTGTCAATCGTATCCTCAACCTTCTTCTAAGAGAACCAAGCCCCTTGGCCATCACGGAGATTGTGGCCCTTACGTTCACTAACAAGGCCGCGACTGAAATGAAGAAGCGGCTGCGTGAGCAGCTCCTTCGTTTGACAGAGCTGACCGATGACCTCATCTCCATCTTCCAGACTCGCTATCATCTTTCCGCTGCACAGGTTGGCGAACGGGCCAAGGTTGCACTTGAGCAGATTGATAAAGCCCAGATCGGCACCCTACATAGTTTTGCTGCGCATCTCTTGAGGCTGCATCCAGTAGAGTCAGAAATTGATCCATTATTTCAAGAGGATGACGGGTCAAATTTTAAGGAATTGTTTGATTTCTCTTGGCGTCGCTGGTTGGACGGGGAACTCGGACCAGCTGGATCACAGCATAACCGTTGGCGTCGAGTCCTTGCTGGGGTCACTCTCGACGATCTTCGGCAGTTTACCGAGGCTCTCGCCGGGGATTTTGTGGATCTCCGTGAGCTGGAACGTCAATGTCAATCCCTTCGCCTTGAGGGTCCCTTCCGAGACTGGATCGTCGCCATGCATGGCCGAGCCGCTGCTCTTCTTGCCGTACAGGATCGAACCAAACGGCGTAAGGCAGAACAGATGCTTGCTGCTGCAGTGCAATCGATGACACTCCTGTTGGAGCAGGGGTTATCGGGCCTCATTCATCTCACAGAGGATGAACGGGCAACTTTGGAAAAAGATCTGGGAAAGGCGCCGACAGGATGGGAAGAGACGGCATTTCAGGAGACAGCCTCCATCATCAGGCTGGCCCAACAACTACTTACAGTCGACCAGTCCTACTTTCAAGACGTCGTGACACTCGTGAGACCCTTCCTCGATCAGATCCAGCATGGCTTTCTTACATCGGGGTGGATTGCTTTCGATGGATTGCTGGCACGGGCCAAAACCCTTTTACGCGATCATGGGGCAGTCCGTGCCAGGATCAAACAAACTTATCGGGCAATCTTGGTCGATGAATTTCAAGACACAGATCCGGTCCAGTACGAGATCATCCTTTACCTTGGTGAACGGGCGGGCAGCCATCAGACCTCATGGCAGGACGTAGACTTAGAGCCGGGTAAATTATTTATCGTGGGAGATCCGAAGCAATCGATCTATGCCTTTCGCCGAGCCGACATCGAGGCTTTCGAACGAGTAGTGAAGAAAATTCAAGCTGCCGGGGGACGCGTCTATTCCCTGGTCACGAATTTTCGAAGCGACGGGGCCGTGGTCGACGTCGTGAACAATGTCTTCGACCGGCTCTTTCAACAGGCAGAACACATTCAGCCGGCCAATGAACCGCTGGTAGTCAGGCCGCAACGACAGCCTGAGGTCTCAGTCTCCGGTGTGCAGCTTCGACTCGTGACACCGAGAGAGGGCGACGAGGAGTTCGATGTTCAGACTGCAACCAGGGAAGAGGCTGAAGCGTTAGCACGTTGGCTAAAGGAAGAGCTTCTCCCGGGGACGACGGTCATGGATCGCGATCGGCACAAAAGCCCGCTCCAGCCTGGGCACATTGCACTGATTTTCAGGAAGTTGACCCAGACAGAAGTCTATCTCGATGCCCTTCGCCGCTATGACATCGCCTATATCACAGATGGAGAAAAGCATTTTTATCGGCGGCAGGAGGTCATCGATATGGTCACCCTTCTCCGCGTCATCGACAATCCGTACGACAGGATTGCGCTAGTTGGAGTCTTGCGATCTTCCCTTGGCGGCATGACGGATCGGGATCTGTTGGCCCTTCAGCAAAGAGAGGGGTTAGACTATCAGCATCGGGAAAGGCTATCTGCCTGGAACCATCCGCAGGCAGAACTGGTACGGCGCCTCTATGAGCATTTGGCTGAGTTGCATCGGCTCGCCCCTTGTCGGCCTGTGCCTGATGCCATCGATCTCATTTTCGATAGATTGTCCATTCTGGAATTAGCTGCGGCATCGCTCCATGGCGAGCAAGGTGTGGCCAATCTCCGGAAAATCCGGGAGATGGCCGAAGCATTGGCCGATCGTCCCCATCTCACCTTGACTGGGTTTGTTGACTTAATGATGACCAGAGTATTGGAGCAACCAGTTGAGGCGGAAAGCGCCATGGCGGAGGAATCACCGGGGGCAATCCGCGTGTTGACCATCCATAAGGCCAAGGGATTGGAGTTCCCCGTGGTCATTCTTCCCGGACTGCACCAGGGGGCAAAAAATTCTCACAAAGGGCCATGCATTCATCATGATTGGTCGAGTCGCTGTTACAGTCTACGGCTTGGATGCCGTTCGAATCTTGGAGCCCTGCTGGTGGAGATGAAGATGTCTGCGCGTGAAGAAGCCGAACAGCGGCGTCTTCTGTATGTCGGCATGACAAGAGCGCGCGATCTATTGGTCCTATCAGGCGGGCTGACCGCGAAACCGGGGCATGACACGATTCTCTCTCTGCTTGGAGAAACAATTGTTGATGAGGGGAACCCTTCGGCGGCTGACCAAATTTGTATCGGAACGAGTCGGCTCACTCGAGTCATGACATCGGCCACGAAGAGAACGAAGCGGCAGAGTCAAAAGTCTCGCTCCACCATGGCTCCTAAACCGCCCCTTGATTCCATCCTGATCCGCCGCCGGGCGAGGAAGCTTGAATGGGAGAACCGACGTATAACACCGCGACGAGTGACTCCTTCTAGTCTGACAGGTGTCCGAGTCGAGGGGGGGGTACCCCATGCCGTGACAGGGAGGGATTCCGATGTGGCTCGGCTTACCGGGGTCTGTGCACATGCGGTACTTGAACAGTGGGACTTTGCCAAACCCTATTCCGAGATCGGCATTGTTATCGAACAGACGATTGATCGCTATCTAGGACAAAATCATTCTCGAATGAGGGCCGATATGACGGAGGATCTTGTGGTTCTCTTCGAGCGCTTCTTTTCCTCCGAACCGTACGGGAGACTGCAACGTGCGACGGTGCTTGGACGAGAAGTCCCTTTTGTCATGTCGGTAGGCGAATTTCAGCTGATGGAAGGGGCGATAGACCTGATTTACCGGCTTGACGACCGGATCTGGATCGCCGACTATAAGACAGATGATGTGGCAGCTGAGGACGTGGGACGCAAGGTGGATTCTTACCGATCTCAAGCCGAGAGTTATTCTCAGGCCGTTGCAACTGCATTAGGAGTGCCATCTCTCTCGTTTCAGTTTATTTTTTTGCGGCTTGGTCTCGCCGTCGATGTCTAGCCGACCGTTTTTAGGTTTGTTTGGTTTATCTGGTGTCTTTAGTTGAACCGGAAGAACAAAATAGACTAGATAAACAGACAAACCCAGATAAACATCCCATGACTGTTTCGCCGGAAGAATTCAATGCCTGGATCCAAGAGGCACTTGCCGGACTGCCGGCCCGTTTCTCGAGGCTTGCCGACGAGGTCTCTTTCGTGGTCGAAGAGGAGCCCTCGGCCGATATCCTGCGAGATCTTGAATTAGAGTCAGACGACGATCTGTTAGGTCTGTATCAGGGCGTCCCGATCGATGAGACGTCGTTTTTCCAGCCTGCCGGTGAGCTTCCCGCCCGTATCGCGATCTATCGAGGACCTATACTCCGCCTTTGCAGGACAAAGGCCGAAGTTATTCACGAGGTCCGTGACACAGTGGTTCATGAGCTGGGACATCATGTTGGACTGGATGACGAGGAGATGCCTTACTGAGATTTTGCTTGAATCAAGGTCCTCCGCTGATACCCGAGGACGAGCATGAAGACTCCCACCACGACCATAGGGAAGGATAGGAGTTGGCCCATTGAAAAGGAACCGAGGACAAACCCAAGCTGGGCATCCGGCTCGCGGACAAACTCGACCATTAGCCGACATAATCCATAGCCGGTGATAAAACTCCAGAAAATGGTACCAGGTGGCGGGAGGGTTTTCGCGATGATCCATAGGAGGGTGAATAAGAATATGCCCTCAAGACCTGCCTCGTACAACTGTGATGGGTGGCGGCAAGCTGGGCCCCCGCTTGGAAAAACGATACACCAGTCGACATCGGTCGCTCGGCCGTACAATTCCCCGTTGATGAAATTACCGAGTCGTCCGAATCCTAGTCCAATGGGGGTCGCGGCTGCCGCCAAGTCTGCGATCTGATAGGCGGGAATGCCTTGGCGCTGACTGAACCAGAATAAGGCGACGATCACGCCAAGTAGGCCACCGTGGAAGGACATGCCTCCCTCCCAAACCGCCACGATACTGAGTGGGTGCTGGACATAATACGAAAAATTATAGAAGAGCGTGTAGCCGAGTCTCCCTCCGATAAACACCCCGAACGCGGCCCACACAATCATATTGTAGACCTGGTCCTTCGTCATGGAGAGGCCCTTCGATTCCACTCGACGTCGGATCAGGAAGTAGGCACCAGCCAGTCCGATCAGATACATCAGACCATACCAGCGAAACTGCAGGGGGCCCACCTCCAGGAAGACCGGACTGATATCGGGATAAGGGATCGCGTGCAGCCGAGTCATTAGTGCCTCATGTGGCATATGGGTGGATCATAGGTGAGGGTTTCATCCATTGCAAGCAGACGAGCGCCTCTTGGGAAATCTATTCTGACCCCTGTCCAGAGCCAGCTTGAGCGATCTGCAACTTTCGTATGTTGGTTTTCTGTCACGCCTGTGTCACCACCTGTGAGGAAAACACAACTGAAAATTAATCCGGGTTAATTGTGGGGACAGGGTTGGGACAAATCCTAGCAGTCTGCCCGAATCATTCCAGTCTGCTCTGGCAAACGAGCCGCAGGCACCTGGGTCAAGCTCGTCCCGGAAAAATCTTCAACTTATTCCGATCAGTAGGCCTCTAGTTTCTTCGAGCCTGCTGTCTATCTTCTGCCCACAACCCTCTTGTCTCGCGAGAGGTATGACTCGACAGACTCCTAGGGATTTTCGTTGCTCCTCCCTGGCACGCTTACTGCTGTATCGATAGAGCAACAGCAGCCAGGTTGTCGGTAGTCACATATCTGATTTAACTGCATCGAGGAGGTTCACTATGGCAGACCAGGGACGTCAGGTAGCGAAAGCCGCAGCGTTGCTCGCAGGTGGGGCAGTGATTGGAGCAGGAATTGGATTACTCTTTGCGCCGCAAGCGGGGGCCGATACCCGGCGTGGTGTCGGTCGCTATGCAAAGAAAGCCCAGGTGCAAGCGGCTCGATGGAGTCGGACGGTTCAATCCAGCATGAAAGACGCAATGGATCGCAGTAAGTCGCTCCTCTCCAAGGATGAGCAGAGGCCGCAGATCGAAGCAGCCTAGTATATATAGATAGACTCACTCGCGATCGCACTTGTGGGGACTGGCTCCGCCTTCTGCGGCGGTGCCTGTCCCGCACATCTGGCGGGGTCGACCTTGACCGACCTAGAGTCCGATGCTAGAGTTCCCGCCACTGTGGCCCCACGCTGCCGGAGTGGCGAAATTGGCAGACGCAAGGGATTTAAAATCCTGAACCAACCCTCCGGTAGGGGACTCGCCACACGAAAGTATTATACTTGGGGATGTGGCGAAACTGGCATACGCACAGGACTTAAAATCCTGTGACCTTAACGGTCGTGTGGGTTCAATCCCCACCATCCCCACCACACTCAATCCTCTCCACATAGCCCACGCCGGTACACCAATTATCCAGGCATTAGAGAGAGCTCCCATAGACGCCCATCAGTTACCGGACTGACCCTCGTATAGATGGCCAAGGTCGAACATAAAAGAGGGTTATCAGGGAAAGACTAAATCGCCCCGATAACCCTCTCTATGTCGCGCCTCAGGTGGTATTAAGTCACACCCTGGTAGGACATCATTTCTTTATAACATTGATCTTCATCTGGTACCTGGTAAATACCCTAGTCGAATGACGGACTTGGGAGGCCGAAAGGGGAGTTAGGTGGCCTGGGAGGGGCCTTGGGGAGGAGGGGTTACGAAGCCACCCTAATGGTTTCGCCGCAATCTGGACAGTGGATTCTGCCCGTCAGGAATCCATCCTTAGTAAGTTCCAACTTTCCGGCTAGATGGAAACACACTGTATTCAACTTGCGGAAGAACTTCAATTCCGTTTGGAGCGCCTCTGCTTCGGCTGTAGTCATAGATTCTCCCTGGTTAATAATTGGTCTTATCGTTACTGAGCTAGCCAGACTCATTGAAGTATCTATGACTAGGTAATCTACAGGGATTTGTTGTTTTAGGTACTAGGGGACCCCCTAGCGGTGCTGGCCATCAGACCGCTGGCATCAAGGATTTGCCCAGGTCGGTGTGGGACCTTTTACAGAGATGCCTCGGAGCTTCGGGATCCATGGTCCAACCGTTACAGGCTTCGAGAATCAGGGAAAGTTTTTCCGTGGAAAATCTTGTACGGAGCCAGACGTCCTTCGGCCAATAGTCGGTAGTACCGTCTTAGATCCTGTCCAATCTGCTTGCTGGGATGCTTTCCGCGTTCATCGAGCGCCGAAATAAGCGATGCATCAAGCATGATCGAGATCCGTGTCTTTCCTGGTGACTTTTCGTAGATGGCAAGGGAAGGCTTATGCGATTGTGTGTCATACTTCAAAGCCCCCCTGGACCGTCCTCTTCTCATCGGGCGCGGCTTCCTTGCGCTATCATTCTCCACTCCTTTGGACATAGCTGCTGACGAATTCTTCCGCATTCGCTTCCAGCACGTCATCAATGTCGTCGGTCAATTTGTCGATGTCTTCTTTGATTTTATTTCCAGCCGCAACGATTTTTGGGCTGGCAGTGACTTCCTCTTTTCCCTGAGGCTCGTGCCGACTTGTCTGTTTGCGCTTCTGTAGCTTCATTGACCACCTCCCATTTCGATGACTAATCATCTCCATTCTGCAAGTGGACACGGTCATTTGAATACTCGGGCTTACCCTGGCGGGTTAATTATGGTGAGGAGGAATAATTGAAGTATGTCCATGCATGCTAGATTATGATTCTCCACTGGTCGATGGTAAAACGTGGCATCGATGATGATGAAGGGACTGAAAAAGCTTCAGGGAGATTTCAGGGTGGAATAGACTCAGTGATTGAGGTCTTTGGGCGATTGGTGGGTGCGAGCCTAATACTTACCGACTATCAGCATCGATTCGCTGCCTCAACAATTGCTCAAGGATGGGAACCTTCCGGGCTTCCTGTTCAGCCTCCTCGAGGAATTTGACCAACTGTTTCCCGGTTTCCCGTTCCACTGCGAGCTCCGCCTGTAAGGCATTCATCTGTTTCAACGCCGAGAGAACGGTCAAGAGTTCCTGCTTCAACTGCCTGGTTTGCTCCTCCGCTGTTAGGAGAGATTCAGGTCCATCGCCTCTTTCAGGCTGGTTTGCGAGAGGACTGCATGGGCTATTCGGCTGAGCCTGGATTTCTTGGCGGTTTGTGGAGAAGTATTGTGCCACAAAGTTCTTCAGGGCGGAGCGAACAATACCCGGAGACTGCGATGACGGAGAAGTTGAGGCAGGCAGTCCTGACCTATGCGAATCAATAGACTGGGGCGGAGACGCCGTCGCGGCAAAAGAAAGCCCCAAGAAGCTGTCGAGCATCTTGGGCGTCGATGTCAGAGACCGATGTCTTCTTATGATCATTCTGGAGCAATTGCGAATTAGTATGTCCTTGAATCCGTAATGACCTTCCGGATGTCACATCAACATGTGCGGCGGCCTCGTATCGCCCCATGCTAGGAGCCAATTGATTTGGCGATCCACGGTGTTGTTGATTCCACCTTGATAGATGGACGCCGAGCTATGCCCGAACAAGCAGATGATGAAGAAAAGCAGGCTCTTCGATGCGCATAGCCGCGGGGGTTTCGGTAAACCGTTTCAGTTTCATCCGGTCATGTTGGCTCACTTGGATTACTTCCAGCCCGATCCAGTGATCGCGAACGTGTCTGACTTCTGCCAGCCGAATGTCGACAAAGGACTCCTCTCCTTCCAGCCATAATTGGACTTTTACGAAGTCCCCTACAACCATCTGGTCGGGGGTAGTGGGTGTACAGCCGGTCTCTGAGAATTCGAGCACGCACCCATCCGCTTCAAGGTGCCTGCTCACGCTTGCCAGCAGGCAGTCGATTGTGAACTTCGGACTGGCCCAACCGGTCTGTGGTTTCGCTAGTGGCATCGTGGTATTCGCAGGATAAGCTGGAACGGGTTCTCTGGCTATACCTCGGTGGGTGGGGGAGGTTGACTCCCAATGGTAGGGTATGGGGCGGCATCGACACCTATATCTCTCATTGCAGAATGTTGAAGGTCCATCACGTGAGGGCCAGGTCAAGAGGTTGAAGGTGAGGAAATTGGGATGAACGGATGTGTAACCGTGACTTCAACCTTCTAAAGATATTGGGTGGAGAAGGATAACAGTAGGGGTCCTCAAGAGGCATATCGAGACTCAGGCTGCTCTGCTAGTATGGGGCGGCCCAATACAGGTATAAGGCGGACAGAGTCGTCGGTCACGAACTAGGAGGATACTATGATAGGTCGGTCACCCTCTCAGAAATTCCTGATGCTCGGGGCCTTGCTTGCTGCTTCCGGCGTTGCTGCCGGTGCTTTTGGCGCGCATGCGCTCAAGGAAATTTTGGATGCCCCGATGCTCCAGGTGTTCGAGACTGCAACAAGATATTTGATGTATCACGCGTTCGGACTGTGTATTGTTGCTTGGGCCATTGATCGGTACCCAGCACAAGGCCTTCAAAAATCCGGATGGCTCTTTCTCGTCGGGATGCTTCTTTTTTCAGGAAGCCTCTACGGGGTGTCCCTTGCGGGCATCAGATGGTTGGGGGCTGTGACGCCTGTTGGTGGGCTTGCATTCATAATTGGCTGGCTTCTTTTCGGCTGGGGAGTGTGGCGGGAAAAAAAAGGCGAGGTCTGACTTGTTTTACGTCACGCCCTTCACCTGAATCTCGCGTTTCACGCGTCGTTCTAAGGCGTGCAGCTGGCAGTTCTCTTTCCGCTAATTGATCCCCAGCCTCCCTGGGAGTTTACGAAAGTCCCTTCAAGGCGGTGTCCTTCCTTGCTGAATTGCAGACTATCTTCTTGAGCCAGGCGATCCGTTTCCCACCGTAAATAGACGTTTTCGCCCAGGATAATATATTCCACGAGTCCCGGAGGAAGAGACTCGGAATGTCCTGCAGGTGGAAAGACCAGAGAAAACTTCTGCTCTTGATGATTTCGCTGGTGGTTATGAATGATCCATTGCCAGGTTCCGCACAGTCGAGCCTGTCCACGAAGCCCACGTATCAGATCCTTCCAATTCCTGATCCGATCCCATTCCTGGTAAGTGGCCTGCATGGCAGCGACTTCCATGCGAGTAGCTTGCTCCAGGACCGATATCAACAGGGTCGGTATCGAATCTCCCTGACTCTCCCTAGCCCATTGAGGAGAGGTTATTAAGATGGTGAGTTGGGTTAGTGGGTCATTCCAGGGCATATTTCTTTGTTGATCCAGCCATGTTCTGGCTTCCGGAGATCCGAATAATTGCTCGTGTACTGTTGAGAGTTGCCGACCTTTCATAGCCTCCCTCAAGGTGGAGGCGAGGCGCCAGGCACACAGATTCCCAATCAATCGATGGGCCGCCGCTGTCAGATCCGGTACCAGGAGTTCGTTCATGAGTTTGACCGATGAGGGGTTCATCCTCAAGGTTTTTGCCGCATCGCCCAATTGGAGCATAGGGCCGATCGTCGACACAAACAGGTTGATGGCATCCTTGTCGGATTCTATCTTGGCCAATTGATGAGAATAGGTACGAATGACTGATGGGAAATCCGGTATGGAACTTGGGAGGGCTTCGTCTGCGCCGGCATTGAAGCAGCTTCCAAATACAGCGATGGCCACCAATGCAAGGCCGAGACCGATCCGTGATCTGGTTGGGTGAAGACCGAAAATCTGCCCGTACATCACGCTACTCTTTAGGCATCTCGGAAGCACGTCTTGAGAAACATGGTCGTTGCCTCCCAAGCCTCAGCCGTAGCGTTGGCACGATAGTTTTCCAAGCGTTGTTCATTGCAGAACGCATGGAGGGCATCTGGATAGGTCCGGATTTTGACAGGCTTCTTGTACTCCATTGCCGCCGCACGAAGCCGATCAACATCGTGAGTGGGCACCCACTGGTCCTGACCGGCCTGATGGTAGAGAACTGGACAAAAGAGGTCCTTGATCGCAGTTTCGGGCTGCATGACTCGGCCGTAATACACGACCGCTGCTCGAAGCCTTTTGCGTTGACAGGCGAATTTGAGCGCATACGATCCACCCATGCCGAAGCCGACCACGCCATGGATATTTTGTTTAATGTGGTCCCGCGTATTCAAGAACTCACAACAGGAATTGATGTCTTGCAGTATGAGCGTTTCGTTCAGCTTGCTCATGAGAGCATCAGAAACCTCTGCGTTTGCTGTCACCATGCCACCGAGTCGCCCGTACAAGTTTGGAATAATAACGCCATACCCTTCACAGGCCAGCCTGGCTCCAAGGTCCTTGATCTGCGCGGTCAACCCCCAGGCTTCATGCAGAAGGACAAGGCCTGGGTAGCGCGCTTTTTCCTGAGGCCAAAACTGAATGCCTTCCACCTGCACATGCTTTGGCACCCGAGTCTGGCTATAGGGATCAACGGCGGAATCTGTTGGCGTGGGAATGGCAACGCCACTGGGAAAACGGGCTGTCCCGGTGCCGATTTGGTCTAATGTAAAGGGAGCGGTGGCCGACGTCATTGGGGCAATCTCTTTTTTTTCATCATGGTTTTGTCAACCGTGCATTCTTCGGACGGTGCCGGATACCAAGCCCGAGTACTATAGGGACCAAGCCGCCAGGCTGTCAATCTGACAGCCCGGCCCACATATTCATGACAGTTCGTCGCGAAATTGTTGAGCCGCGTCGCGAGACCTGCGCACGGAGCCGTGAGGACCCAGTCGTACTCGTGCAGTACGTGGAGGGTCCGAGGGACGAGCCCGCTGGCCGAAGGCTCGTCGTAGCAGCGGACCGCCGATTGCAGCAGAAGTGTTCAAGCATAATGCGGGCGAGGTCAAGGATAAGTTGACCCACCGTTCGATCCGGGCTAGAGTTTTTTCATTTCAGAAGGTGAGTGACGACGATGCCGCTTAGAATCGGTCTCATCGGTGCTGGTCGGCATGGGAAACGGTATATCTATCATATCCTGCACGATCTCCCGAACTTGCGGCTTGCCGCTCTCTGCCGAAAACGAATCGGGGAGGAAACACCCTGGCTTTCTACAGGTGATATCCCGATCTATGGAGACTATCGCGCACTGATCGCGGATCAGGCCGTAGAGGCCATCGTCGTGGTGACCCCTCCATCGCTCTATCCTGAGATTTGTCTCGAGGCTGTGAAGGCAAGGAAGCCAATCCTCATTGAAAAGCCGTTAGCAATGACAGGCCGAGAAGCACGAACGATGGTCACGGCAGTAGAAGAAGCAGGTCTGCTATTGATGACAGCACAGACTCTGCGTTTCGACTCGGCAATTCTTCTTGTGAAAAATTACTTGCCGAAGATCGGCCGGCTCCGGTATGCCACCTTCACCAGCAGGCTCGAAATGAGAACCGGTTTCGAAGATCACGTTCCAAGACAAGGTCAACGCGGAGTCCTCTTGGAGTTGGGAGTTCACCTCCTGGATCTGGTACCTTTTCTGACGGATGAGCAAATAGTGGCCGTCCGTTGCGAGTTGGATCAACTTCCGACAGCGGCACCGGACACGATGGCGATCGTGCAGGTCAAGACGGAGAGCGGCACGTCATGTGTCCTAGACATTGCCCGGGTTGTCGGGGGACGGGTCGGGAGAACGGAGTGGGTTGGAACTCAGGGGCAGATCGCAGCGGATTGGATTCACCATCGAGTCACAGGCGTCTTCGGTGACAAGGTGCCTCAAGAATGGGTTGTTCAACCACAGCAAACGATCCTCGCCACGCTTCACGCGTTCGCCCACGCCATCGAGACGAAGACGCCTCCCCCTATCACGGGGCGTGATGGATGCAGGGCTGTCGAGGCGGCTGATGCCTGCTATCGCTCGGCTGAACTTCACGGGGCCAGTGTCAGCCTTCGCGAAATCCTTGAAGTGTGAAGCGTATCTCGAACAAATAGGCGAAAGACGGACGACACTCCTGAGCACCGGAGCTCGCTTCAGAGCGCAGGCGCTTCAGGAACGACGCACATTTTTGAGCTAAGTATCGGCGACGATGTGCGTATCTGTCTCTTCCACTCCTTCAATTTGGTGAATCTTTGTGATCACCACATCGGAGAGGGCTCGTTCGTCTGCGACATTGATGAAAAGGATAATGTCGGGCCGTCCGAAACAAGAGTGAGCCTGTTCGATCCCGGCAAGGCGTTTGAGGGATTGCAACACATCCTTTGTTCGCCCCGCTTTGACTTTGATAAGAATATAAGCTTTTGTTGCCATGATGCCCTCCCCGTTGTTATCGCGTGCCACCCGGCATCTCCCGCCGCCGTTGGGCAAAAACCTGGTGGATGTCCTGTCCCCGCAGTTCTAGGCTGACACGTGCTTTTGCGACGAGTTCCATCAACGAATTAAAATCCTCAAGACTGATATTGAACTGGCGAAACCCGGGCGCCAACTTCTCTCGCTGATCGGTTGTCGAGGCATTCCACTGATCACTCAGAGCTTCAAGGAGGTTCGACGTCCAACCTGTTGAACGGAATTGGGACAGGGCTTCCTGCGCATGGCTGCCCCTCTGTGCCGCAAGCGCGTTATGCACAAATGCCTGCACGTCCGGATCGCTGCCTCTGGTAAAAACCGATTGAAATTGGATGACTGATTTGATGATGCGATTCGACTCGGGAGTGCCTTCAGGCGGAAGCACATCTGCATCTTCGAACATTGCGAGGACAGCCATGGATGCTCCAATATGTGCTGTTGGGGCTGCGGCATGGCCAGACTCCTGCGCCATCATGAAACTGCCGATTCCCATAACGAGACCTGCGAGGAGAAAAAACCAAGATATATGGCTCAGTAACATGATGTGTGAGGCCTGTCCTGGCGGGGTTGGTCGCAGGCACGAAGAGGGAATCGGCATAGGAGGGATTATACTGCAGGGCAGGAGGGCGTACTAGCATCCACACTGACCTCCAAAACTTGAGACGAACTGTCCCGGACCCCTGTTAGCCGCAATCAGAGCAATCGGTCCAAATGGGATGGAGGTAATAATTACTCTAATGTTATCACTTGCATTTGAAGAGGCTAAAGAGTACAGTACAACCTGTATCATCGCGATAGGCTTGGTGGTGATACCACAAGAGAGTAACAAGGCCTAAGTCGGATGTTGTTTTGGTTCTGCCCGGGAATTTGATCGGAAGCCAGCCTTGAGCCGCTATGGTGTGTGCGTCTTCGGCCCATTCCTTCCTTACATGGTTCTCGAGTCCAAGACAACAAACATTTTCAAAGGAGGAGCCCAATGGGTTCGAAGATCTATGTCGGCGGTTTGCCGTATTCCACAACTGAGCAGGAGCTGAGTGGTTTGTTTGCTGTGCATGGAGCAGTGACATCATCCAGGATTATTACAGACAAGTTCACGGGCCAGTCGCGAGGATTTGGATTCGTGGAAATGTCCTCGGATGCAGAAGCCCAGGCAGCAATTACTGCGTTAAACGGCACTGAGTTAGGCGGGCGCACATTGACCGTCAACGAAGCACGGCCTCAGGAACCGCGCACTGGCGGAGGCGGCCGCGGTGGCCGTGGTGGTGGCGACCGGTATTAAACCGCAACGAGTATTCACACGTCGGGGCTGCCCATCCGGCAGCCCCGCTATTTTCCCTTCCTAGCATTGCCCATCACTTCGATGCGTTTCTCGGCTCGTCGCAGGGCCGGACCGTGCAGTTCCAGGAAGTTTGCCTCTTAACAAGGAGTTTTATGTCTACGTTTGCTGAGATGAATTTGCCTCAACCCCTTCTCCAACGCCTTGCACAGGCTGGTCTGGTGACGCCGACGCCGGTGCAACAGGCTACCATTCCGTTGGCACTGAAAGGCCGGGACATCATGGCGCAAGCCAAAACCGGGAGTGGGAAAACACTCGCGTTTTTGCTGCCAATTATTGAACAGGTTATGCGAGGGGAAGTTGCTGCACCTACGGGCCCCTCAAAGTCCGGACCGAGTCATTTCCCCGGTCCGAAGTTTTTGGTATTGGCGCCTACGCGGGAATTAGCGCTCCAAATCGAAACGGAGCTACGCAAGTATGCCCCACTGTCCGTAACCTCTTTGTCTGTGTATGGTGGGACGCCCATTGAACGTCATTACCGTGCATTGCAACGACCTCCTCTCGTGATAGTCGGTACGCCAGGTCGGTTGCTCGACTTGGCCGGATCTGGTCACTTAAAGCTGGGGGCGGTGACGTTTTTGGTTATGGATGAAGCCGATCAGATGTTGGATCGAGGATTCTTACGTGATATTCAACGGATCATTCGCCTCCTTCCGACTGAACGCCAGACCCTACTATTTTCCGCGACATTTTCGAGGGATATTCAGACGCTTGCGCAGGGTATGCAGCGCGATCCCGCTCGTATTTCCGTAGATCCGGGGATCAGTACTCCGACGACCATCGTGCATGCCTACTACGTTGTGCCGGGAGATCATGCGCGTACGCAACTTGTGCATACGCTACTTCAGGCCGTGACTGGCGGCGAACGGTCGATGGTGTTTTGTGATCAAAAGTACAAGGTGCGACGCTTAGCCTCCCATTTGGGAGGAGAGTCGGCTTCGGTTGGTGCGTTGACTGGTAATCATAGCCAAGCTCAGCGAGAACGGACCCTTGGGGCGTTTCGTGCCGGTCGTCTCCGCTCCCTTGTGGCAACTGACGTGGCGGCCAGAGGTCTCGACATTCATGACGTGGCTCAGGTGATTCACTATGAGTTGCCGACGAATCCGAATTCGTATGTGCATCGGACCGGACGGACTGGCCGAGCGGAAAAGGACGGAGCGACGTTTTTGATTTTATCTCAGTCCGAAGAGCGTGAGTATCTGCAAATGGTGAGGCACTTACGCATCGAAACGAAAAAGCTCGCTCTTCCGGTTTTGGTGGCGTTGCCTTCTCCCGCCCCCATGCAGGTCAGTGAACGGCAGGCTCCTCGCCAACGGTTCCGCCGAAGCGCAGATCCGTCCGGTCGGCGATTCCGCGAGGGAGAAACCCAGAAACCGGCTCACCGAACGGGCACCTCGACAGGTCGGCCCAGGTATTCACGATACTAAAGAAATTACTCTATCACTAGGAGCCTGTCCGACATTGCCTTCGTAACGAGGTGTCTGATTGTGCGTCCCCTCTGTTATGCAGCAGTGTTGGGTTCGATGGTAAGATAACGGCCACAGCCAGGACTATTTATGAATACCTGCTATGTCGTCCGATCCTCTCGCCCGGCGGGGCTTTTCTCGTTCGGCCTCCTCGACGGACTTCACGTACGCCTACGTCGGCCTTACTTGCGAGAAGCCCCGGCGGTCTTCGGTCTCGGACGCCTCGCGACGGTATTCATGAATAATCCTGGCTAAAGGTCGTCCTATGCCGCTGTTTCAACTCGAAGCCCCATTCAAGCCCTGCGGAGATCAAGGCCAGGCCATCGAT
>Ga0134122_10000039_pt1 | contig 59330 bp, 93 predicted proteins | sample KB302_FD_96461 | JGI IMG/M metagenome (GOLD analysis project Ga0134122, IMG submission 96461) | Terrestrial soil microbial communities without Nitrogen fertilizer from Kellogg Biological Station, Michigan, USA - KB3-0-2 | ecosystem: Environmental > Terrestrial > Soil > Unclassified ... | reverse complement strand
CGGCGACGGGGGTGGGTGGTCGCGGGTCATACCCTCCCCATCTAGCCGAAATCATGCAGCATTTAGACGCACTGGACACAATCTTCAAGGGTGTTTATCGTGCCGGTAATGCGCATTTGGATACTGGTGTTGGCGATGATCGGTTGTACGGATCCAATGACGACGATCCCAAGCGATGTCCGGGAGCCGGACGATGCGATGGCAACGCCATCTCCGCCGCCACCGCCAGACTCATCGGGTCCGTTTGATTTCTTCGGCGAGGTCTGCGTGCCCGAGTCGCCGAATCCCGAAGTGGTCAGCCACTGCCGCGGCGAACTCGGCGTCTGTGTCAACAGCATCTGTCGACCAGCGTGCGCGCATCAGTATCCGCCGTGCGCGGCCGGTCACGCGAAGATCGCTCCGTCTGGTCTGTGTTACTGCTCGCCGAACGCCTGATTGCAGACCCTGCAGGTGACGCCACCCTCCGGCGTTACCGCTCGATTCTGACCGTCGAGACTGTGACCGCGAGGACAGAGCTTGATGCGCGCGCGGTACGCCATGCGCTTGCGCTTCTCGTTCTCTGACTGCGTCACCGGCTCGAGGTGAATCGTCGCCATGCAGTTGCGCCGACGGCAGATGTGATCCAACACCTTGCCGTCGGACACGGCGCCATTCTCCGCGGTCCACGCAGCGATGTGCGCTCGCGTGTGGCCATGGTACGCGTAGCCGTGGGCGTCGAGCCGCGAGGTCGAGAGGTCGCAGCCGAAGACTGGGTCGCGGACGCTCACTGCGCCGGCATCGGGATCGGCAGATGCGGCTCCTCGACCAGAAGCACCGGATTGGTGACGTCGAGCGGATTCTGCCACTGATTAATCCCGGGTCCCTGCGTCGCACCGCTGATCTCGAGCGTGTCGAGATGTCCGTCCGGGTAGATGACATACGTGCGGAGATCGGCGCGCTCACCGTTGATGGCGAGGAGCTCGGCGAGGACATGGCGATCGGTCAGGCGGTATAGAACAATTTGCACGCCACGAGCATAGCTCACCACCTCGGCATCCGCTGCTTGAGCAGACGCAGCCCGTACTGCTCGATCTGCCGGATGCGCTCTCGGGTCAGGTTGGTGAGCAACCCGATATCCTCGAGCGTCTGCTCACCTCGGTCGGCCACGTCGAGCGAGCACGACTCGGACGCCTCGGGCAGGATCTTCACCGAGCCGGTCTCGGGGTTGATCTCGACGAGCAGGCTGTGTCGACACCGCGCGACCGGACACGGTCTTGCGTGATGCGCTGGCCGTGCATGACCGCACGACAGCGGCAGCGCGGCCACCAGCGGCTCGCCCTGGTCGACGTACCACTGACAGACCACGCACGGGACGCAGTCAGCGCGCAAGCGAGGGCGGTTCGCCATCTGCTTGGCGACCCGAGGCGTGACGAGCGCGGCCGTCTCAGCCCGCAGCGCGTAGAGATCGGCTCGAGTCGTCTCGTCTGCGCGCGTGCTCACCAGCGATCGCGGCTTGAGGTCAGCGCGCGTAACGTGCGGTCGCCTCATCGCCCACCGCCGAGGATGACCGCCTCGAGGTCGAGAGCGGCCAGGGCGATAGCGATCAGGCGGCTGCGGGACATCGACACGCCAGCCGCGCGGCACGCGGCGACCTTGGCATCCCACTGAGCCAAGTCAGCGGGTGCGACACTCACCGACACCACGACCCAGTCGGCTGGCGAGGCCCGCCGAACGGCTCCTGGTGATAGCTGCTGGCCGCGGCGATTTCGTGTCTGGCTTGCTGCTGGTGAGCGTGGCGCGAGCGGGTCCGATGACTGCGCGGCTGAGTCCTGGCGCTCGCCAGAAGCGGGCACAGGGTCAGTGTAATCTTGTCGCATGTGCAACTCCTATGTAGGTGCAGATTGAATGCAGTTCTGCCCGGTCACCGTCATACTCGGCCTACTCAGTCCAACCTGTCTTTGTGGTGTCGGACACGACCTAAAACCAGCGTATTACTGACCAATTTGGAGATTGTCCGACTGTCTGTCTGATTTTGGGGGGCCGCCACTCTCCCTTAGATATTTATAATATCTAATAGAATAGACTCTCAGTAGTAAGACAGTAGGACAGACAGAGTATTGCCGAGTGATAATCGGGTACTTAGGTGCGTCCAACCTAGGTAGGACAGTAGGCCAAGTGTCCGACCTCGCAGTGAGACACTTTGATGAACCAGATTTCTCGCATGCTGATTGCATCAGGATTCCCTGCCTTGACGACGGTAGAACCACCGCCGAGACCCGGTGCTCTCGCGTTCCTTTCGCCACCCAATGAACTTGAGGATTCGTCCGACGCGGGTCTGCGACGCGCGATCGTGCTTGCTCACGTCCAGCTTGAGCGCAGCCGTGAGCACGTCGCTCATCGTGACCTGCCTGATGCCCGGAGAGGCGAGGTGCTCAGCGATTGGATCAAGCCAAGCGTCATCCTCGTGAAACTCCTCGTTTGCCAGTTCCCTCAGCCGTTCCGGCTCCTCGTCAAACCACCATGGCTCACCAGATTCCGCGGCACACACGGCCTCCGCCCAGAGCTGATCTCGCATCTCGGCCAGCAGGTCACGAGGCACCCGGCGCTCCACCGGAACGATGTGGAACCGCCTCGAGCCCGTATCGTCCGTGAGAAACTGCCGTCGGTTCGTCGTACCGCAGATGCTGACCGCTCGCGCTCGGCGCTCGGCAGTGCGCCCGTATGGCGGGCGGTACAGGTCGTGGGTACTGGTGAGCCAGGCTTTGAGCCTGGACTCGCGGCTGCCGGTGACCACGTTCTCGAGCTCGGACAGCTCGTAGATCCACGCGCTGTGCAGTTGGATCGCCGCGTCCTTGTTCGTGATGTCGATGAACGTGTCAGCGTGCCAGGCTCCGCCGAGTACCGAGAAGAACGTCGACTTGCCGAGCCCCTGATCGCCGACCAGCATCAGCGCCGTGTCGAGTTTACAGCCGGGCCAGAGGGCGCGTGCGGCGGCGCCGACCATGAACTTGCGCACCATCTCCGCGTGCAGCTCGCCGTCGGAGCCCAGGTAGTCGTGCGCCATCGCCTGCAGCCGGGGCGATCCGTCCCAGTCCAGGGAGCGGAGGTACTGGCGGATCGGGTGAAACGGGCGATCCGCCGCGGCTGTGATGATCGCCGCCTCGACATCGGCCGCCGGCGGCGTATAGCCGAGACGGCAGTCCGCCTGCGCGCGGATGTAGTGGACATGCGACGGATCCATCGAGCGGCCGTCGAACCACGGCTGGTTCGTCATCAGGTCGAGGCTCCAGCGCCCTCTGAACTCCGGGTGGTGCCGCACGAACACCGCGGTGTTGTGATACGCGCGACGCGGTGAGCGGTCCGCCTTGGTGAGCAGGAGCGTCGTCCAGTCGACATCGAGCTCGGTCGGCGCCTCGGGGGCGTACGTGGCCGCTGCACGCGACGACTCGATGCGTGGACGATCGGCCAGCAGGTAGCCGCGCTCGCGCTTGCACTGCGCCGAGACGCTGGCGATCTTGTGCCTGAGCTCGCGCTCAGACCACGGTGGGTCGCAGCGCGGATTGTAGTCGTCGGCGATGAGCGCGAGCGTGTCGTCCTCGCCGAGGTCGAAGCCGATCATGACGTGCGCAACCGCGTTGAACGTAGCCGTGTGGCCCGAGGCGCCGGCCACCGCGCCGGGTATCTTGCGCAGGTACGCGCGGGCACGCCGCACGCGATCCGGCGTGAGCGGAGTCGACGCCGGCGCGACGACACGGAGCCGTGGCTGCTGCGCTGCGGCCAGCGCCAGGATCGCATCGGGGTCGACGGCCGCGCCGGTCAGCCGCTGCGCGCGCCACCCGCCGGGCGGCAGCGTCGGGCTGTACCAGAACCGCGAGGCGTCCTTGCACTGCTTGTCGGCGGGGCACTGCGCGGCGTGAGAGCGCACCGCACCCCAGTCCCAGATCTTGGCGTACTCCTCGGCCGTGACCGGCCGAGCGAGCGCGAGCACGACCCGGTATCGCGGCGCGCCGTCGGCGTGGGACTTGGTCGTGTAGACCACGCCGGACGAGCCGGCCCACAGCTCCGTCAGGCGGTCGAACTCGGCGCCCTTGTCGTGATCAAGGACGAGGGCGAACACGCGCCGGACATTGGCCAGCTCGCGCCGCGGCGGGTCGTAGAGCACCGGAGACCATCCGGGGTGTTCCATCTGGCCGGTGTACTGGTCAGCGGGCTCGGTGGCGAGCAGGTCAAGCCAGCGTTCGATATCGATCTCCAACGGCTCGGCGGTGGTACGAGTCAGTCCGTTGAAGTGAGATATGGTAACCATCACTGACACGCTCCGGTAGCAGCGCGGATTCGAGCGATGAGTGCGAGCGCCTCGTCGACCGATCGCGGCATGATGTAGATTCCCCCTCGTGCCTCCCATAGCTGCTGAAACTGTTTCTGCTCTTTGGATTGCCGACCAGTGGGCGTCTTGATCTCGATGGCCAAGGGGTGTCGATCGAGGATCCCGATCAGGTCAGCGCCGCCGGGTCCGCCGACCCCGAACGTCACGCGCCGTCCGCCCTGCATGACGGCGTGGCCGATATTGTTCCGGAAGGTCAGGACACCCGGATCGGCGCCGAGCGCCAGACGGATTGCATCCTGTAGTTGAGACTCGGTCATGCTCACGCGACTGCTCATGCGACTGCCTCCGCTGATGGACATTCGACGTGTCGTGGTCGCTGCCCCTCGGTCCAGTAGAGCTGCGTGCCAACGGGGAATCGCTCACCACACGCTCGGCATCTGCCGGCGTACTTGGCAGTAATCGAGAGCGTGTAGCTGCGCGTCGGCACCTTGGGCAGCGTGGCGATGTCGACGACACCGACACCGGTGCTGTACGGCAACTCGGCGGCGCGCCGGGGCAGCATGGCGCCGCACTGCGGACAGGCTGCGGGTCCGGCCATGAACACCGAGCCGCAGCTCATGCACTGGCGGATCGCATCGCGCTTGACGCCGGAGATCGCCTTGCCGTCGAGGCTGTACTCGCGCGGCATCTCCGGTGGCCCGTGCTTGTGTACCGAGCCGCACAGGTCGACCACGGTCGCCTGGGTCTTGCCCTCGGCGGGGCGTAGCACGCGGCCGACGCACTGCAGAAACAGCCCGGCGTGACCGAATCGGCGCGCGAGGATACAGACGCTGAGCGCTGGCAGGTCGAACCCCTCGGTAAGGACGCCGCAGTTGGCGACCACACGGATGTCGCCGGCCGCCCATGCCGCGAGCGTGGCCTCGCGCTGCGCTGGTGGCGTCTTGCCGGTGATCACCGCGGCAGGGATGCCAGCGGCGGTGAACTCCGCTACGGTTAGCTCGGCGTGCTCGACGGTGACGCAGAACACGACGGCCAGCTGGCCCGAGCCGTGTTGCTGGTAGGCGTCGACCGGATCGAGCGCGGTCTGCGCGGCCTTGAGTTCGGACGGTGGGGCGTATACGCGACTCGGAACCAGGTTGCCGAGAGCGGTGAGCTCGGCGACGGATGCGGCCACGATCAGGTCGTCGAAGATGTCGCCGAGCGGCCTGCCGTCGGCTCGCTCTGGCGTGGCTGTCAAGCCGAGCCATCGCGCCGTCGGGTACGCCGTGGCCAGCTGGCCCCATTGGTCCGCGGCCATGTGGTGTGCCTCATCGGCAATCACAAGGTCGGCTTGCGGCAGGTGACCGAGCCATCGCGGCAGCGTGAGCGTCTGGATGCTGCCGACGATCACCGGCGCATCCGGCCGGCCGGTGTCGTTCGCGGCCTGGATGACGCGGACGTCCCAGATCCCAGCGTCGGCCAGCTTGCGCACGGTCTGCCCGATGAGCTCGCGGCGCGGAGCGACGAACAGCGAGCGGTTACCGCGCGCGTGTGCCGACTGGATGATCGACGAGGCGATGATGGTCTTGCCTGAGCCCGTCGGAGCGACGAGCAGCGGAGCGCGTTTGCCGCGCTGATAAGCGGCGCGTAGGGCGTCGATCGCCTGGAGCTGATAGGGGCGGAGGATCATTTTGGCGCACCCCAGCCGATGACGTTCCAGATGAACGGGCCGTCGATCGGCGACACGGACAGATAGTTGACAGCCGCACAGCGACGACACGTGACGTACTCGTCGTCGAGATCGGGGCGCGAGAGTCGAGCGCCGCAATGGAGACACGTGAGGCTCACCGCTTCACCCCGGCGGTCGTGAGCTGCTTGCTCGTGGGCGCGGCTGGTTTCTTGACCTGCCTTGTTGGCAGGATTGCGGCCGGTGGGGTCCGGTAGCAGCGGACGCACAGCGCCGACTCGCCGCCGCGGCCGACGATGACAACGAGGACCGGCGTGGGCACGCCGCATGAGGCGCAGGGGGTGGTCATGTACTGGCACCCCGCAACCGCCGACCCACGTTCTCAATCGCTCGCTCGATGGCCAGCACCAACCGCGCCCGCCGAGCAGAGTCGAGGTCATCCTTGGCGAGCGACTCGGCCTCCGCGACCAGCTCAGCGCCGATCGCGAGGGCGGCCTCGATGTCGAGGATGGTCTGCGCGGAGATGACGAAGTCGGTCGGCTGGAACGTGGCGTGTCGCCACTCTCGCTTGGCGTAGTCCACCGCCGGATCGAAGACGTGGTCCCGGTGAGCGGCCGAGACAGCGGTCTCCGCATCGTCGACGAGCTTCGTCCATCGCTCCATGTTGAGCGCATGTGCGCCGGCCCGTATGGCGCGGTAGTAGCGGCGGCGGCGGTCGGTCATGACACACCTCGCAGCCGTGCATCGGGTAGCACCGCTCGCGGCTGGAAGTCCAGCGCATTACGGATGAGAGCCGCATGCGGCAGATCGTCCAGCTTGCGGCGAGACCCAGTGGCGTACCAGTGCCAGTTGCCAAGGCTGTCCTTGCGCCACTGGAGCTCGACCACGAGCGTCAGCGCGCCGAACCAGCGTGCCAGCCAGCACGGCTCGAGAGTCACTTCGGCGAACTCGGGATGCACGCGGATGGCTGTGGCCCTCATGAGTCCCTCCGCATTGTGCGACTGCGTCGCTGCGTCCATTTGCGCGACGAGGTTCCCTGGGCAATGTGCCAGCGTCTGCACATTGGGCATCGGTAGGTGTGCATCGCTTGTCCGAGCGCGGCGAATGCACTCCGAGCGGCCCGAGCGGCATCATCTGGACTGTAGTACGTGGTCTTGTCGCAGCCGCTCACCCCTCACCGCCCGCCTCTGGCTCGGCCCAGACCGCGGCCCATCGTTCGCGTTCGGCCCTGACTCGTTGGTAGGCTTCGCGAAACTGGCGGATGCGTTCGCGTTGCTCATCGGACAGCGGCACGCTCTCGGCCATGATGTCGTCGACCATCCGCTGCGCGTCCTCGCTCACCGGCGGCGCTGCGGCTGCCCAGTTAACCGCCCGTTGTACCCGCCCTCGCCGCCGCCGACTCACGCGGACACCTGGCCGCGGATGTAGCCGTCGGTCTTGCTGACGCGCGTGATGTCTCCGCGAGCCATCAGCCACTGCAGGGTGCGCCAGAGCCGGCGCTCGCCGAGCTCGCCCCACTCCTGGCGAACGAGGTCGAACAGCCGTGCCGCGCTGCGGGGTCGCCGGGTTACGTGCTTGAGCATGTCGGCCCGGAGCGCGGCGGCTTCGGCTCGGAGTTCGTGCGGTGTCAGCGGCGGCGGCTCGGCGGCCAGCCGCTTCGCAACCTCTCGCGCCCAGGCAGGCAGCGAGCGGGTCATGTGGACACCTGCTCAGCCGCAGCCGCCCGCCTCGCCCGTCGCGCCTTCGCCGCTGCGTTGGCCTTCGTTCGGCGCCGCAGCGCGCGCTCGGCCATGACCTCCGGCGTCGGCGGCTTCGCCCGCTCCTTGCGGCGCTCGTCGGCCGCGAGCTTCCGGGCCTTCGCTCGTTCGCGCTCGATGATGGCGTGCTCCGGGCAGATGTCCCAGCGGCGATTCGCCGGTCGCCCCCCCGTGTCAGGCGAGCCGCTGCCCGGGTCGAGGCCGCGGATCCAGCCGACCGAGGCGGCGTAGCCGCGGATCAGCTTGGCCTGGATCTGCGCGGTGGTGACGCCGTGCGGGCAGTTGTCGTAGTTGCAGCGCAGGCAAGCGCCGCGGTTGCGGGTGAGGATGGTGGCGGTCATGTCAGTAATCCTCGTCCACGGGCCACAGCGCCGCGGCGATGTTGAGCAACGCGAACACGCCGCAGATGGCGGCTCGGATGGGATGACCGAGCGTGATGTCCTCGACGGCGAAGAGGACCATCGCTACAGAGAGGAAGGCGGGTTGGAGGCGGCGGGTCATGGCTTCACCTCCGCGCGTCGCTTCGCATGCGCGGCCTTCGTTGCTTCGTTCTCAGCGTCGGCGCACGGTGGACACAGCCACTCGCCGCGGTTGTGGTCCCATCCTTCCGGTTGCCAGCCGTCGCGAGCGTCGGCATTCGGCCAGAGCCAGTGCACGGTCGGATGCTTGCGCACCCATGCGATGACGACGTCATTCGGCGGTGGCGGCGTGCGTGTGCCACACCACGAGCATTCGGCGTCGCCGCACATCACGGTGGCGGTGACGGTCCAGGAGACGGTTCGGCTAATGGGGGTCACTCGCCACGCTCCAGTCCCGCCAGCACGGCGGCGATCTCCGGGGTGATGGCGGCGCGGGCAGTGTGAATCGAAGCGACCAATGCCGACCTGAATCCCTGCCCTCTGTACACCCAATCATGCCCCGCCCGGTACACCGGCAAGATGGCGCGGAGGGCGGCGTGCGCCAGAGCGGAATCCTGCGTCCAGAATTGCTTGCTGTCACGCTGCGCTGCGACATCCAACTCCAACTCCGCAATCCTCCGCTGCATGGCAACCAACTCCTGCGTCGTTGCCTTGAGCAGCATTCGACCGGAGGCGTGATCGCGCTTGGTGGCCTCGTAGACCTCAGCGTTGGATTTCAGAAGGGCGTGGAGGCCAGCGATCTCTCGCTGCGCTGCAGCTAGTGACTCCGCTCCCTGCACCACGGCTTGCTGGGCTGCTGTCAGGTCGGCGGTCAGTCCTGAGATGGTTCGAGTCGCAGTCTCGATATGCGACTCGCGAATACTCCCCTCCGCCTCGAGTTGCCGACACAGGGAGTCACGCTCGGCAGCAACGGCAACCGCCCCCTCGCTCCATGTGTCTCGGAGCGCTTCAAGCCGCTCCACCTCGGCGCGCAGGGAGTCGCGCTCCATGGTCAACGCGTGTTCCCGCTCGAACCACGCCAAGCCGTCGCCGGTATGCTCGTCCTTGGCCTTGACGAGGGCAGCACGCAGGGAGTCGCGCTCGCGTTCCGCTGATGTCGCCGCATCTTCGACCTCGAGCACGTGCTCGCCTCTGGTCGCATAGTCGGCGTTCAGCCGCTCCACCTCCTTGCGTAGAGCGTCGCGCTCTCGAATCGCAGCAAGCTCCCTAGCGCAACTAGCTGCATGAGCATGGATCTCGCTCTGGATTTGCGAGCGCAGGGAGTCGCGTTGGCGCTCGAACGCGTCGCGCTTCTCGATCTCGTACCCGATCGCCGCTTGCAGGTCTGGAATACGCTCCACCTCCCTCCCCGCCGCCTCGAGTTGGTCGGCGAAGGCTGGCAGGTTGTTGCGGAAACGGGCGATGCCAAGCCCGTCGCCGTCGTAGTTGTTCGCTTCCTCGCCGAGGCAGGCGACCTCTACGCCGTCGTGGTCATCGGCGTTTCCGTACACCACGGCGATTTCCTCGTCGCAGGACCAAGGGGCCGGTGTCATCCTCGCATCGTCCTCGCGCGCCTCTGCAATCAACCGATGCGCCTCGGTGGGGTCGTAGTCGGCGGTCATGGTGCCTCCTTGGCCAGTAGGTCGCGCACCGCGGAGCGGCACGTCCTGCAAAGCGCGACTGCTGTACCCCCGCCGTGGCGTGGCCTCAAGCTCGGATCAGACCACCGAAGTGACAGACAGCGGACGGTGCCGTTATCGGTTCCGCAGGTATTGCACACCGTGAGACCTGGCCGATCGTCGATGGTGATTTGCGGTACAAGTGGGGCCTCGGTGGGGTCGTAGTCGGCGGTCATGGCGTCTGCTCCGCCTGCGCGCCGACGCAGCGCCGCAGCTCAACGCGCAGGCGCTCGTTTTCGCCGCGTGATTTGGCGACGTGGTACGAGGCGGCCCCGAGGTTGATGAGCGTTGTGACGAACGCCGCGATTACTGCATACAGCCAAAGACGCTGACGGCTCACATCCGCCTCGTAACCAGTGCAGCGCGCACCACGAAGGCCACAGCGACGACGATGAGAGCGAGGAGTAGACGCGGGACGAATGTAGCGATGCCGATGATCATGGGGTCCTTGTGTGGCGCTCCCCCGAGCGCCGGGGTTATGCGCTGCGCCACTCGCGCCCGTCTGCAATCGCAGTCAGGGCGTGGACGACGCGCGAGGTATCGAAATCGTGCAGTGCGTGCTCGAACGCGAGGTCTTTCAGCGCGGCGCGGAGCCAGGCCGCGTTAGTGCGCCGCTGAGAGACGGAGAGAGCGCGGCTCACCTCCGCACCTGCCGCGCCATCGGTGCATCTCCGCGCCGGTCAGCCTGACTCGCGACGACCACCGCCCAGACGCTACCGACGACGATCCACTCGAGCGGCAGCAGTGGCCCCGCGCTCGCGCCGACGATGACCGCGCAGCCAACTCGCGCGGCCCGCTCGCCCAGCGGCAGCTCGTAGACGACCCAGCGGAGCGCGACGAGCCAGACGGCTCCGAGCACCAACATCATGACGGCGGTCGTCATGGCCCACACCGTTCCGGATGGCGTGCTGACCGAATTTCCAGGACTTGCGCCCCTACCGGCCGGTCGCTACATCGGCGCGCGTGAGAAGTTTTCTGTGCTCGGGCTGCGTTACGCTCGAGGGCATGCCCAACCTGAGGATGATGTGCGTGGTGGCTGCGGTCGTGGCGTGCACGAGCGCCGACGACCGTCAGAGAATCGAGGCGCTCGAGATCAAGGTCGGCGCGCTCGAGAGGTACGCAACAAAGAACGAACCGCCTGTGACCCGGACCCGGACCAAGCAAGAGGCGTTCGATGAGCTGGTAGCGTCTCCGGTTATCAAAAACCTGTGGGACGCCGATCAGCAACAGACCTTCCGGTTGCTTAGAATCGAAGGGTTGCTTTCTGCGTTCTCCGACGGAGCGCGCGGATGGTGGTGCGACCCGGAAACACTCTGCGGTCGGACGCGGAAGGAGTGTGTCGAGCTCCTCGAGATGATCATGACAACCGACGGGTCCACTCTTCCGGCATCCCGATGCATCAAGGCGCGAACCGCATGGTGCAGATCGAGCCAGCAAATCGAATGCACGATGCGGAAGATAAAGGACTACAAGGAGTACGAGTGAGGCGGTCATGATGCCTCCCCGAACAGCGCGCCTACTGTCGTTTTCGCCGCCTTGGCCAGCTTGACGATGTCGCGCGGCATCCGATCGCCCGACTCCCAAGAGTAATACGTGCTGATCTTGGCCCCGGCCCGTCGAGCGACCTTCGGGGCGCTCAGTCCTGCTCGCTGGCGAGCTTCGCGTAGGCGCCATCCGAACGTTCCTGGCTCGGGGCCTCGCTTCCTGTGTGCAGCCATACACCTGTTCTACTTATTGTGGACGATATCGTCAACTCCATTCCACAGGAAGTGGATCAAGCTTTGTGATAACGAGACTTTCCGTGGCTGATCCAAGACATGACGGAGACAACCCAAAGGGGCCGGTGCGGGAGATGACTCCGGAGTGGAAGGCCCTGGTGCTGGCCGAATTAGAGAAGCGCGGCAAGGACATCCCGTGGCTCGCCGAACAGATCGGGATATCGAGGAGCGCCGGCTACAAGATGTTCGCGGTGGACAGCGAGGGGAATATGGTCCAGACGGGATCGGCGGACGTTCCGACCATCTGCGAACTCCTCGACTTGCCTCCGCCGCTCGTCGCTAACCCAGCCGTAACCGATACGAAAGATGGCCGAATCATGGAGCTTGTGCGCCATGCCGGGGACGACCTCAAGGATGGCGTAATAGCTTTTCTGTCAGCGGCTTTGAAGCGCTGACACAAACCTGATACAAGGGTCAGATGGCGATCGCTGCGAAATGCGGCGGGCTAGTAGTACCGGCCTGCGAACGTGATGAGAAGTTCGTGGAGCTGCTGGAGACGCTGGCAAAGGTTGATCCGGCCGCGTACGAGGCACTGATCACCCTGTTGTTGCGCGTAGTTCACGAAAAGTAGATTTTCGGCCTTGCGCGATCGGGCTAGTCCACTTAGAGTGGATTCATGCCCAGCCCAACTCCTCGCGTCTCGACGGCTCTTCTCGCCCGCCGCGCTGCGGCGCTCCTCGTCTACAACGACCTCCACACCTGCGACGGTGTCACGCCTACGGCATGGGCGGCGTGCGCGAGAGAGCTCGCGGACATCGCGGCCGAACTCGCCACCGAACTCGAGCTGACCAGCGCGTCGGCTGACGCGGTCGCATTCGTCGCGGACCGCGCGAAAGACGCCGGCCACGAAGCCGTGGCGTGCGCGCGCCGGCTCGACGCGGCCATCGCCCGCTACACCGGCATCCAGGCCACCGAGGGCCGCAGGGCGGTGTGCTCGTGAGCCACGCAGCGATCCATCGCGTCGTGGCGCGCGAGATCAAGCGCCGCCTACTGGCTCAGGCTCTGCGCGAGATTGACTCGTCTACCCACGCCGTCATCGGGCGCCGCCACCGAACCGTCTACTGCTACGGAGACGCGGCTCGCTGCCGGCAGTTCAGCTCCGGCATCGAGCGCGACGTCCTCCTTGTCGAGATGAGCGACAGGATGCGCGCTGCCGAATCGGCCGCCAAGGTCCACGCGTACGGAGGGCTGTCATGATCAACGCCCAGCTCATCGAGCACATCGCCTGCTTCGCCGCCGAGTTCGGCCACACGGAGCTCGAAGACATGTGCGACAGCGTCCTGGCAGGCGACTCGGACGAGGGGCTCGTCCTGGGCGTGCTCGCTGCGGCTCGCCAGGAAGACGTCACCGACTTCGACGACCTACCGACGTACGTCGACTACCGTCCGTGGACGTCGAGGAGCCGGACGACGACGATCAAGCTGCCGTACGTGAACCTCGAGGACGAAGCGACCGCATGGGTCGCTGAGTACCGCGCGGCGAGGGGCGCGTGATGGTGACGAACGAGCAGATCGAAGCCCTCGAACTCGAGATCAACGGCACCGACATGCCGCTCACGTACCAGTGCCGCATCGCTCGCGGGGCGATCGGTTACCGCGCATCTGACGCCGCGGTGGCGGTGGCGCGCGAGAAGGTCGCCGCCGCCATCAACGCCCGCCGTGGCGGAGGGAGGTAGCCATGGGTACCGTGACTCTCGAGATACCGTTCGATCTCGTCGACACCGTGATCGGCGCGCTATACCGGTCGGCTGACGTATATCGCGCCGACAAGGCCAACGACGCTGAGAGCATCGCTGTATTGGTGGCCGACGCTGACCGGCTTGAAGCGATGGCCGAGAAACTGGAAGACGACGCTTGCCGTGCCAAGGGAGTAAAGAGCTGCGCTGGACCGCTGCAGAATGGATGGCCATGCAACGGAACGCAGGGAAGTTGCCCAACCCATGACCGTGCCAAGGAAGGGAGGTAGTCGTGGGCAAGCGCAAGGTACGCGTAGAACAACCGAAGCCCGGCAGGCTGTACTCTCTGACGCAGCGACAGGCCCGGTGGCTCAGTGACGCACGTGACACCGAAGGTGGAGCGTACGTTGGCCTGGTCGCTGATTCGGAGCCCGGCGAACTCGTCGAGGGTGGAGCGGCGACATATCGAGAGGTCCGCCAGAGCAGCGGCACCCGGAGCGTGCACGACTCGCGTCCATGCGAGTGGACCGACATGTACATCGTGCCGACCGAGTACGGGCTCGAGTTGCTCCGCCTCCGCCGTGAGCGGGGAGAGGAGTAGGGCGATGCCACGTCCAGCATCCAAGGCGTTCCTCCGAGCGCTCGCCAGGTCAGCGCCCAACAACCGAGGCCGGTCGACCACCGGTGGGCCAGCGGTCCCGTACTATCCCGAATCCGACGCACGCGAGGCCGCGAAGCATCTGCGACTGACGGCCGCACGCTTCCTCGCAGAACGAGTAACACCCGGCGACCTGGACGAGGCCTGTGACCTGTGGCGCGCCGCTCGCGTTAAGAAAGCCCGCTGATGTACCGCCTCACCCTCCTCTGGCTCGCAATCACCATCGCGGCCTATCTCGTCGGCCGTTACCGCCGAGCCCACAAACGGCCGCATGCCGGAGACGTCTGATGCCGCGCAATCCACCACGCTCCATCTCCATCAGCGGCGCAACCTACGCCCGCCTCGCGGCGTACTGCCGCAAACACCAGATCTCCATGCCCCAGCTGATCGAGGCCCTCACGGCCGACATCCCGGAACACCCATGATCCTGACCGACAACAACACACTGATCGGCCTCCGGCTCGACCCCCGTCGCCCGGCGCTCCCCGACATCGGCGCCGAAGCCGATCTCGAGGTCGAGCGCCAGGCCCATGAGGTCACGGCTCGGCTACTCGAGCAAGCCCGGCAAGACCTCGCCGACCTGCAGCACGAACTGCAGGCGGCACATCAGCTGGCCTCCGATCTCACCCAGCAGCACGCTCTCGACCGCGCGGAGTTCACGCGCATGCGCGCGCTACTGTCGGACGCCAACGAGGCGATCCGCCAGACCGTCGCCGACCAGCTCGCCCTACTCGACAGATGGGCGGACGACGGCGAGTACGTCGTCGAGGTGTACTCGTGACTGACCTCGACCGCGAGCGCCACGAGGCACGAAAGCTCACGACCGATCAGGTCGTCGAGCTGCGTCGCGCCCTCGACAAGGCGACAGCGTCAAACAGGGAGCGTGACGTCTACATCTCTGAACTGCAGGCTGTAATCGCCCACCGCGATCGACAGATCGCCGACCTCGAAGACGTGCTGATGCGGATGATGCAAACGGAAGCCGCCGCAGCGCCGCGTCGGGTGAACGACGAGCCAACGGCAAAGCACCGACGGAGGGCGGCATGACCACCATCACCGCCATCATCGCCGCCTCCGTCCGCGCTGCCCTCGAGCAAGTCGCACCGTCGTGCAACGTCGACCTCGTATCGCGCGCTGCCGCCGCCAACGCCGCACAGGCGTTGCGCGGCGATCCGGTGCCCGCTTGGGTTGAGATGGTCCGCGCCATCGGCGTGTCGGATGTCAGCGTCGCGGTCCGACCGGGCGGCCACTACAACGCGAGGCTGGTGTGCTCGTCGGTCAGCGCGGCGACCGACGTCGCGGTCATGCTGGGGCTCGGGGCGCCGACGCTCGTGAACAACGGTGAGCGTCAGTGGCATGTGTCGGAGGGTGGAGACTGGGAAACCGGTGACTACGTCTGTGTGCTGGGGCCGTCGGAAGTCATGTGCGGGTGCGGACGGAGGGTGGCGTGATGGAGAGGCTCAGCGAGGAAATGCTCGACACAATTGAGCATGTCACGCGCGGCGGGCTCGGCGCCACGGTGCACTCCACCAGGGCGATGGTAGCCGAGATCCGCGTCCACCGCGACACGATGAAACGACTCGAGGAGTGGGCGGTGGAGATGTCGGAGTGGGACATAGGCGGATGCTTGATCAACTCGGAATCTGTGATCCGAGAACTGCGCAAGCGCATGAAGGGAGTCGTGTGATGGCTCGATGCGAACTCACCGACGAACAGCTGCGCTTCGGCGCTCACGAGGACTTGCAGGGGTTCTGCGGCGAGATGGCGGAGGAGCTACTCGCTCACCGCTCCGCCATCGCCGCTGACAAGGAGCGGGTGCGTCACGTCGTAACAGATGCCGCATGGGCCGTGCTCGACCACCCGGAATTCAAGGAACTGCGCTCTTTCGATGTCGCAGCGGAAATCGCTACCCGCGCCGCGGAGCAGTTGGCCACGTCAGTACCTCCATCTGAGTCAGACCGCGCTGCGCTCACATGGCTCCGCGGGCTGATGGGGTCGATCGCCTACCGCGTCGAGCCGATGCGACTCGTAGCGCTAGCGCTCATCGACCGCCTCCTCGCTGGCACGCCCGCACTCACGCTCAACGACGACGAAGTCCGCCAGCTCCAGCACCACATCCTCGACTACCGCGCGACGTCCGCGTACAGCTGCGAGATCATCGAGCGACTGATCGCCGCTCACCGGAGGACGCCATGACGTTCATCGGATTCGTCATCGGCCTGATCATCGGCCTCGCGATCCGCTCGCTGCGACACCGCTACGCCCGCCGCCAGATGTTCCGGCGTATCGACGCCGAGGCGCGAGAGCGCCAGAGACTCAACACGGAATGGCTCAAGCACAAGCACAAGATGAGGAACAACAAATGAGCTACGTACACGACATCGCCAGACAGAAGAGGATCCCCGTTGTAGACGCAACCGCTCCGATCATCATCGGCGTCGCGGTTGACGACATCAAGAAGGCCAAGGCCAAGAACAGCAAGTGCTGCGCGTTCGCGCGAGCGGCCCAACATGAGCCCGGCGTAGTTGCCGCGTACTTCTTCCGCTCGATGGCCTTCCTCGAGTATCCGGATCGCATGGTCCGGTACGCGCTCCCCGCAGACGCGCGCACGGAGATCGTCTCGTTCGATCGCGCTGGGGTGATGGCGCCTGGCGAGTACCGGCTCGCTCCGATTCCGAAGTCACAGAAGCTCGAATCGTTGCGCCAGTACGACCGTAAGAAGCGTCGCTCGAAGTCGAAGACCGCCGCGAAGCGCAGCACGCCGCTCATCGAGCATGCTGGTCTGGTGCGCGCCGACAGTGGTGTCCCGCCGACCCCGGGCGCGCCGCAGATCGCTCGGCGCGTGCGCACCGAGCCCAAGTACATGCGTGACCTCAGTGAGCCCAAGTGGTAGACGGCTATTCCGCTGGTCAGCCGCTGACCAGCACCTGCCCCTGATAGCTCATCTCCGTCGGGTTGGGCACGACATGACGGAGAGGCCTGTGCGATTCAGGCAGGGGCACCGAGACGAGACAGACGAAGGAAACGAAAATGTTCACCACAATCAAGCATGGACATTGTCCGTACAGGAAGCCGTCTCCGACATACCGGTCATGGTATGCGATGAAGACTAGATGCGTTAATCCAAACGCCTTGCGATACAAGGACTACGGAGGACGAGGAATCCTGCTATGCAGGGATTGGCTCATTTTCGAGAACTTCCTCGCCGACATGGGGGCTAGACCGGCCGGCAAGACGCTTGACCGCATTGACAACAACGGAAACTACGAGCCGGGCAATTGCCGATGGGCGACACATGGACAGCAAGCAAGGAAAACAAGAAGCACTAAGCTTTCGTCATTGGACGTGATCCTCATGCGTCAGATGTGGATCCGTGCTGCGGATCGCAGTGGACAGAAGTCCGGAATCGCGAATGCGTTCGGAGTTAGAATTGATACATGCAGAGCTGTCGCATCCAAGCGCAGCGGTGCGAACGCGATTGACACACTTATCTTGGAGTTGTCGGGTGAGTAATTTGTACACACCCTCGAGACTCCGCGTGATCCGCAGCTGTCTGCGGCAACATCACTACCGGTATAACCTCGGGCTGCAGCTCGACGCGAACGACCGCATGCGCTTTGGCACGGTCGGACACAAGGCCCTTGAGGCTTGGTATCGAGCGTGGATGGATGGTTACACTACTGCCCGTCTCGACGCCGCGCTCGACGCTATCACCGGACTATCCCACGTCGACACCATCAAGCTACGCGTTCTCGCCACGGCGTACCATCACCGGTGGGGCGCTGAGGACTGGGAAGTGCTGGCCGTCGAGGTCGAGTTCCGGTTCATGCTCGGCGACCGCCTCATCGGCGGCAAGATCGACGCAATCATCCGTGACCGCAAGGACGGACGCGTCTGGGTAATCGAGCACAAGACGACCGGCTCCGACACCTCGATTGGCGGCGTGTATTGGGAGCGCTTGACACTCGACTCGCAGGTGAGCATCTACATCGATGGCGCGGCAATCCTCGGCTACCAGGTCAGCGGCTGCATCTACGACGTGCTCAAGCGGCCGGCGCATGAGGTGTTGCAGGCGACGCCCGCCGAGAGTCGCAAGTACACCCAGGGCAAGGGATGCAAGGCTTGCGGCGGAAGCGCCGGTGGCAAGGTCGGCATCCTCCGCGGCCGTGGGCACGCGATCACGCAGATGCCCGATGGCACGCAGCACTGTCCGAACTGCCACGAGTGCGGAGGCACCGGCTGGAAAGAGGAGCCGAAGCTCTACGCGAACCAGCGCCCTGAAGACGAGACGCCAGGCGAGTTCGAGACACGGCTGATCGAGGCGATCGCCGAGAACCCCGACTCGTTCCTGCAACGCGGCACGGTCGTGCGCCTCGAGCACGAGCTACCAGCGATGCGTCAGGACGTCTGCGACGACATCGACCGCGTTGAGACCGGGCTGATTCCGAGAAACCCCGACGCATGCGTCCGCGGTGGCGAGATGTGCGGCTACTGGGGGCTCTGCAACGGCACGGTCTCCGCTGACACCTTCACCAGCGGCCCAGCTCATCCCGAGCTCGACGCCGCGACCTGACCTAGAGCGAGAGAGGCTCAACGACAATGGCAACTCCCACACCCAGACCCGTCGGCTCAGCGCCGACACCCACTCCGATCCGGCCAGCTGCTACGCCGGCCAAGCCGAAGGCATCACGGCTTGGCGCCGTGCAACGCGGCCGGCTCCGTGTGCCACTACGGCATCTGTTCTACGGACCGGAGGGCATCGGCAAATCCAGCCTCGCGGCGGATGCGCCCGCTCCGATCTTCTTCGACATCGAGGGCGGCTCTCCGGAACTGGACGTGGCGCGCTACCCGTTCCGCGACGGAGATGGCGGTCACGTACCGGCCAACTATGACGAGGTTCTCGCCGGCATCGACGACCTGATGAGCGCACAGCACGAGTATCAGACGCTCGTGGTCGACACCATCGACTCTCTCGAAGCACTCATCCATATACACGTCTGCAAGGCCGCATCGAAGGCCAACATCGAAGCGTTCGGCTACGGCAAGGGCTACAAGGTCGCGCTGACCGCGGTACGCGAGCTGCTCAACCGACTCGACGCCCTCAGGTCGCGCGGCATGTCGATCGTCCTGATTGGACACAGCTGGGTGAAGACGTTCAAAAACCCCGAGGGCGAGGACTTCGACCGCTATCAGCTGTGCATGCACGACCTCGCCGCAGCGCAGGTCAAGGACTGGTGTGACGTCGTCGGATTCATGCGGTTCGACGGCGGGGCATCAAAGCTCCAAGGGGACGCAGCGCAAGCTCCGCGCGCTCGTGGCTGGTCGAGCGGACGTCGCCTGATCCACCTGGCCCGCGAGGCTGCGTGGGACGCCAAGTCCCGGCTGTCCCTGCCGGCCGAAGTCGAGCTGGCCGTGGCGTCCCCGTGGGCACCGTTCGCGGAGGCTCGCGACGTGGCCCGCGACGCGACGGTCGAGTCGCTCATCTCGGCTGTGCTCGCGGAGGTCGACCGGATCACCGCTGGAGATCGCTCGGTCGGGTTCGTCACGGCCGCCGGTCGCGCCACTTCGTTCTCTGAAGTCAACGCCATCATCGCCAAGGGAGACGTCGGGTCGCTGACTCGAGTGCTCGCTGGCCTCAAGGCAACCTCACCCGTCACTGCCACACAGGAGACCGCAAATGCTACCTGAAATCAAAGCCCGCTACTACGCCAAGGCCGTTGGCTGCTACTTCGGTCGCGCCGGATCCGACGGCGACGGCAACGTCCAGGTCTTCATCCCATTCGAGATCATTGACGGTGAATTTCATGGTGAACGCATCACCTACGCCGGAACGTTCGGCGAAGGCAAGAGCACCGGATTCACGCTAGACGCCCTCAAGAACTGCGGCTGGTACGGCGATGACCTGTCCGAGCTGGATGAATTGGACCAGGCCGCCGCCGAGCGCCTACTGCCATCGATCGTCGAGCTGTCCTGCGACATGGACACCTACAACGACGAGACTCGACTCAAGGTGAAGTGGGTCAACAAGCCCGGCGGACAGCGCATGACGAAGCACGCTCTCGGCGGCGCCGACCTCAAGGCCTTCGCGGCTCAGATGCGCGGCACGATCCGCAGCATGGGCGGAGCGGCACGCGCCGCGGCTCCGAGGCAGACGACCACGCCGAGCCGGCCGACGACTCCGCCGCATCCGAACGCGCCGGGCGTGGACAAAGACATACCTTTTTGACCGTTCCCCTGCTCACACGGCGTCGCAGGGCGCCTTCCCTCCCTTCAGCGCTCGCAGCCGTGCGAGCAGGACTTTCTATGACCATCTCCATCCAGACCAACCTTCTCGCCGCGGTCGCCAAGTGGGCGTATCCAGACACGGACAAGCCGCACCTGTCGATGGTGCTGTTCACCCTTGGCGAATACGTCGCCTGCGATGGCCATCGCCTCGTGCGTGTTCCGCTCGACTACAGCGGCCCGTCGTTCGGCGTCGACCGTTCGCATCTGCTTGCGGCAGTGGCGGCGCAGCGTGAGATGAGCGTCGCTATCAAGGAGATCCAGATCGCCGCTGACGACGCTAAGGTCGTGCTGACAGTCGCCCCGCCTAGCGTCATCCTGACCGTGCCCAAGCGCGACGCATCGGCCTATCCACCTTACGAGCAGGTGATGCCCCAGGGCAAGCCCGACAAGCTGCCTGAGCGGTATGGTTTCAATCCGCGATACCTGGACGCCATCCACGAGGTCGACCAAGCATCGCGACCCGGCAGCACAAACGGTGTGCGGATTGCCGCTTGGGGCGGTTCGTTGGACTCGATGATGTTCACGAACACCGACGGGATTCGCTTCGTCGTGATGCCGGTGCGGGTATGAGTGACATCAGTATCAGCGAACTCTCAGCGCTTGAGCAGGCGATGACGCCTGGCAAGTGGTTACGCGGAGAGTGGTACTTCGCCACACGTCCGGATGGATCGCTCGCAACTGATCAGCCCAAAGCGATTCGCGAAGCCACCGGGATGACAGGACACATCGTGTCATCGGTCCAGCAGGACGCTAGCGTAATCACTGGATGTGGTTGCTGCGGATCGCCCGACGCGAGCGACGCCGACGCTACCGGCATCTGCGCCGCCCGCAACGCCATGCCGGTGCTCCTCGAGATCGCAAAAGCGGCGCTGGCGTGGGCGTGGGCGACTGCCGCTCACGAAGTCGCGTTGCGGAATGAGCACGCCGCGCAGGTCGCGTACCACGCCAACCGCGACCCCGATGGGATGTTTGAACGCAAGCGCGCTTGGTTGACCAAAGCATCGACTCGACTAGTCGTGCCGTCGCCTACGTCAACCACAGAGAAAGCGAACTGCGTATCGCCAGTGGGAAGGTGAAGCCGTGATCGACCTCGACGAGCTAGAGCGCAAGGCGACAGCGGCAGTCACGGCGCACGCCGAGTTCATCTCGACGCACGCCGAGTTCGTCTCGAACAGCAACGGATTGCCGCCTGCTAGGAGCGTCGAGCGATGGATTGACGCGCTCACCGAGCACCGGTACGCGAACAACCCCAACGTCACCATCAAGCTCGTCGCCCGAATCCGCGAGCTAGAGAACGCGCTCGGCGTGGCCGAAGGCTCGCTGCGCGACCGGAGTCCAGAGTTGGCCAACGATCTTGAGGCGATCCTCGAGAAAGGTATCCCATGAAGCCCGAACCCAAGCTTCTCAGCCCCGAGGAACTGTCTGGCATTCGCCGCCGAGTCGACCAGCGCTCGGCCACATGTAACTGGGCGGTGGCGGACGATCTCCTCGGCCACATCTCCGCAATGTGCGAGGACATGCGGCTGTACATGGACCGTCTCGACGTCGCCACCGGCCTGAACATCAGCGACCGCCAGCGCTTCGAGGCCACCAACGACCGCCTCAAAGCCGACCTCCGCGAGGCCACCGACACGCTCGCCACCGCACGTCGGCAGCTCGCCCAGTACCGCCGCGACTTCCAGTCCATGTCCGACCGAGCCGCCGACCTCGCACGCCAGCTGACCGCGACAGAGCGCCGCCACGACACGACGATGATCCGGCTGCGGGCGCTGACAGCCGCGGCTGCAGACCTGCTGACCTGCAGGGAGATCGACGTTGCGGCTGATGAGGCTGCGAAGCTGGCCGATGCGGTCGAAGCTGCGATTGATGGGGTGCCGTCGTGACCGTCGAACCCGCCGAGCGCCAGATGCTCCCGCACCATGTCGTCGTGGCCTGGATGGCCAGTTGGTACACGGCCGTCGGCCGCGCTGACTGGGCCGCTGGATACATCGGGCAGCTAACCACGTACGCCGCTACTGGCGCGAAGCAAGGAGAGAGCTGATGGGGACCTGCCGCCACAAGATGATCGAGCCTGATTCCTACGACGATCGGTTCCGCGGCTGCGTCGTCGAGCGCTGGCGATGTCGCCGGTGCAAGGAGACCGTGGGGATGGGGCCAGCCGCAGACACATACAACTCGTACGACGAGCTGCGCGCCGCTGAACTGGCCGTCCACTCGATCGAGGCATGGCTGGGCGGTTGTCCGGGTTCGGCCATGACAGCGGAGCGCTGGGGGTGGGAGGACTTCGAGCGGGTCGATGAAGATGACTCCGCTCTCATGTCGTCACATTGGTACTCCGGTTGGCTGGCTCGGGCGATCGTGGAGCACGATGATCTGGCCGACGAGCTCAAGCTCGTGCACGCGAACCCCGACGACCGCATCATCCGCGCCGGCGCACCCGAGGTCATCGGTCTGACACCGCGGCAGGTACGCGAGCGGCAGGCGGAGGCGGATCGCGTGGAGGATCATCTGCGCGCCGCCATCGCCGCCACCGAGCACGCCTCCGACGACAACACCCGCCACGACGTCGCAGCTAGCGTGGCGCGGCATGCGGACCTTGGAGGTGAATCATGACGCTCGCCGAGAAACGCCAGGTGATCGAGGTGCTCATGTGCGTGAGCGATGCGCGGAATTTGACGTACGTCGATGACCTGATCGGACAGAGAACCGGTGAGCCGCTGCGTGTTGCCCTCGAACTGCGCCATGCCGTGCTCTGCGATTCTGTCGACCCGTACGGCTACGGGGAGTCTTGCGTCGAAGCCGCGTACCGCCTGATCGAGTCACACCCGGCGCTGCGCGCGGAGTGGTTCACGTGACCGCCCTCGACCGCCTCCGCTACCGCCTCGGCCCTGAGAGCACCGTACCGCGAGCGTTCGTCGACCTCGAGACGATTCGCGCGATGCTCAAGCTGCAGCGGGCAGTGCGGGCGTACGTGGACAGTCGTGCGGGCGACAGCGAGCGTGATTTCGACGTCATGCATCAGACGCTCGTGGATCTGGAGACGTTGCCATGACCGACCGCGCCATAGTCGCCGTACGCATCGCCGACCTCACGATCGTCATCGAGGACCTCGACACGATGTGCCTGCAGCACACCGGACTCAACGATCAGATCGGCCAGGAAGCCGAGATCAAACTGTCGGCCACGCTCGACGAGCGCCGCCGGCTGATCGATGAGTACCGAAGGATGAAACCATGACCATCCGCCTCCGCCTCTGGCTCACCACGCATGATGTCGCCGAGCGTCTGCACCTGCCACGCGCTGTGTGCATGTGGCTGCTGCTCCGAGCTGCGGCGGCAACACAGTACGAGGTCGAGCCCATGCCGCCGGAAAGCGATCGGCCCCTATGACCCGAACCCGCGACATCATCCAGCGCCCGCCCGGAACCGCCGACACCGACGAGATGCAGGTCGTCATCGTGCGTGTCTCCGACGGTGTGCAACGCATCGACCGCCCCGGCTGGAAGCCCTGCAACACGTGGAAAGACGAGTTCTGGTGGACCGATGGCAACGCCGGATGCGACTGCAACCGGCGGATGTTCTTTGCTCGCGCCGTTGAGCCGAACGAGCCCGAGCCTGCGTGCGGCGAAAACGAGTGCGGCAACACGGAGTTCTACGTCATCCTGCGATCGCCGGTGGCGGCGTCATGACCCGCCGCTACGTCGTCCGCCCCGACCATCACATCGGCCTCGCCCTCAACGGCAAGCCGGACCACGCCGTCTACGACACCGAGCGCGACGACGAGTGGCCGATCGCCGTGTTCGCCAGGCGGAGCGACGCCCGGGACTGGGCGAAGGAGAAGAACAAGCCATGACCTCCACAGCCACCGGCATTGCCGGCATCCTCGCCGACCCATCCAACGCTAGCCTCAAGCGGATCGCTTGGGCCTATGGCTGCGCGCGCAAGGGCAGCGACGAGGAGGCGAAGCTGCTGGCGGTGTTGCTGGAGAGGGCGAAGGCGACGTGACCCGTCCGCACATCGTCTACCTCACCGCCGCAGACATCGCCGCGCGTCTCGGATGTTCGCGTGCGACCGCGTACCGCGTGGCCCGCTCGTGTGTTCACGTGCGCGTCGGCAGCCTGTTGCGGGTCCCCGAGGAGGCGCTTGCTCGATATCTCGCATCCAGAACAGAGGCACCGTGGGAAGAATCTATCAACGCAAGCCAGGCGGCACGTGGCACGGCTACTGGACTGACATCCGAGGCCGTGCTCGGCGGCAGTCGCTCCGCACGCGCGATCAGCAAGTCGCTCGCGCCAAGCTCCGCAAGCTCGAACTGGGATCGGCCGATCCGGCCACGCATTCGCACCACACGCTGAGGGATGCGATCGGCAACATGCTCGCGGTAGTGGCCATCGAGCGCGCCGCAGCCACCGCAACAGCGTACGCCCAAAAGGGGCATCACCTCACCCGGCTGATCGGCGGCGACACCGAGGTCGGCACGCTCACCCGCGATGCCGTGATGCGCTACATCGCGACACGCCAGAGCGAAACCGCCGCCAACGGCACCATCCACAAGGAGCTGGTGGTGCTGCGTCGGGCGCTTGCCGAAGCCCGCAAGCGTGGTCTGTGGTCTGGGTCGATCGAGGACATGGTGCCCAAGGTTCGCGTGGTCTACCGGCCTAAGGAGGTCTGGCTCGACGAGCATCAGGCCGAGCGCTTCCTCGCGAAGATCGCCGTTCGCCGCCGCCTGTGGGTGATGCTTGCGATGTTCGGCGGTCTGTCGCTCGGCGAGGTCGAGCGCATCAGGTGGGAGCATATCGACTTTGGACGGGCCAAGATGCGCGTCCCAGGTACCAAGCGCACATCGCGGTGGCGTATCGTACCGATCGCGCCCCGCCTACTCGAAGCCCTGGCCGCGGGGGCGCCGAAGCGCTTGCTCGGGCCGATCGTCACTCGATGGCGCAACGTCCGCCGCGATCTGGCGCGTGCAGCCGATCTCGCCAAGGTCCCCAGGGTGACGCCCAACGACTTGCGCCGGACGTTCGCCAGTTGGCTCAAGAACCAGAAGACGGACAGCGCCGTGGTGGCACGCCTGCTCGGCCACACGAGCACCAAGATGGTCGATCTCGTCTACGGTCGCCTGTCCGAGGACACGCTCGCCGAAGCCGTGAGCCGATTGCCCGGCGGGAAGCCGTGTGCAGCCCGTGTGCAAGACGACCGTGGATCACGAGATACCAATGAGACGAATGACGCTCCGACAGCGACCGAAACTCGTCGCAAGATATCGAAACGATAGTGCCCAGGGTCGGAATTGAACCAACGACACGCGGATTTTCAGTCCGCGTGGAACCGTGGAACTGCGCACAGATGGGTCGATCTCGTGCAACCGGTGTGCCGCGCCCGCTGACCTCAGTATTTCTGCCGCCCCGTCGGCACAGAAGCTACAACTACAGGAGACCCGATGAACTGCCCCCACTGCCAGAGCGCTGACATCCGACCGAGCGCGAACGACCTCTACAACTGCCACGGGTGCGGCGTAACGATCGGGAACTACTTCCCCGAGGACTCGCCGCCGACCGACGTGATCGCCATCGCCGAGTCCTACCGCCAGCGCATGGGGCTGCGGCCGTGGGCAGAGTACGCCGCGCTGTCGCCTGCGCCGCCGCGCCGTACCGGCCGGACAATGCGCGGGCTACTCGAAGCGCTCGCGCAATGCCAGTTGATGGGAGGCGTTACGCTCTACATCGACGGCGGGCCGTCGGTTTTGAGTAGTTACTGCCGTGACATGGCTTCCGACGTCCGCGATCATCTCGGTCTCAAGCAGAAGATCGTTCTATATCGGAACGGCATCGAGCGTGGGAAGGTCTGCGTGGTCTACACGGACCATGTGGCGAACGACAGCGACGCATCGACTTGGCAGGTACGTAATCGGCCCGACTTCCAGCGCGAGCACCTCGGGACGTGGGTGCCGTTTGTGGAGCCTACAGCCCGGAATCCCAAGCGCTACCAGCCGGTGCAGGTCGACCGCGAGGCGCTGCGGCAAAGCGACGCGTTCGTGGCGCAGCTGCGCGAGAAGACCGAGGCCGCGGTCGACACGATGCTGAAGCGATGCGACGATCAGGCTCGCGAACTGTTTCGCACCATGGAGCCGATTCCATCGTCGTTACTGGCGGAGTGTGACCTACTCAAACGCGAGGCTTACGAAGTGTTCGGCGTTTCCCGCGCCGAAGCGATGCTCAAGGCACCGATGCCGCCTCCGGCCCAGATGATCCCCTTCACCGACGACCGCATCACCGAGAGCCAGGCGACAGAATACGGGCAACGGCTGCGCAAGCTGATGGACGAGATGGGGCCGCCCCTGTCCAGACTCCGCTGCCAGGGCATCCGCGACGGAGCGCAGTGCTCGGCGACCACGCCGGTCGATGGCGTGATCCGGCATCCGTGGAGATGCGCGGCGTGCGCGGTGCCGGCTGACCCGCTCGACGTAGTCATCGACGGCGAGGTGTTAAAGGCGCTGATTTTTCGCGATGAGGTCTGTCGTCGAGAGGGATGCGATTCGTGGTTTCCGCGCATGTCTTCAGAATTCACTCCGGCCCAGCGTGCCGCGGTGTCGGCTCACTGGTCGGCGCAACTCCGCGCTCGCGTAGCCGAGACGGCCAAGCCAAAGCTGACCGTGATGGTACAGGTGGACGATGACTGATCACCGATAACGCTCCGGCCGCCTCGCCCACCACGCCGCTGCGCCCCGCAGGCACGCCCCGGCGAGCTCGTCGGCGACCCGCGGATCGGCCGACAGCCCGGCCACCTTCCGGCGCGCCATCCCCGCGGTCCGCTCGTCCGTCGGCCAGCTGTCTCGGACCCGGAACTCCGGCCGGCGCGCAACCCGCTCAGCCCAGCATTCGCCGAGCACGCGAGCCTGGCCTCGACCGCTGGCGATGGCCCGGCCGAGGCACCCGTCGCAGAGCGCGGCAGGCCGACAGGCGGGTGAGGCGTCGAGGCAGGCCACGGGCGGAGCGTAGCGCGAGCGACGACCCTTGACTGTGGCTACAGTTGTGGCTACAGTCTGGACATGAATAGCCCGCCCGTCTGGCAGCACATCATCGCCTGGTCAGTCGTGATCCTGATCGCCGCGTTCACGCTCATCATGATCATGACCGACGGCCATCCCTTCCAGGCAATCGCGAAGGTTCTCCGCCGCACCACGCCGGCCATCCCGCAGGCCCGTCTGGTTCGCCGCGGAACGGCGGTGCGGTCGTGAATACGAACATCGAGACCCACTACACCGTGATCGACCGCGACACCGGCGAGCGGTACTCGACCACCAGCTCAACGAGCCGCGACAAGACCGAGCGCGAGCGCAACCGGATCGCGCTCCGCGACGGCAAGCTCGTATGCCTCGGCATCGGTCGCATCGACCCCGACGGGTCGATTGTCGACGTGACCGACGACGTCGAGGCGGTGCGGTCGTGATGACCGGCGGAAGTCCATGACCCGCCGCCGCAACCCCATCGCCGGTCTCGCCCAGCCCCGCGCGGCCAAGCCGCGGACGGTGACGAAGCGGGTGCGTATCACCGCCGAAGAGCTCGCCGACCAGCTCGCTCTCGCCGACAAGCAGGGGCAGACCTGGAGCGACCTCGCGCGTGAGGCGCTCGGGCTAGCCGTTGCGAGAGGGTCGACGCGATAACCTGTTCGATCCGGACGCCGCCGAGCGTCCAAAGGGAACCCATGAAGAACGAGAGCGAGCGAGAAATTCACGACAACGGCCGCGTAGAGTGCGGCGACATCATGCGGCGCTACAGCGACGGCACCCCGAGCCGGCGCCTATGCGGAGAGTGCGCGACGGCGTATCCGGAGCGCGACGGGTGCGGCGAGGTCCTGGAACGCCACGAGTAACTACGGTCGCTCCGCCCACAGCTGTGACCTCAGCGCCTCGAGTCCGCCGGGCAGCGTCAGCGCGCTGATGTCGTACGTCACTGCACCGCCGCCCGGGATCAGCCGCGGATACCCGGCCGGCCCGCTCGGCGCCTCGGTGCCCTGGTACTGCCAGCTGAGCAGGTGTGCGAGGTCGGTCCCCGTGCGCGCCAGGAACTGCGCCGTGGTCTCTCGCAGTCCGTGGAGCTCGCTGGCGTACAGCGCGACCGACGACCGGCCGCATCCGTACCTGCCGTGCGCACCGATCGCGCGCAGCAACTCGCCACCGTACAGCGTGGCGGTCCGCCCGCTGAGCTGCTGGTAGCGCTCGGCGAACGCGCCGATGCAGCCCTCCACGCGGGATTTGGTGAGCGCGACCGTCTGCCCGCCGCGCTCGGCGTCGACCATGGCCCATAGGGTGCCGATCTGCTCGCCGCCGATCCTCTCCATGAGCCCCCAGAACCAATCGGCTTGGCGGGTGCCGTCGGAGCCGAAATCCAGGTAGTGGTAGAAGCCGTCAAGCAAGTCGACTCCGTAGCGCGGTGAGCGCACGAACGGCTGCCGCTGTTGATACGCCCAGCCCGCGTACTCGTAGTGTAGCCCCTGCGAGAGCTTGAACACCGCGCCGACGAAGGGATGGCCAGCGGCGATATACGCAGTCCAGTCGACGGGCTTGTCGCGGGGGTACACATCTACGATCACCGGTGAGATCACGTAATCTCCGTTCGCTGCGGCAGGCAGTCACAGGTCAGGAACTTCGCTGCCTGATGCGGGTGCAGCGTCACCGTCGACCACCCGGCACGAGCCAGCGCATCACGCGCGGCTGGTGAGTCGATCGCATCCCAGACCTCGATCTCCCATGGCCCGGTTCGACGCCACCCGAGGCTTACCGGGAATCGGGGTCGCCATCCTACGAACAACGACTCGAGGAACGCGTCGACCTTCTGATGCGCAATCGACAAGTCGTCGACCGCACACTCGAGCTCAAGGGCCAGGGAGCCGACGCGAACCATGGCCGCCTACAGGACCTCGCCGGTCGGCAGCCTCACCGCGCTGACGCCCAACTCGCTCTTGACCTCGATCAGCACCGAGCGCCAGTCGGGCGCCGGTCCGGCGGCGTGGGCGATCGACGTGCGCGCCGTCGGCTGGCCGAGTACCACGTTCAACGCCACGGCGACCGCGCAGCTCCAAGCCTTGGAGCCCAGCGCGCGGAGGTCGGTCTTGATGGCCGCGGTGTCGACCGTGCGGCCGTCACCGGCGACCTTGCCGGCGAGGTACGCCTGCGCCGCGTTGCCCAGCGACTTGGCTACATCGACGATCGCCGCCGAGCTGCAGTCGAGTTCGGCCGTCACCACCTGCCCGGCAACCGGGCGAACCGTGGCGCATCCGCTGGAGATGCCGACCGCGGCGAAGCCGACGAGCGTGCCGACCAGAATCGAGCCGAGGGCCAACGTGGCGAGCGCCCCGACGTTGACCTTGCCGGCTTGAGGGTCGCGGGTCGTGACGGTCGTAGTCGCAATAGTGGTACCCGGATCGATGGGGCCTGGGGTGCGCGTGCTGAGCACGCTCAGCGCGGCGTTGATGACCGCAAGCGCCTTGTCGTCGACCGTGGTCGAGGTCCGCGGCGCGAGGAACGCCAGGAACGTGCGGACCGCGGACAGGCCGGCGATCACGCCAAGCAGGACGATCGTCCAGTCGACGCCCGGAACCGGCGGCAGCGGCGGAGCATCCGCGGCATGCGCGACGGTGATATGCACGAGTGCGAACAACAGATAGACCGCGGCAGCCGCGGCAAGAAACAACACAGCCCGAGGAACGCGAGAGAAAGTCATGGTTGGTATCCTTTGATCAGTGACGACCGCAATTGACGTAGGTCCTGTCGCAACTCCTCGACGGTCGTCTTGAGGTGCTGCATTTCGATGGTGGTCTCGCCCTCGTGCTCGACGCGCACGAGGATCCGATCAGCGACGTACAGAAAGACGGTGAGCGCCGCGGCGAGTAGGCCGCGAGCAATCCATTTGGCATTCGAGGCGTCGCGCTTGAGATCGTGGACAGTCGTGCGCAACTCGGTCATCCCGGCGTTGTTCTGCGCTTCAGCTGACCGCTCTCGGTCGTCGGCTTTGACCGCTCGCACCGCGACCTTGACGATATCTGCCACCGTGGCCGGGTCGCTGGACTTGCGTCGGCTGCGATGGATCACTTCCTGCTCGCGCGGCGTCAGCTCTTCGCGGTCGATCAAGTCCCACGGTGCGGTGTTGTTCCGCTCCTCGAATTCCGGCACAGCCTCAAGCACCGGATGCACGTACGACTTCCGCCGCGCCGACTCGAGCATGAGCCGATCCTGCGTGCTGATTCGCCGCCGCCCCCGCTCGGTGTCGTCCTCGTCGCTCATGCGTCTCCGATCGTGTTGTCTGTCGTCGTCACTGGCCCCGAGATCCCGCCGTTCCGCGCGGTCGCCTCAACGTTCTCCTGGCGCACCATCGCCGCCGCTCCTGGCGCCAAGCAGTCGCGCACCTCGACGGAGCCGACACCGCCCAGGTACGAGCCGCTTACCGAGACAGCGGCTCGAAACAGGCCGGTGAACACGCAGTCCGAGACGACCACCGGGGTCGTCCGCGTGAGCGCCGTGCCCTCGATGCGGATAGCGTCTCGCTTCGCTGGAGAGCCGAAGTCGGAGATGGTGAGCCCACGCATCGCGATTCCCTGGACGCCGGAGACAGCGATGGTCGTGGCCGGAGTCAGCTGGATGAGCCGGACGTCCTCGAGCACGACGTCGCTGGGCGCGGTGAGCTTCTGCGACGCCGCGAAGACGGCACCGGGACCGGCCGATACCGCGCGCGTCCATGTCTCGTTGGAAAAACTCGACGAGCCGGCTTTGCGCAGATAGACCACCGGATCGTCGCTGCGCATGGTCTGCGTGATGCTGTTGTCGTGGACGTCATGCGAACCGCCCATGAGGTCGAGGCCGCGACCGATGAGCGTGTTGTGGTGGAAGTGCACGCTACCGGGGTACAGCGAGACGGCGATCGCCGACTGCGCCGACGGCCCGAGTCGATGCGTGCAGCGCGACCACTCGAAGTCGACGCCACCAGCCACCGCAGTCTCGCAGTCGAGATCTTGATCCGCAACGTCGAGAAACGTCAGGTGATGGAACTGCGACGCGTGCAGCCCGCCATACACCGCAACGCCCGACCGCGCCGAGCGAGCGAACGCGACGTGATGGATGTGCTGGCCCCAGATCTGCTTATCCGGGTAGCCGCGGAAGCGGACGCAGTCGCCGCGGCTTGACCCCGGCACGACCGGGTGATCGAAGCTGCAGTGACTCAGCTCGCCGCCGGACACCGGACCGACGATCTCCAGCACGTGTGATTGCTCGTCCCACGTACCGGCCGCCTCGTCGACGACGAAGTTGACGCCGGTGATGCGCCAGTCGTTACCGACGCGGATACCCGCCCAGTCGTGACCCATCGGGTCGCCGCGAAAGACGATGGTCGCGCCATCGCCGATGATCGATGCGCCGTCGGGCATAGTGAGCGTCGCGATCGGTCGCGGATACGGTGGGATGTCGATGTAGTGCGGCCCGAGCCGGCCGCGCAGATCGAGCACGCCGGTATTGAGCGCCGCCTGAAACTCGTCTCTCACCATGCTGGATTCCATCCTGCGCAGCGGAAGATCGCGCGCATCTCGTCGACGGTCTTGAGCGCAGCCGCGTCGCGGTAGAGCTTCAGGTACACGCATCGCGCAGCCGGGCTACTAGCGGTGAACCCGCCGACGCCGACGCTCTTACCGCTCGCCGGCGTACGACGAGGCATCACGAAGCGCTCTTGCTCCGTGTAGATGATGACCTCGCTCAACGTGTCCTGAATCGCGCAGAACTGCCGACCGCTGTTGCAGACGCTGTAGACCATTGGCGTGTTCGCCACGGCGTTGAGTTGCAATTTGCCGGTCGTCACGCCGATACGGACATCGCCGTTGCCGGTCAATCCGATCGACATGAAGCCACGCGTCGCAGCGGGCGCCGCTGCAGGCATGTCCCAGTACCCGATCAGCAACGTGGCTGTTACTGAGCAGTCGGGCAGACCGGCTGCCGTACTCGACAGGTGGCGATTTGCTACTCCGTCCGCCCAGAGATTGCCGACACGAGTCCACGCCGCGCTCGCAGATTGCGACGTGAACGCCCCGTTGGCGCCGAGTGGCACACCGCCGATGACGTCCGGATCGGTAAACGGCGACCCCTGACAGTTCGCTTGCATGAGCCAGAGGTGCGAGCACGGTCCGCTCGTCGAGCCGGCGGCGGCGAGGAACGCATTCTCCTCGGCCAGCGTCGCTGGACACGCAATCCCGGCCGTCGCGTCGACGGTCCACGCGTTGGTCGCGACGATGACTGAGTGGGTGACGGTGTCGCTCTTGCCGTTCGCCGATGTCGCCGTGAGCGAGACGCTGAACGTCCCGGTTCCCGGCGCCGCCCACACCGGGTTCTGACTCGTCGAGATGACGCCGATACCGACGACGCTCCAAGACCACGCGTTCACCGCGGAGTTCGCGTTGATCGACATGTCGGTGAGCTGCACCGATGTGCCCGAGCCGAAGTAGCGAAACTCGGCCGTCGGCACCTCGTCGGTACTCGTCGCGCTGAGTACCGACACAGCGAAACGCCGACCCATCACGATATAGCCGTCGGCGGTGTAGTGCGTGAGGTTCGCGGCGACACCGGGAATCGGCAGCGACTCGGCGTTGACCAGGAACGCCGACCCGGGCACGAGTCCGTTCTGCGTGGCCACGAATGACGCCTGAGCGTTCCGGACGGTCGTCAGGTCAGCGCCACCCGCTGATGCCGAGCTGATTTGCTCGATGATCCATGGAATGCCCGGAAACGACGGAGCGACCGCGCCGTAGAAGTTGGTCAGGTTCGTCAGGTACGCGTTGGCGTTGGCGGTGATGCCTGCGTCGCTGGTGCCGAGCGACATGATGATGGCCTTGACCGTGGCGCCGGTCTGCGTCGCGATGCCCTGCAGGTACGCGATGAACTGGTCGGCGAGTCGCGGTGGCGTCGTCGGATACGAGCCGCCCGGGGCCTTCCAGTTGGTCGCCAGCATCGAACCACCGAGCGCGAACCCGGCCACGATCCACTTGTTCGGCAACGAGTGGTCGAGATAACGCCCGAGGCTGAGCCCAATGCCGAAGTTGCCGGCCTGCTCATCAGCATTGATTGCCCGCGGCGCAAGTGGGACCGGTCCCTGTGTGACGCCGCCGGTCGTGAGCCATGTGGGCGGGTCAGGCGGCGTGCTGCCGAACTTGCGGAATTCGTAGCAGCCGGTGAACGGAGTCGCGAAGCCAGTCGCGAGCGTGATGGCGCTGTCCATCCTGATGCCCGTCGGCGTCAACGGCGAATTGAAGCCCTGGTTATTCGATTGACCGAAGTGTCCGACGATGAACCGACCGGTGAGATCGAGTGCCGCACCGGCGCCGATCGGATCGCTGGACACGCCAACGGCCACGCCCACGCGGACGCCAACCGAGATGCCGACCCGGATGCCGATCACCCGCCGCCTTTACCGTTTGCGTTCACGCGGACGAACCCGCCGACGCTGAGCACCATCTTCACCCGCCAGCGCTTGGCTCCGGTGTTGCCGACGTCGACGAATGTCCCTCCGGCGTTGGTTCCGCCTGCGGTGATCGTCAGGTTCGCGACCGAGTTGCCGGCACCGGTCGGGGTCGGCACGTACAGCGTCGTCGGGTTCTGTTGGACCCAGTTCGTCTTCGTCGCGTTGCCGTCGTTGTCGGTGATGTCGTCAGGGCCGCTACGGGCGCCGCCGAGATACCGCGGATAGTTGCAAGTCTCGAAGGTGATCGTTCCAGCGGTCGCAGCTGTCCATTGCAGCTGAATCCCGATGTACGGCGTCTCACCCGGAGTGGGCGAGTCGTTGCCTCCGACAGGAAAGTACCAAGTGCCAGAGGTCAGCGTGCAGCCAACACCGGCAGCGGCGCTGACCGTGACCGGCGCGAGGGTTCCGTCTGCCTTGATCGCGGCGAGATCGCCGCCTCCTGGTGGTGCGTATTTCATATCTGCTGTCCTCCTTGAGCGCGTGCGTCCGCCGGCGTCGGTTGCGGAACTGATTTCTTGACGCTGCCGAATTGCGGAGCGGCAACGGGCGCCGACGTCATGGGCGCACCGCCGTCGGCGGTGAACTGCCCCTGAAGAATCGAAAGCACCTGCGGGTGCATCGCCGGATCGATCGGCTTGCCCGACAAGATCGACAGCGCCAGGCGTCGCTTGAACGGCAACGGGCGATCGAGCGCCGACATCTTGACCGAGACGCTGTTCACGAAGTTGTCGAGGTCTTCCGGGTAGACCGCGCGCATCGCGACCGCGTCCTCGGGCGTCACTGCGCCGTGCGACGCCCGCTCGAATACCGCGTGCGGATTCTCGACCGCTGCGGCAGAGCGCGCCCACGAACGCATCTCCATGTCGCTCGGATGCCAGAGGTCGTGGCCGCCGAGCGCCAACGTCCCGAAGTCAGGGCGACGCGGGATGATCGACGACAGGAACTCGATACGCCGCACGGCGATCGTCTCCATCCGGTCGGCGAGGATCGGATCAATCGCCGCAATAGCTCGGAGCCGGTCGGCGAGGGCTTGCCGTGCGGACTGCCGCATGCGCGGCGCACCCGTCTGGTCGTATTCGGTCTGGCTCTTGATCTCTTCGGTGCGTGCCGCAAACAGCCCGGCGAGCGTCTTGGGAGCCTCCGGCGCGGCGCGCGCAACGGCCGCCTCGGGAGCGTACCGCAGCGCGGATAGCACCTTCGTCGCGACGACCGGGGCGTACGGGGCGACGCCCTTGGTCGCCTTGCCCGAGACGTCAAGGAACGACGAGACGGCTTCGCCAGCGCGGCGGGCCGCCTTGGCGCTCACAGCCTTGAGGCCGTTGACCGCCTTGCTGCCGATCGACGCAACCTCAGCGAAGCGACCCGCGAACGGGATCGCGTGAAGCATCGCCTCGCCGAGTGACTTTTCCTTGGGCGTGCCCAGCTCCTCTTTCGCCGCTCGGAGCGCCTCGAGATACGGCGAGGTCGGCTCGGCCTTGAGTTGCTGGATCTTCGCCTGCAGTGCACGGTTTCGCTCAAGTGCTGCCGGCGCCTTCTCCCATGCTTTCAGGCGTGGCGGCAGCACTGGACGATTCACGCCACCGAAGCGTTTGATCATCTCCTCGTTGATGCCCTTGCTGACAAGCGCGGCATCGGCGAGCTCGGGATCGATCTTGTAGCCGTCGATCTTCCCGGCCTTCATCTCCGCGCGAATCGTCGCGGGGGCGCGATTGAAGTCGCGCATAAACTGCGCGTACTCGGCGTTACCGAGCGAATTGATTTTCTCGAGCGCTTGGGCCTGACGCTCCAGCGCGTCGAGCACGCGCTGCGGCTCACGAGCGAGACCGGTCTCATTGCGGAGCGCTCGACGGATCGTCTTATCAGCGTCCAGCGCTTCGGCCCCCAGGCCGCGCATGGTGCTGTCGCTGTGACCCTTCGTGAAGTTCCAGACCTTCTCTTGCTGCGTCTGCTGATACGAATCCCTGAGTTGCTGAACGAACGCTTCGCGTTCTGGCTTCTGCTCGGCATGAATCGCCGCGAGCTCGAACTCCTCGGCTTGCTTGATGCCTGTGCGATCGAGCGTCGACGGGTCAATCTGCCGAGCTGTACGGAGTTCCTGTAGCCGCTGTGATGTTACTGGTTCGTGCAGCTGGCGGATGCGCGCTTGCTGCGCGCGGATCTGCGCAAGCGCCGCTTCGGCCTGCGTGGCGTCACGCCCTTCGTCCTGCAGCGACGTGACCATTCTGTCGTAGGTCGATTCCTGGTGTTCCAGGTGCCGCATTATCGCCGCGGGGTTCCTGGCTAGCCCCTCCGGATCGGCGAGCGCCTTGTCGATGAGCGCATTAGTCTCGTCGATCTGCTTGCGGGCGATCGAGACGGATGCCGAATCGGGCAGCGTTGGGGCGCCTACGGTCGGAAGTTCGCTCCGAATGCGACCCGAAATATTGAAATCATCGGCACGAGCTCCGTATCCGTCGCCCTTGCGGATGCGCAACACGACAGGCCGATCCGACTGCGCCGCTGCCTGAATACGGTGGTTGCCGTCCTCGATATACAGTCGACCGTCAGATCTCAGATATGAGGACACCGGCTGTAGTCGCTCGCCCTCAGACCAACGCTTGAGCACGGCATCTCGATTCGCCGTCTTCAGCTCCGCTCCCCAGACGTCACGCTCAGCGAGCTCGCTCGGCCGAACGACATACACGGTGTTGTCCGCGATGTCACTGGCGCTCGCCGGCAGACCGTGCACGACGTTTGCGCCACGCGCATCGAACGCCTCGCCAGCACGCCAGCCGTCGGGGAGGTTCCGATCTAGGAAGTCGTCAAGCTTACCCTTGCCGATCGGCGCTTTTGTTCCGTCCGCAAACGTCGCTTCGTAGCGTCCCTCGCTGGGACGGCCGACTCGCGAGACAGAGAACGGTTGCGTTTCTGCGGCCGGTGGAGGTACTGGTGTGACTGGCTCAGGCGTTCCGACCTCCGCTCGTTGCGTTGCCAGGTCGTCAACGAACTGTTGCCGCTCAGCATGCCGGGCCTCGGACAGCGACGCGTGCTCGGCGTCATACGCTGCACGGGCGCCGGCATCGTCGAGTGCCGCTATCTCCGGAGACACGACCGGTGCCTCGAACGACGGTCGAGCGAGCCGTGTGTCGATCGCCCCCTTGGCCTTCAGGAGTCCGCGCTCGGCCGCATGGAACGCCGCGCCCGTGGCGCCGCCGATCGCCCCGCCGTAGAGCATGTTGCTTGACAGCGCCGACGTCGCGTGCTCCCAGGTCAGCGGGTCGGGCGACAGCGACAGTTCGCTGACCGCAGAGCCGGCGCCGTACAGCGCACCTTCGGCTGCGGCGCCAACGCCCTTGGAGATCAGCCCTTCGCCGACACGCTCCGCGACACGTTCGCCGATCCTTGCGCCGGCTCGTGTGGCGAGCGAAGCCGGCAGCGATGCACCCGCCGTGAGCAGCGCCGGTGCGAGCGTGCCAGCGATCTCGCCGCCGATCGCCGCGACGGGGTGCGCCTTCGCGCGCTGATCGATGTCGTAGACCGTATCCTCGTCGCCAAGGAGCCGCGCCCCGAGGTCGTAGCCGCCCAGCGTGGCGCCGCGAGCGAAGCCTTCGGCTGCGGCGCCGACGGTACTCGCCACGCCACCGTAGTCAGCCTCGGTGGCCTGCTCGGACAGACGGCTGAGCTCGTCGACGTGCGTGGGCAGTCTCCAGCCCGATCCCGGACCGAGTAACCCCGCGGCGCTCTCCGATGGGACATCGCGAATCGCTCCATCGGGATCGAGGAGGCGGACGGTACCCGGCATCTACGGACCTCTCCGCGACACGCCGGGCTCTGACTGCAGCAATGGATCGATCGCCGGTTGCCCCTGGTCCGGCCTCGACTGTCCGTATGTTCCCGGCTCCGCCGCCGGTGGGGCGAGCTGCTGCTTCGCGAGCTCGGCCAGCTTGTGGACGTGTGCGTCACTGGCGATCTTGGCGAGCGTTTCCTTCGCGGCAGTCGCCTCCGGTCCGGTACCCCGAGCGACGCTACCGAGGCGCATGATCTCCGCGCGCTGATCGAGGTCGGCGCCGGGGCTCCACCCTGCATCCACTGCCGCCACGGCATCGCGGTACGCCTGCTTGGCGGATTCGGACAGCGGACTGCCGCCGACGTAGGAACCGTCGGGCGCACGCGGAGCCTCGACGGCGCTGCCCCATCCGGCAGTCCGGCGCTGGAACTCCTGCGCGATGGCCTGATCGCGCGAGACGCCGGAGCGCTGCAACAGAGACTGCTGTTTGTCTTCCTCGGGCGTGTTCTTCGTTGTCGGACCGGAGCCGGCAAACAGCACCGTCGGACCGGTGTAACGAGCCGTCCGCATCGCGGCGTCCATCGCGGCGTTCGTGCGGCTCTGCGCCACTTCGAGGCGCTTGGTCTGGTCGCGGAATGAGGTGATGTCCTTGACGCCTGCGACCGTCTCGAGGGCTTTCATGTCCTCGTCCGAGGACATTCCCTGGGTGCCCTTCTTGGTGAGCACCTGCGCGCGCTTGCCGAGCTGCTCCAACTCCTGGAAGTCGTCGGAATTGAGCGTTGCCGATGCGCCGCCGGACCGGTCTCGGATATCCCTGATCCGTCCGTAGATCTGGTTCAGTTCGGTAGTGACCTCGATCTGATTCCCGATCTTCGCGCGCTCTTGCGGATCCGATACCAGCCACGGCTTGCCGTCGGCGTTGATGAAGTCGCCGTACTTGACGACCGGCTTGCCGTCGGGACCAACGACAGGCTTGCCGTCGGGCGTAATCTCGATTCGACCGGGCGCACCCAGCGCGAATTGCCGCTGCCGCTCCTGCTCCTTGTCAGCGCGCTCGGTGGCCTTGTCGGCGAGCCGCGCGTCTGCAGCCGCCTGGCGATCGGCCTTCGCGCTCGCGAGTCCGGCCCAACCGCGCGCACTCTCGTCGCGGTGTTGGCGCATTGTCTCGTTGATCTGCTGCTGCTCTTGGTTGACCTTGATCCGCTTGAGGTTGTCGTCGAAGTCCTGGCGCTCCATCGCCCGACGGGTCGTCGCCATCTGCCCCTGCACATCGCCGCGCAGACCGGCAATCCGCAATTCGGTCGTGCCGCCAACAGCGTAGTTTTGCTGCTGTGTCGCCAGCTCGTTGTCGGCGTACTTGAGCGCCGCGAGACGCACAGTCTCCTGCGCGCGGTACATGTCGCCGTGTCGCGCGTACTCTTCGGCGAGTGCACCCTTGCGAATGCCGACCGACTCACGCTTGTTGGCGAGCTCGGCTTTCTGCGCTTCGATGCCGCGGTTGATTTTGTCGTTGAGCGCGTCGAGGCCGATGTTGCGCGCAGAGCCGGTCTTGCCTTGAAGGTAGCCGCCGATGACGGCCATCAAGATGCCGGCGATGCGCTCGCCCGTCGTGATCCCGCCCGATGGGTCGATCTTGGTGTCGGAGATCTTCTGCGCGTCTGACCAGACCTGCTCAGACTTCGCGCGCGTCAGCTTGTCGGCTTCGACGTACGCGTCGAGGTTCTTGATCTGCTGGTCGTGGTCCTTGGTCGCGATCTCGGCCCTGCGAGCCCCGAGCGCCCGCTCGTTGGCGAGCTTGTTTTGGTAGTCCAGCTCGGCGAAGGCGGCCGGATCGCGCTGTCGCAGGTCATTGAGGAACTTCTGCCGCTCGGCCGGATCCGGGATGTCGAGCGGATGCGCCGCATATTCCTGCGCCGTCTGCGCGTAGTGCTGCTCTGGCAGGAGCGTCGGCGGGGTCGGCTGCTGCGTGTTGCCGGCGCCGCTAAGTGCGTCGATCTGCGGCTCGGCCGTCTGCGGCGTCACTGGGGCGATCGGCTGCGCGGGTTCGACCGGCGCGGCCAGTGCCGGCGCCGGCGCCGGGGCGACGTCCGCCAGTGGCGGCGCCATCGGAGCGACGTCCGCCGGAGCGGGTGTTGCGAGCACATCAACCGGAGGCGGCGGCGGAGCGGCCTCGGGCGCCGGAGTCGGCTCGGGCGTCGACGTCGTTACCGCCGCGTCCTGGGGCAGCGGCTCGGGGGGCGTGGCCGGTTGCGCGGGCTCGGGCTCGGGTGCGGGTGTCGGCTCGGGCGGCGGCGGCACGAACTCCGGCGCCGGTGCCTGCTCGGGCGCCGTGACCGGCGCGTCCGGCGATGGCTCGATGGCCAGCTGCCGACGCATCTCCTCGTCGTCCGCTCCGCCGTCGGAGTTCCAGCTCGGCGGTACCCAGTCCCACGCGTTGTAGGGCTGCGGCGCTCCAAGCGACGGATCGCTATATGGATCGTCGAGCGCCATTACTTCCTAGCGCCCTCGAGCTTGTCGAGCCGCTTGGCGATCCCCGGCATCATCGCGGCGAGACTCGTCGCGAGATGGGCGCCGTGAACCATCTTGCCGCGCGGTGTGTCGATCACTGCGTGCTTGAGGCCGGCGCGTTCGAGGTCCTGCGCCATGATGCCGACCCGCTTGCCCTCGCCGAGCTTGCCGTCCTTGTACTTGAACGAGTACGACTTGAGACCCTTGAGGACCTTGGCGCTATCCGCATCGCCGTCCTCGATGTCCTTCTTGAGACGACGATCGGACGCAGCTGCGATCCCGCCGATCACCGCCGGGCCATACGTCTCGAATGCAGACTTTCCCGGCGGCGGAGGCGGAATGTTGCCGCCATACCCCGACATGGCCTGACCGCGTGCAGTCCCGATCGCCTGCGCATCCTGACCGCGCAGTCCCTGCAGTAGACCTGCGTACTGTCCCTGTGCCTGATTCCGCTCCTGCAGCCCCGCAACCGCCTGCTGGCCGGAGAGGCCGGAGCCGGCGCGTCCGTATTGAATCGCCGCTGTGCGCGCAGCCATCGGGCTCTGCGGGTTCGATGCGGCCATCGACATCTGACCGGCCTGCTGTTGCTGCACGCCCTGCCGCAGTTGCTCGGCGGATACCGAGTCCTGGCCGCTGGCGATCCGTGCGAGGCCATTCAACGCACCTTGGCCCTGCTGGCCGAGTTGGTTGTAGTTGGCCTGCGATTGACCAGCGGATTTGCTCGCCAGCCCGGCCTGTTGGTTGAGCAGGTTCTTCCGCGTGTTGTCGCTCAGTTCCCATGGAGCCGCTTCTCCGGTCTGATCGGTGAAGCTCGCGACAGGCTTCCCAGACGCATCCAACCGTGGACCGAACGCCCCGGATGCGCCACTGTACGGACCGCTCGGCGGCGCCGGGACCGCACTGCCAGTGGCGTACCGAACGCCACTACTCGGTGGCACGCCGCCGCTGAACGCGCTGCCGTCGGTATTACCGCCGAATGCCTGTGGAGCAGTGACAGCGCCGCCGTAGCGGGCATTGCCGTACCGGTCATCAGGCGACATGTTGCCGGCCCGTCGTCCGCGGCTCGGATCGTAGTCGTCCCTGGACGTATCCTGCCCGCCATTGAAAAAGTCGGAGAAAATCCCCATGTCATCCAGCTTTCTGCGCGACGGGTAGTCGCTTGTTGATGCCTTGATGAATCCCGAAATCGAATGCGATCCCGGTCAGCTTGACCGCCTCGCCCGTCGGGGTCGTGTACGTGCCGCCCGAGAACGAGCCTGTGATCAGCGAGCCGTTAAGCGCACCGATGTTGATCGTCTTCGAAGGTGTCGCGTCGGCAGTCTGCAGCTGGGCGAGCGTGGTCCCCGACTGAATCGCGGTTTCCAGCGCACCAACGGTCAACGTCGCTGCCGGCGTCACGATGCGGACACCGATGTTGTCGGGGTCTTCGACCCAGCGCGACTCCGACGGGACATAGCGATAGTGGTCACGAACATCGACGAGCACGGCAGTCCCCGTCTGGAAACCGAGCGACATCGTCACCGAGTTGCCCATCAGCCCCGGCTTGAACAGCTTGCCGGCGCTGACGAAGTCGAACACATTGAATGCCGCAGTCCAATTCGTACCGCTCGTGTTGACCGCACCTGACAGCGCGCCTGTCGATAGCGTCGCCCGAGCACCGAGCGCCACTGCGGTGATCCGAACCTTGATCGACTGCACGATCTGCAGCGACGGCGTGTGCTTGACCTGCAACGCGGAGCCGACCACCGTGGGTGACGGAAGCCACGCAGTGTCATCGTAATAGACGGCGTTGCCGGCTCCGTCGTACTGGTAGTCGCGAGCCACACGTACGCGGATCAGACATGAACTGCGGTACTCGCCGAGCACCGAGAACCACCGAACCGTAGCCTCGCCTTGCTGATCGCCGGCCGGCTTCCACCATGCCGTCTCGCCATCGACGCCGTACGTCAGGGAGGAGTACGTTGTCGACTGCAGCTTGGGACCGGTTGCGGTCAGGTAGACGTGCGAGCCGTTCCAGATCACCGAGTGCAGTCCATCGGCGATCGTCCATTCGCCCCACTGGTTCACGAGGTAGTCCCAGATCAGAGTCCGGCCGTTCGTCAGGATGCGCACGTGGTGCTGCGTCTCGACGACGTCGATCGAGTACACGGTATCCGCGTCGAACGCGTTGACCTGACCGCCGATGTACTGCACCTGCCAGCTTGGCGAGAGCAGATACCAGCCCTTGCGGCTCTTGAAAATCACCCCCTTCGGCGTGAACGCAACCGACTCCTGACTCACCGCGCCGACATCGACCGAGATGGTCCGAGACTCGAAGTTCTGGCCGCCGCCGGCGTTGTCGACGCCCTGGCCGAGTAGCGCGTAGATCGCCGTCGAACGGAACACCGTGAGCGTCTCCGCGTTGAAGACGAGCGCGGTGATGTCGCCACCGGTGCGCGGAATCGGCACCACGTTGCCGTCGTGAAACGACGCGATTTCACCGTCGCCTCGGAGCCGCGAATACCAAACGCGGTCCGGGTCTCCGGCGACACCGCCGAGAAACAACCGCGTATCGCTGGCGATGATGATGCTTGCCCCGGGCGGGGCAAGGCTCTCGAGGATCGCACCGTTCTCGGGATTCGCCTCCCTGATCGTGATCGATGCGTCGGCGAGAAAATCGTTGAACGTCGGCAGCGTTGTTGCCGTCGTCGAGTTCGGGACGTACCGATTCGGGTTCGTCAGGACTGCCGGGTCCTGCGAGCTCACAAGGAAGAACGGCGACTCACTCGTCGGGGCAACCGCGGTACGCCAGAACTCGGCGGCAGGGACCACGGAGGTCTTGTGCGTGGCGGTGAGAGGCGTCGAGGTCAGGATCGACAGCGAGCTACCGGTATTGGTGATCGATGCGATCGTCGCTGTCGTCGACCGCTCTGTCTCGCCTTGCGCGTTGAGATAGCGGTAGGTCTGCTTGTAACTGTACGTGCCTGTCGCGACCGAGCCGCCGCCGGCGTCGATGATGCCGAGGATCCACGGGTAGATGTGGAAGCCTGTTTCGACGAGGCGGACGCCATCGTATTGCAGCACTTCGCCAGCGGCGATGTAGAGCGTTCGGCCGATGCGGTCGACACGCCGAGCTGCGTTCGAATCGAATGCGAACACGACGTCAACGGGCTCACGAGCGGCGAAGTCGACATCACCGGTGCCGAGCTGAATCTTGCGGCGCAGCGTGGCGCACCACGAGAACTCCGTCGTGCCAGACGTCAGCGTGACGCCAGGCAGCCGACCCTGTGCCGGCAAGAAGCCGCCGCCGCGCGTGGCGACGCACTTGGCGACGAGCAGACCGTCATCGCGGTACAGGAAGTACGTGTTCTGCAGCGCAAAGGGCGGCGTCTTGAACGGCCCCAGCGTGGCGACGGTCGACTGACCGGCGAACGCGAACCATACGTAGACCGATCCGTTGTAGTCGAACGCCCTCGACGCCACGCCGAGAATGCGCATGAGCGTCGTGGCCGTGCCGATCGTCCCGGCGGTGTCGACGAAGTTCTGGACGATCGTACCGAGCCCGCTCGTCGGCGCCTCGCTGGACACGTAGACGTAGCAGCGGAAGGCGCCGCCCGTCGTGACTGACCGATATGCAGCGGCGATCTGGTTCGCTGCCGTAAATGCTCCGTTGACGATCGTCTGGTTGATCGTCAGATCGGCGAGCGATGACGTCGTCAAGAAGTCGCCGCGCACCGCGACCCCGGTGTCATGCCGGATAACCTGCGTCTGCAGCCCGCCGCCTGGAGTCGTCGCGATCGCGACCGGTCCATCGGCGGTGCGAGCCTTCGTCGACGTCGTTACCGCGAGCGCCGGAGTGCAGGTGAACACCGAGTAACTCGTGGTCACATCGCGTCGATAGACACCGATGGCGAGGTCCTGGCCGTCGACCTTGACGACGTCATAGAAGGAATTGAAGACAGCCGCCGCGGCTACAGTAACGGTGGGTCCACCAGAAAGTGCCGTAGCTGGATTGGCCGGATCGAGAGCAATCGCGGTCAGCGCGCCGATGTTCTCGAAGAACAGCATGATCTTCGTGTTGAGCGCCACGAGCCGCGGACGGCCGCTGATCGCGATCATCGAGAACGGCGACATCAGCACCGCGCCAGTCGCCTTGTCGGAGGCGGCGACAAACAGGATGCCCCCCTCGCTCCATGCGTAAACGATCGTGCCGTTGAGCTCGGCGCGGTCACCGTCGAGCTGATCGCCCGTGGTAGCGAATCGCGGCGTCTCGGTAACGTTCACCGCGAGGTGCGTGCCGCGCAGCACCCACGCAGAGATCTGCGCGTTCCAGCTGTACATCGAGTCGGCGGTGAACACGCACAGCTCATCGTTGACCACCGCGAGTCGTCGGCAGCCCGATAGCGTGCCGCCGCCGAAGATGCTATTGCTCATCGCGGCGAACGGGTAACGCGTCTGCACGCCGCCGAGCTCGTCGAACTGGACATCGCGGCAGATATCGAGCTTGGGCGGATCGGACGCACGGGCGTCGCCCTTGGTATCGAGACCAGCGGCGAGCGGCAACGTGACGGTTTGCCAGTTGAGCGGCATCACATCACCAGCAAGTCGACGATGATCGGAACGGTGAATCCGAAGGCGCCGATCTGAATTGACTCAGACCGGTTGAGCGCACCCCCGGTGAATGTGGTGGCGCCGGACTCCATCACCGTCCCGGACGTCATGCTCGCGAGGTCGGCAGGCTTGACCCGAATTGCCGAAATGCCGACGAACACGGGCGGACGGCCCAGACCGTGAGAGATGATGGGACCGCCAGCGACAGCCGTTCCGGGAACCGTCACCTCTCTGATGACCTTGGCGTCTACGGCGACTCCGCTTTGCAGTTCCGTGATCGCCTGCGCATGCGACTGCCGCACGCGCTCCGCGTCGCCCTCGAGCCGAATGCGAGCGAGCAGCGTCATGAGCGGTTGCCGCTCCACCAGCCGCCGGGGTCGTCGACGCCGCCGCACCCGCCACTGCCGTCATCTTCGTTCCGGGACAACCGATAGATCGGCCGGCGCGGCTGCACGAACGCGCGCAGGATTGCCCAGTCGACGAAGCGCACGCGCGCTGCTTCGCGCTCGGCCATCGCCGTGCGGACATCAGACTCCGACTTCGACAGTGCCTTGACAACGACGCCCCAGATCAGGAACGCTTCGCCGTCGGCCTGCACGACATCGACGCTCGTGCTGTCAGCGGCCGTTGACAGATCCGGCGCTTGCGGCATGTACAGCATCTCGTAGTTGCCCGACGACGGCTTGGGGAACAGATAGATGAGCTGACCGACGATCGCGTAGCTCTGCGCGTCGCCGACCTGTCCCGCCCAGCGCGTACGCTCCGGGCTCATCATCTCGTCCAGTGTCACTCGGCTGCCGACCGAATCAGTGATCCGATCGATGCCGAGCGTCGCGAGATGGTCGACCGGAACCGCGTAGCTCGCGGCGCCGTTCGCAGAAAAAGCAAAAGCCGACTCGAAGTACCGCAGCCCGGTCTTCTCGACCTCGGAATACAGATCTCCGTACTGCTCGCTGATCAACGCGTTCCACTCCGGGATGGAGATCGACGGATCTCCCTCCTTGTTGGACCGGCGCTGACAGCGCAGTCGGAGGTCGTCGAGTCGGTAGATTCGAGGCACTCAGACTCCAGTTGCCTTGAACAAGATCACGAGGTTCAGAAACGTCGTCACCGCGAGGTCTGCCGCCGCGAACGACGAGTTCCAGATCGACAAGTCGATCGAGTTCGTCGCCGACGCCCATGCCTGCGACGTAAGCGTGAACCCCTTGGGCACGCTCATCGTCGCGTCCTCGAAGTTCCAACCGACGACGCCGACCGGGCGGCCGTTGAAGTAGCCGAACGTCAGACGCCACACTCCCACGCCGGTCCGCGTGATCGTGATGCCGTTTCCGAGCACCTTGACCGGCGTGCTCGTGGTGTTGCCCTGTGCCCGGACGATGACCGCCCGGGTCGTCGGCTCTGATGCCAGTAGCTGTGAGAAATTTGACTCCGCCATGGCATCACCTCAGATCGAGTGGACGCCCTGCGACGCCGTGTTTTTCTGGATGAGATTGCCCATGGCACGGCATCGAACTTCGATGCCGTCGTCGGCGGTCTGGCGCAGCGAGCGCTGACCATCGTCCATGATCACGTGCGGGTACTCTCCGAGGATGCGGAGGTACTGGTCATCGGGGTTGACCACGCGACCGCGGTCGATGGGGCAGTCCGGATCGGAGTAGACCTTGAGGGTCCCGACTGACGTGTGGAGGCTGAACGTCTCGAAGAAGATATCCGCCGTACCGCCGCCGCCCTGGTACTCGACCTTGGCGCCCTGGCGCTTGACGACCTGGAAGAAGTTGACGGGGTTCAGGTAGTATTCACGCGCCTTCCGGCCGCGCTGGTTCAGCTTGACCGCGACATCACCGGCGTTCTCCTCGATGACGTTGTTGAGGTTGTTGACGCGCGACCCGGCGAGGCGAGGCGCATCGACGCTGCGATCTTTGGTGCGGAACGAGTCGCCGGGCGTCGGGGCGGTGAGCGGCGTGCAGACCTCGAGACCCTCAACGCAGGTCGTCGGGTCGCCGCTGCGGAACAAGAAGTCGGCATCGGCGAACGACGTGATCGCCGCTGCCGAGGTCAGCGTGACCGTACCCGCGTCTTCGTCGACGCCGGCCACCGTGGTGGTACCGGCGCGGGGCGATGAGCCGTTGGCGTTCGGAGACGCCATCACGGTCATGCCGACCTTGAAGTTACGGGCGTCGTCGGCGACCGTCAGGGTGATGACGTTCGTCGATGCGCTGAGGCGCTTGCCACGCTTGCCCGTGCCGTCGCGGTACAGGTCGTACGCCAGCGAGTCGACGAGCTCCGCGAGGATGCCGTCGGACTCGGTCGTGACCAGCTCGACGAGCGCGCCGTCATCGCCATCGCTGGCCATGAGCGACTCACCGTCGAGCGTGATGAGGCCGAACTTCTTGAAGCGGACCGCCTCGAACTGCAGACCCTTGCTCGATGCGGCGCCGGCCTGAGCGAGCGCGATCGTCGCGCCGATGCCCTGCGGATTGCCGTACTTGACGCTGTACTTGAAGCTCTCGCCGCGGAACTTGTTGACCTTGCGGATGTTGTAGAAGAACGGATGGTCGCGCGACGCGGCATCGCCGATGCCGTCGCCGTACGTCTTCTTGAAAATGAATGCGACTGTAGTGAGAGTTGAAGCTGAAGCCACGGAACACCAGTCCTCGCGCCGCTGTCGGCGCGCACGAAACGTCTCGTTGTGTGCCGACTCGTCTTATCGGCGGACTGGGGTCTGTCTTCGGTCGTCGCAGGTAGCAGTCGTAGTAGCGGGGTGTACCTTCGGTCGTGTATCGGTTACAGCTTGCCCTTCGCGCGTTGGGCAGCGAGCATGTCGACGATCGACGAGTTGCGCTCGTCGGCGTCCTTGAACTTGGGCTTGGGGGCCACCGGTGCGGCTGCGGCAGGTGCCTTGGGCTTCGGGACCGCGGGCTTTGCCGGCGCCGTTACGGGCTTGCCGGCGACAGGCTTCGCAGCTGCGGGCTTCGCTGCGGGCCTCTTGAGCAGCGCGGCGATGTCGATGCCGTCGTCTTCGAGCTCCTCGCGCCGCTGGCGTTCGTACTCCTCGAGTACGTCGGAGTGATCGGGCAGTTCGCCGTCTTCGGCAAGGTCCTGCGCGATCGACGCGAATCGCATCATCGTCTTGTCGGCCACCTTGCCGCCCTTGGCGAGGTAGTGCGCCGCGAGCGTGCCCGGCTTCGCTGCCTTGCTGACAGTAGTGATGTACTTCACCGCCGCACGCTGCTCGGCTTCGCGCTCGGCCGCCTGCTTGTCGCGCGCGTCGCGCTCGTCGAGGCGCTTCTGCTGCTCGTCGATGCGATGCTGCAGCTCGCGCTCCCTCATGAGCCGATCGGCGGCATCACGGTTCTTGGGATCCTTGGCCGCTTCCTTGGTCTGCGCGTAAATGTGCCTCGCGGCTGGTTCCAGGTCGTCGTCGGACAGGCCGAGCGCACGGAGGACGCCGGTAGGGTCGAACCTCGCTCGCGAGCGGAGCTTGGCGAACTCGTCGACCTTGGCGCGGTCGGCGGCCAGCTCGGCGCGCTCGCGCTCAAGCTTGGTGCGCTCCGATTCGATCTTGGCGCGGAGCCGGGTCTCCTGCCGGCGCAGCTGCGCGGCACGCCGCTCGAGTTCTGGATCGGGCTTCGCCTCCGGCTCAGGTTCGGGCTCGGGCTCATCGGCGTCGGCGTCGACGTCGACATCCTCGTCCGGCTCTTCAGCGTCCGGATCCGGGTCGGCGGGCTCATCCTCGTCGGGCTCCGGCTCCTTCGGCTTTTTGGTCTTCGGCTTCGGAGCGTCCTCGACTTCATCGTCCTCGTGAACGTCTCCGCTGGGTAGATCCGGCTCGTCCTCGTGAGCGTCGGGCACCGACTCCGCAGCGCCCGACTTGTGCCGCGCCAATGCCGCGAGCACGCTTTCCTTGTCCGGGCGCGACCGGCCGGGGGTCGGTCGACCCTCCGTCTCGGTCCCATGGTCGCCTGCGACGTCGTCAGCCATGTGTTGTGATCCTTACAGTATCGGGGTTACTGGTGCAAACTGTTTGTAGCTAGACAGCCCGGAGCTGCATCGACTGCGGTGACAGCGCGGCAACGGCGGGCATGTTGACGGGTGGAGCGCCGGGCAGCGGCGGCATCTCAGGCTGCGCTGGGGCCGCTGCGCCGGCGTTCTCGTTCGCGGCGGGTGCGTCCTGCTGCGCGATCATCCAGGCTGCCTGCACGACATACTGGCGCAACGCCTCAAGAACCTCTTCGGGGGCGTCCTCGGTGGAGATCTTCAGGTACTCCATCTGGCCGCGCCAGACGATCATCTGCAGGTTGTCAAACGGCTCCGGCATCAGGACTGCGCCGTCCTCGATCTCTTCGATGGCGTGCTCCACCGCTTCGAGCGCCGCGGTGTAGATGGACATCGACCGCTCAAGGTCTGGATGCCGCATCAGGCGTCGAGCCTCGTCCTGCGAAATCACTCCGGCCTGTGCCCACTCGAGCACGGTCTGCATGCGACCGGCCGGTGTGCGTGACATCGTCGACGCCGCGGCGATCTGCACGCGGACATCGCCCATATCCACCTTGGACCACGGCAGCTTACGCGCTCCGAACTTCGTGCGCCGCATCATCTGCGGCGCCTTGGCGCCGAGGTCCTTGCAGACGTCGATCGCCAACCAAATCGCGTCAAGCTTGAGCTTTTCGTAGCCCTTCTCTTGCATCGCAAACCGTTGCGTCGTGCTGTCGCGGTACTCGCGGAGCGCCACGCCGGAGTCGAGGCCTGCAGGCTTCGTCGACTGCGCGGCCAGCATTGAGACGCCAAACTCCTGAAACGCCGACGCCTTGAGCTGATCACGAGACGAGTACGTCTCCTTGTTCACGACCGGCTGATGCACGGTCACCGGGATCTCCCCGTTGACCACGGCGATTGTCCCGAGTTCGTTGGTGACCTGCGCACGGAGGTTCGCGTCCGCGCGCCGGACGTACGTCGTCGGCACGGCGTTTTGCTGTAGCAGCCGATCGATCTGCCAGTTGCGCCGGTTGAGCGCGCGCTGATGACCGGCGATGCGTTCGGCGCCGCCGATGCCGTACCAGCCCTGATCTGGCTCGCTCCACACGAAGCGGGCGAACGGGAAGAACGTCTTCTCGTACTTCCGATCGAGGAGCGTCGTGCCGTCGAGCGAAACGACTTCGCGGCCCGGGCGCTTACCAACCGGCAACCGCCAGCTGTGGATCACGACGACTTCGTTGTTGTCGCTGCGGCTGTTGATGTTCCAGAGCCTCATCAGACCACGACCGCCGTACTGCGCGCCGTCGATGTCCTCGTCGTGCCCGGGGTACATCATCTTCAATTCATCACGGTCGACGAGGTGCACGCGGTGCATCTGGCGCGGCCGGGCGCTGTGCGACTCGGACTCGTCGACGATGCACTCGTCAACCGGAACCTGCTCGGCACGCACGTTGTTTCCGCCGTCGGCGTAGACGTGAATCAGCCCGGTGCCCTTGATCGCCGCTGACTTGAACGCCCGCTGGCATAGCGTGTCCATGTCGAGCTGTTTCGACAGCGCCTCCGCATACCACTCGAGGTGACGCGCGGTCCGTTGCGTTGACCAGTCGCCGTCGTCGGTCATGAAGCGCGCGCGCACGTCGGTCGCGGCGATCGCCGCGGTCACCGTATCGACGTTGGACGCGACTACGTTTTCAGTGACGAGCCCGAGGGTGTCGGTGCCCGGCCGACCGTACAGCTCGGTGCGGACCGAGTTTGGGTCATACATCCCGTCGAGGCGCAGGAACTTCTCGTACAGCCTCGACTGGCGCGACGAGACGCCCTGCACGTACGCCAGAATCGCAGCGTGCGCTTCGTTCTTGGGTAGGTTGTACCAGAGACGTTTCTCGCGGTCGGTCGCCATCGGACACCACTTGGGTGCCGATTGATCTCTCCGGCTGTGCAGGGTTGGTTAGTCATCTTCGTGTTCATCGGTTGGAGGCTTGCGCCGGCCACGAGTGCGCGGCTCGGGCGTCTCTGCGGCGAAGCGCGGTACCACGCCGCCGGGGTAGCTCATCGGGTCGTCGAGCGGATCAAGCGGGATTGTGGACGCCGCCTGCGCTGCGGCGATCTCCTTGGCTGTCGGCCGCGGAGCCGGAGGCGGCTCGGCCGGCAGGAGTTCCATTGAGATGCCCTCGATGGTCAGCGACTTGACGCCGGACGCACGCAGCTTGGGCGCGTGCGTAGCGATCATGGTCAAGAGATCGGAGGGCTTGAGGGTCATCGGGTCTTCGTACGGTAAGCGCGAATGACAGCCGCTGCGTCGTTGTTGAAGCCTTGCTCTTCCCACCAACTCTCGATGTCTCGAACCCCGGCCCGGCCACCTTCCAACGCAAGCCTGCACCAATGCCAGAGTTCGGCTATCGAGATCTCTCTTGCGGTAGCACCGATCGCTCCGGTTCCCAGCAACGCGCAATATGAATTCGTCAGCATCACGGCGATGTCGAACTGATGCATCTTGATGCAGTCGGCGATCCGCCAGAGCATCAACTGCGCGACGGCAGCTGGCGTGATGTCCGCCGGAGCCGGAACAAGTAGCTCGTTGGCGTCCAGCGCCGGCTTCATCATATCTGACTCCATGGGTCCGAGTAGTCTCCTCCGACGAGCATACCTGCGAATCCGGGTGAGTGCGAGCTGTCCTCGGGATCGGGCGGATCTTCGATCGCCTTGAGCCGCGCCAGTTCCGTCGCCACACGCTTCGCCGCTGCTGGATCGGACGGCTCGTCGACAGTCCCGGCGGATAGCAGCTTACCAATGATTTTACGAGCAATTACAAGAGTATCACTCGAGTGGTTCGCCTGCGCCTTATTCTCTTTCAGGTTGCCGAAGTCGTCCTCGGCATACTGCAGTTCGCCGAGCTGCACCTCGAGAGCGGAGCCTTTCAGGATCTTGATCCTGCCGTCGGCGAGGTCTCCGTTTACCACCTCGATCGCCGTGAGTTTGTACTTCGTCGTTCGGTCGAACCGCTCGACGCGGATGCCGTAGACGTTGGCGAGCTCAAGGAGCAACGCCTCACCGCAGTCGCCCTCCATGCCGATCGGCCACGTGCCGATCGCGCCGATGAGCCCACTGGGCTTCGACGGGTCAAGCGCGTCACCGATGAGCAACTGCGCCACCGGGCGCGCGTACATCTTCTCGCGCTCCGCCTCGGGGCGCTTGTCGACGTCATCGCCGCGACGCTTGCCCTGCTCCATGCCGTAGATGTGATAGATCGTCCTCGTCGGATCCGTCGGGCTAAATGCAAACGCATTGCAAGCAAATGGATCGGCAAAGCCCTCGTCGATCGCGATGACGTACAGCCAGTCCGAGCGACCGGCCGGCAGCACAGCGATCTGCATCGTCCCGCGTCGCGGCGGGTCCCACTGGTTCCACGGCGCGCCGTCCCGGTGCGGCAGGTACCGGAACACCATGAGCGCGTTATCCGCCGCCCACCGGCCCTCGTACTCGCGGAGCCAAATGGGGTTATCGTCGCCCCACTGGCGCAGCGCCTTGATGCGCAGCGCTTCGAGCCAGTTCGCCACGATGGCGGGGTACTTCCGAGTCGCGTCGGGGAGCTCGACGACTTGCCGTAGCCCCCACGAATGCGACACCCAGCCGCCCCATCCCGGGTGCTTGCTGGCCTCGGAGAACGGGACATGCAGCCCCGAGCCGGGGCGCGTGGCCTCGTAGAACAACCCGCGGAGCACGTGACCCGGGGTACTGGCGAGGCCGAGCCATCCGCCGCGCTCGCCGAGACGCGGTGCGATGATGCGGTCCACGAACCACTCGATCAGGTGCGGCAAGAACTCGGCGACCTCGTCAACGCCAACGCCGTCAAACGGCTGACCGCGTTGCTTGCCCATCTCCTTCTTGTCGTCGGCGCCGACGAGCTTGAGCTTCGCTCCGGTGCGCTTGAACGTGCAGACCTTGCGCGTCTCGTTCCAGCTGGCCTCGATGCCGAGGCGCTCGCAGCTGTCCTTGAGCGGGTCCCAGAGCAGGTCAGCGGCCATCTCGCGCGTCGGCGCGGCAAACAGGAACTTGCCCTTGGGGATCGACGACAGACCGATGAGGTACTTCGCCTTGTAGGAGGTGGTCTTGCCGCCGCCGCGCCCCACGAGCCACGTGAAATAGCGGTGTGGCGCCGAGACGGCGTCCCGCTGAAACGGATGACAGTCGGCAAGCACCGCCTCGCGGATCTCAGCCGCCCACGCCGCATCCGGTGAGAGGACGCGGCGCTCGGATTTCTCCCTGTCCCATGGAGCGGTCAGGGCGGCATAGGGGTGCCTGAGGCATGCAGGGTCATTGGTTCGCGAACTCCAGCGCGCGATCGAGCGTTGCGGCGACGACGCAGCACGAGCCGACTGGCGTATCGGGACACCAGCTGATAATCCAGACCTCGCCCGTCGCGAGGATGGCCGCATGGTCGGCGGGCGCAATGACCTCGTCGGCGGTGAATCCGGTACCACTGGTCGCCGAGAGCAGGTAGTCCTCGATCCACTTATCGATCGGCACGTAGACGCCCCGGTGCGGGTTGTGCTGGATCGTCAAGCTGATGTGCCGCGGCAGGTTCATTCCGCTGGATCCGCCTGCGCCCATTCGCGCGGAATCCAAGCCGACCGTCCGAACTGCTCCTTCGACGCGGCCGGGTAGTACGCCACGGCATACTGTCCGAGCCACGGCAGGTAGTAGATCTTGTAGCGCGGGATGTTGGTCCGCTCCACCTCGGGCGCGGGCTGACCATCCTGCGGCAGCGAGTCGTCAGCGACGTACTTCGCCGCGGCGCTCTTCGGAAGGTCGACCGTGATGCCGGTGCGGAACCGGAGCTTCTGGACGCGGATCGGCTTCGCGCCGCCGGGTCCGATCATCCATGCCGGGACTTTCTTCTCTTCGCTCATACCTGTTTCCTCTCGTATTCTCGGTAGTCGCGTTCGTAGCGGATGCGCAGCGGGTCCCATCGGGCGCCGCGGAGCTTGCCGGCGTCCATCATGTGGACCACCGGCGGTGTCTTGCAGGCGAAGCCGAACGGCAGATCCGGATCGATGCCTGCCGCGGCAAGGAGCGACGTCATCACGCCGGCGCCGCCAAACGTCTTGCGCCCACGCCGCCGGTACTCCTTCGTGTACGCGTAGTGCACGTACGGCAAGCTGTCGGGTGAGGCGCTCGAGTTCGGTCGCCAGCTCGGTCGGTTGTTCGGGTTCGGGCCTTCGTACGCCAGGAAGCCATAGAGCGCCGTCGGGTCTGCGTCGTCGGCTGCGACAAGGGTCGACACGTAAGGCTGACCGAGGATGTCTTCGACCGTCTCCCACATGACGCTGCGCCACCGGCGCATAGACACGATGCCCGCGGCATGCGCGGTGCGGAACGAGTTGATCCAGCCGTCGACGATGAACGGCCGCTCAGTCGGATCGGTGAGGTTCGCGGGCCGGATGGCGAGAGTCATGGGCGCGCCGCCTGGACGCAGTAGCACGCGCGCTGCGCATCGACCTCGCGCACGATCGCGTCGACGATCTCGCGGATCTCTCGTGCCGCCATGACCGCAATCTCCGATACCTCGACGCGCTGACGATGCCGACATGCCGACATGCCTTCGATGATGATGTCGTCGGTGTAGGCAGATCGAGTGACCGAACAACTGGTCCATCCGAACAAATCAGCCGCGATGATGGCCCACGGCAGCTTGCGAAGCCGCTCGATGACTGAACTGGGACCGTACGTATACGACGCGCCAGTCGGCCTGCGGCGCGACTTCGCTTCCGCGACGGCAGCCTCAAGCAACTGACGCGGCACCTCGACGAACAGCTCGCGGAACGGGTTCATCGCAGCCTCCGGAACATCGGATGCTCGGTCAGCGACCAGTCCGGCGCAATCTCTTCGCTCAGCGCTTCGCGGTCAGTGGTGATCGGCGGTCGCTTCGCGCGTTCAGCAAGCCATGCGACGACGTCCGGGCGCTCACGCGTAGCATCCTGAAGATCGTTGCAGTCGTAGCAGCTATCATGGTTGAGGTGCATCCACTGCGTGGAGCCGACGTTGCGGCATCCGCCGCCGCAGTTGTCGTTGTGCGAGGGTACATCGACGCGCGGGCACGTCTCACGCTCCCAGGCAGATTCGCGCCCCATCTCGACGACCCATTGCTTGATGCGCGTGCCAGCCGCGGGGTAGAGGTCCTTGTAGAGCGCGTTGACGGTAACGGTGTCGGAGGTCATGACTGGCCACGCTTCCGTTGCTGTGCCTCGCACATGACTGCATTGCGCTGGGCATCGCGAATGACCTTCTGGATCTGCTCATCACGCGCTACTCGCGCCGCGGCGGGCGTACAGCGCAAACATCCGACACCGTACGTCGTCTGATACAGCGCGCAGTCAAAACAGAATACATCGTCGAGCTTCACCTGCGCCTCGGCATCCCGTACGGCGCGTAGACCTGGCACACGGCTTCGTCTGCCTGCCAGACCTCAACGAACCACGCGCGCGCCGGCCACGTCTCGCTGATGCGCTCCTCGATGGCGTCGATGAGCCGACCGGCTGATTCGTCGTCGACGTCATCGCCATTCAACGTCAGCACCTCGTCGGCGATAATCCTGGCCAGTTCGGCGCGCAGCAGTGTCAGCGGCTCACCGCGCGTGCGCTGCATGCCGGCCTCGATGGAGCCGCCGGGGATGGTGATGGTCGCGCGGAGGTAGCGCTCGATGACGCGACAGCGCGGTGAGTGGACGCAGACGTCCAAGCCGGTCATCCGCTCCGACTCCACGCCCGGCTTTCGGTATCCGTGCTCAAGCATCTCACGCTCGCGGCGGTCGAACAACTCATTCGCCGCGTTGCACTCGAGGTCGAATAGCTTGCCGAGGTCGCTCATCGCTCCGTCCTCCCATGCGGATCAAGGCCCAGCTGCTCCTCGACCTCGTGCCGGAGCTGCTCGATCACGTGCTCGGCGATCTCCCGCGGGGTCGGCTCGCTCGGATGCTGATATATCGCACCGAACGATCCCGGCTCACCAGTCACGACATCGACCGCATCCAGCATGGCGTGCGTGTTCCACCCGTCGTGTTGCGACGACTTGTAGATCAACACTGTAACGCGCGACGGCAGCGCGAACGAGATGCTGCGGCCGGCGTTGAAAGCCTTGACCTCGGAGGGCGTCATCTGGTCGGTGCGCGTATCTATGCGCAGCTTGAGGAGCTCGGTTGATACCGCGTCGTATACGCTCATCGCATCACCGCCTTGATCTGCTCGCGTCGCCGTTCCCGATGCAGCTTCGCCCGCTTCGCCTTCCACTCGGCCATCGGCATGCCCTCGGCGAGGTCACGCGTCGTGAGCGCCATCGAGGTCGGCGGCTTGTCGGACTTGCCGCGGGTCGTCTCGACGGCGCGGACGCGGCAGGAGACGACGGACGGCGACCATGGCGAGGGCAGACCGCAATACATCGGCTCGCGGTCGTCGGGGGCGGCGTCGAGCTCTACCGGGCACGGCGTTTCGTCGGGCACGTCGTCACGCGACACCTCGGCCTCGAAGACGCCATGAGCCGGGCACCGATAGTCATGGAGCACCATGCCGCCAGTGGCGCCGCGGACCCTGACGACCCACGAGCGCTCGGCGCGACACTCGTCGAGCTCGGCGCAGCGGCGCTCAGCGTCGGAGATGTTGTCGGCCGGTGAGGTCACGGCTCGATGACCTCGAGACCCCCGATGCCACCGGAGTAGATCGCTGCCATGAGCGCGCCGAAACTGTAATAAACGTGCGCTCCGCGAGCATCGTGCTCAATGACCGCGGGGTAGCGAAACACATGAAGGTCAAACTCCGTGTCGCTGATTCGGTACATCGGCTGCGGCTGGTTCAGCCTACGGCGTGCGATGCAATGGAGCTGGATCCGTTCCAGATCGGTGAGTCCAGATTCTGCGCTGAGTGCAGCAAGTTCGCTCATGGGTGCCTCTTCAAAGTGCAGGTAGTCGCGGTCTCCGATGTCCGGATCGGGATGTAGCCGCGCCACGCCGTATGGGGTGTGCAAGCATATCGATTCCGACCCAGCGTCACCATCGACTCGAGCATTGGTGTACATCACGATCCGCCGGAACGTAGCCGGGTGCATGTAGACGCGGATCGGCTTCGGCCTGGGGTGCTTTGCGATTTCCTCGAACAAGTCATCGACTGTCCGCGGTTCGGACGCCGGCGTCTCGACGAACAGCTCCCTGTACGGATCGGACATCAATCGTCCTCCTCGCAGTAGGTCACCTGGTTCCGCTCCTTCGCCGCATCAGCCTTCACGCGGAGCCGCAGTTCGGCGGACCAGTGGGCGCTGACTGCAGCGCGCTGAGCGGGAGTGTGGTTGCGCTGGACGATGGTGCTCATGGTCTCACGTCGATCGCATTCGTCGTACGCCAGCAACGCACGCAGCGTTACCCCGTCGATAACCGCATCGAGCGGGTCGGCGGCGGGCACCTCCGGCACCTCGAGTAGCGCCTTCGCTTCCTCTGTGCTGATCATCCCACGCTGCGCCATCTCGAGAACGGCCTCCATGCGGCCGGCTGGCGTCTGCGCAACCGGGTCATGGAAGTAGTACGCCGCTAGGAACACATGCGGCACACCGTCGAGGTAGCCGATTCGCGCATCGCCATCGCCGCAGTAGCCGGCGCATCCACCCGTACTCCACCAGCTACCGGGGCCGCGCGTCATGGCGATCACCTGCACCATCTGCTCGACGGCAGCGAGAGCCAAGCTCAGCGGCGCGCACGCGTAGATCTTCTGGCGTTGGAGTTGGCGCCGACCACGCGCCGTGCCGGTGACCGGAACCACGAGATACTGACCCTTCCCCTCGCCCTGATACTCGAGTCCCAGTCGTGCACCGATATTACGCGCAGCCTCGTGCAGCGTTTGCCGCGCCGGCAACCCCATCTCCGATGGCTTCACCGATCGCTGATCCCACGCGTGTTCGACCAATTCGCCGAAGTTCTCCGAGATGCGGATGCCTCGCGCGCCACGCGGACGCGGCGCTGACATGCGACCGTCTGCAACGGCAAGTGCACGACACGGAGCTACGGCGTACAGCGTTTCGTGGTCGACTTCGAAGCCGCAGCGACACTCGACGACGTCAGTCGCGCGGCTCTCGCGCATCTGCTGCTGACACGCCGGACACCTCGGAATCGGGATCGCGTTCATGTGGCCTCGTGTTCGTCGGGTTCCGGTTCTGTCACCACCACCGCTCGCTCCGCCTCGACCACCACCGGCTCGAGTATCGCAATCAGCGCATCGCGCACCGCCGCCTGGATGCCCGGCTCCTTCGACTCGCGCGGACCGGCAACGTTGAGCACGCTGATGTGAGCCGTCTCGATCCACTCGAGCACGGAGTCGCGCACGGCAGGCGGAACCAGCGCGCCATCGGCCAGCACGAGGTGCAGGTACGGGCGCTTCGTACGCTCGGCGACCTCGGCCGTGAACGCCGATCCGCCATCCAACTCGCTGCGAAACGACAGCAGCAGCGTCCCGTCGCTGTCCTGGATATTGAGCCGGGTGCGCAGCGCCATGCTCGGCTGCGCCGCCTCGTGCATCCGCGCAGCGTAGATCTCCGGGATGATGCCGTCCTCCGCGAGTCGCCCCTTCGGCATCCAGCCGCCCCAGTCAAGGTCGAGCAGGATCGCCGCGTCCATGCCGCCGCGGTCAGCGCCGGTCTGGCCTCCGCTCATGATCGTGGTTACGCGCCAGGTCATGACGGCTTGCCCGATCGCAGAGTGACACCGGCGAATGCGCCCATGGCCCTGATGCCCCACTCCGGGACGCCCTTAGCACGCTGCTCAGCACACCATGCCGGATCGCGAAGGTCGTTACGAAACTGGGCGTTGTAGCCCTCGAGCTTCGTCTTGATCTCTTCGCTGTACAGCGGACAGATGTATAGGTTGCCGTGGCTGCGGCCATGCCCAGCACACCATCGACCGCCATTGTCGTCTGACTCACCGTCGGTCACCGCAGCAACCCCTTGACGACGTCGACGATCTCGGCGCGTCGCTCGGCCGCCTTCGCGATCCGATCGAGCACAGCCCTGATGTCGTCGTCGTGCTCGGCCATGTACCGCAGCGTCGCGGAGAACAGCCGGTCTCGGCCGTCCTGGATCCGGTCGACGACCTGCTCCGCAGTAATAACGTTACCGAGGTCAACCGCCTGAGTCCGCATCGGAAGCATCAACACGACGTTGCCGATCGACTTAACCGGGCGCGACTCCACGCCGAACTGATTCAATACGTAGGCAATCGTGGCCTCGTTGATGATCATCGCAGCACGCTCCCACCGGAGTCCAAGTCCTGGAGCTCGCGGATGACGTGTCGGCGCTTGTCCGGCGGCAGGGTCCGCAGGTACGCCATCACCTGGGGTAGCTGCAGCTCGGCGGCATCGCGGCGAGCCTGCTTATCCAACTGTCTCCGCTCGCTCGCCATGGTGGCCGCGGCGCGAGCCAGGTTGGCCGCCTCCTTGGCGTGGGCAACCGTCAGTCCGTCCGTAACACCGTGCTTCGCAATGGCTCGCTCGAAGCGATCGAGCATCATTCCCAGCAGCCATTCGGCGCGGTCGAACTGGGTCATGGACGACCCTTCGAGGTCGTTCGGCGGCGGTCCGTACTCTTTCACGGGGCTCATCTCACTGTAGGCCGGGTTGCAGAACCGCAAGCTAACGTATTCAGCGCCACGGTCGTAGGAAAACCTGGAAAAACCAGACAACTCGGTCTGTTTACTAGCTAAGTCGTAGGAAAACATGACAAAAACTCACTGACGCCGCCGCACGCCGGCGACGGGGGTGGGTG
>Ga0134122_10000038_pt1 | contig 60066 bp, 43 predicted proteins | sample KB302_FD_96461 | JGI IMG/M metagenome (GOLD analysis project Ga0134122, IMG submission 96461) | Terrestrial soil microbial communities without Nitrogen fertilizer from Kellogg Biological Station, Michigan, USA - KB3-0-2 | ecosystem: Environmental > Terrestrial > Soil > Unclassified ... | reverse complement strand
TGGCGGGGTCCAGCGACAGGCCGGGCGGCAGCGTGCCCGCGGTGACGGAGAACGCGTACGGCGCCTTGCCGTCCACCACCGCCAGCGTCACCGAGTACGCCTGGTCGGTGTAGCCGTCCGGGAGCTGGCCGGTGGTGATGGCGGGCGGGGCGTAGATGACGAGGTGGAGCGGGGTGGCGGTGACCTGCGCGTTGGCGTCGCGCACCGCGATGGTGACGTTGCCGTCGAAGGCGAAGGTCGGCGTGCCGGAGAGCGTGCCGGAGGAGGAGAGCGACAGGCCGTCCGGCGTCGCCCCCTGCACCGCGAACACGTAGGGCGCCTTCCCGCCCGTGGCGGCGATCGACTTCGAGTACGCCTGGCCGGTGTAGCCGTCCGGCAGCGACGCGGTGGCGAGCAGCAGCGGAGGCAGCACCTCCAGCGTCAGCGGCGCGTCGGCGGTGCGCCCGCCCGAGGCGGCGGTGACGGTGAAGCTGGAGGGGCCGGGGTCGCTCGGCGTCCCGAAGAGCACCCCGTCCGGGGAGAGCGAGAGGCCGCCGGGGAGCGACCCCGACGTCACCGACCACGCGAAGGTGCCGTCGCCGCCGGACGCGGTGAGCGTCTGCGTGTAGAGCCGGGCGACGTACGCGTCGGGGAGCGAGGCCACGGTGATGGTGACCGGCCCGCCGGGGCCCGTGCCCCCGTCGTCGGTGCAGAAGCCGCGGTCCTGGCAGTGCTGGAAGGCCTGGTCGAAGTCGTAGCAGCCGGCGCTCATGAGCGCGGCGGCGCAGGCGAGGGCGGCGAGCGGGAGCGCTCGCGTCGAGGCGCTCGGGCTCAAGGCAGCACCCCCGCCACGCCGATCGCGAACCCGCCGCCGGGCAGCACCACGGCCGAAGCGGTGGCCGCCGGCCGCGCGTCGCCGCCGCCCCCGAGGAGGAACATCCCGCCGGCGGCGATCAGCGCCGCGCCGCCCACCCCCAGCGCCGCCAGCCCCGCGCCCTGGAAGGTGCTCCCCGCCTTGCGGATGGCGTCCCCTTGCGCGACCGTCATCACCGCGGTGGGGTTCTCCAACTGCTGGTAGCGGACGCCCGCCTGGTACATGCAGAAGCCGCCCGCGCCCGCCACCAGCGCCCCGCCCAGCGCCGGCAGCCAGGCGACGTCGCGCGCGGTGGTCACGCGCTGGCGTACCACCGGGTGGAGCGTGCGGCCGAAGGCGGCGGCGACCTGCGGCGCCATCGCGCTGGCGCCCTTGGCGATCTCGTCCAGCACCGCCTCCTCGCCGTTGACGCGCGCGCCGTAGGAGGCCAGCTGCCGCCCGTCGATGGCCGAGTTCACCTTGAGCAGGAGCTGGTAGGTGCCCCCGAACCTGCCGATCTCCCCGGTGACGATGGCGTCCACGCCCAGCGCGTTCGCCAGCTCGGAGAGGCAGGAGCTGGACTCGTCGCAGCCCACCAGTTGCCGGCGGCGCTCCAGGCCCACCAGCTCCTCGATCTCCTTGGCGGTGGTGACGCGGAAGCCCTGGGCGGTGAGCGCGTCGGCGACGTGCTCGTTGAAGAAGGTGCCCGCGCGGGCGTCCATGTTCAGCACCGACAGCTGCGGCGCGGCGAGCTTGACCGGCGTGTCGGCGGTGATGCCGGGCCTCGGCCTGGGCGCGGGCTTGGCCGGCTTGGAGGAAGGGCCCGGAGCAGGTGAAGGCGTTGCGGCGAGGAGCGCCGCGGCGGCGAGGAGGCTGAGCATGCGAATTCCCCCCGAGGGAAGGGTCGGCGGGTAGTCTACGGCATGCCCGGCGCCGTGATCAGCGCGGCAGGAGCATCCGCCTGGAGCGGATCGCCCCGGACCCGAGAGAGGAGCCCACGCCCATGGAGACCGAGAACCTGAAGCTCGTCCGCGAGTACCTGGAGGCCCTCGAGCGGGGAGAGGCCGGCGAATCCCTCGCCCGCTTCATCCACCCCGACGCCGTGTTCGAGCAGCTCCCCAACCGCATCTACCCCAAGGGCTCCCGCACCGACGCCCGCGGCGCGCTGGAGGCTTCGAAGAAGGGCCGGCAGCTCCTCCGCCGCCAGCGCTACGAGGTCCGCAGCGCGATGGCCTCCGGCGACCGGGTGGCGCTGGAGGTGGACTGGCAGGGCGAGCTGGCCGTCCCCATGGGGACCCTCCAGGCCGGCGGCGAGCTCCACGCCCAGTTCGGGATGTTCGTCGAGCTCCGCGGCGGCCGGATCGTCTCCCAGCGCAACTACGACTGCTACGACCCGTTCTAGCAGGCCGGGGCTAGAGGGTCCCCGCGTCCTGCGCCTCGTACACCGTGGGGTAGATGGGCCGGAACCCCAGCAGCTCGCGCGCCAGCGACGTGTCCATGATCCCCTCCCACGGGTCGTCCAGCGGCCGCGTCGCCGCCTCCGGGGGAAGGGATTCGTGGTTGAGCGCGCACAGCTCGTGCGCGGTCACCGGCGCGTCGTCCGCGATGTTGAAGATCCGCCGCTCCAGCCCCTCCGCCAGCAGCAGCCGCAGCACCGCCTGCCCCACGTCCGCGTGGTGCAGCATGTGCAGCCGCTTGTGCGCGGGCCACTGCGTCGCCCAGCGCAGCGACTCCTCCAGGTGCGGGTCCGCGTCCCCGTACACGAACCCCAGCCGCAGGACGCGGAGGTCCAGCCCCTCCTTCGCCATCCCCCGCAGCGCCTCCTCCGCCGCCGCCTTGGTGCGCGGGTACGGCGACCCCTCAGGCGGCTGCAGCTCGTCCTCCTCGCGCGCCGGGCGCCCCCGCCCGGGCCCGTACACCAGGCCGGTGGACGCGTGGACGAACCGGCGCGTCCGGGCCAGCTCCGCCAACTGCCGGGTGGCCGCCAGGTTCACCGCCTCCATCTCCGCGTCGGGAACGCCCCGGAACGCCGCCCCCAGGTGCACCACCGCGTAGACCTCGTCCAGCGCCCGCTTCACCACCTCCGCGTCCCGCAGGTCGCCGGTGATCACGTCCGCGCCCCGCTCGGCGAACGCCTCCACCCGCTGCGGGTTGCGCACCAGCAGCCGGAGCTTCACGTTCGCGCGCAGCAGCCGCGGCACCAGCCGGGACCCGATGCGGCCGGTGGAGCCGGTCACGAGCACGGGCATCATGGGACGCGCCTCCGCACCTGGAAGGGAGGGATAGCGCGTTTCGCGCACAGCGGGCCAGGAAAGGCGCCGGCCGCTGTCGCCTCTCCGACCCCGCGCGGAACCCGCGCGCTACCGGCCCAGCTTCCGCGCGTGCCGGGGAGGCGCCAGTGGCCCCGCGGGCGTCACCGGCCCGCCGCCGCCGCCCCCGCGTCCGACCTGCACGTCGAGCCGGGCGATCTCCGCGCACCTGGCCGCGTAGGGCACGTCCGGGTCCCCGGTCCGGGGCTCCTCGCTGATCAGCCGGAGCACCTGCGCCGCGGCGCCGTCCTGCCGCCCCAGCGAGAAGAACGTCCGCCGCAGCGTGTGCAGGTTCCCCTTCCGCAGCCCCACCGCCTCCAGGTCGCGTTGCAGGTGGGCCAGCGTGGTGCCCGCCTGCTGCGGCGACCCGTCCGCCGCCGGGAAGAGCAGGTCGTCCGGGTCCGCGGCGCGGCCCAGGCGGATGGGGAGCGACGCGCGCAGGTGCTCCTGCAGCATCGCCGCCAGCGTCCGGTGCACCGGCACCTCGCGCGGCAGCCCGGACCGGGGCGGGGTGAGGCGCCGGAGCTTGCTGTCCCAGCGGCCGGTGACCAGCAGCCGGCCCAGCGGCTGCCGCCCCAGGTCGACGTGGCGGACCCTCAGGCCCAGAAGCTCGCCGATGCGCGCGCCGGTGAGCGCCAGCACCGCCCACTGGCACCGCCGGAAGCGATCCAGCCTGGGGTCCGAGAGCAGCCGCTCCAGCTCCGCGCGGGTGAAGTGGTTGGAGAGCCGCCGGTCCAGGTCCACCCCGGCGTCGGCGGCCGCCTCGCGCTCCGACCGGCAGGGGTTGGACGCCACCAGCCCGTCCGCCACCGCGTCGTCGAACAGGCGGTGCAGCTGCATGAAGAGGGCGCGCGCGGGCGGCGCGTCCGCCGGGCGCAGCTCCGGCAGCGCCTGCATCCACTCCATCACCTGCTGGTGCCGGACGTCGCAGAGCGGGGAGGAGGCCAGCTCCGGCGAGAGGCAGCTCAGCAGCGCGCCCGCCTCGGCGCGGGAGCGCGCGTAGTCCGCCACCGTCTGCACCGCGGCCAGCGCCAGCTTGCGCTTGACGGAGACGCGGGCCTCGAGGCCCTCGAGCACCTTGCGCGCCGGCTCCAGGTCGGTCAGCCCGGTGCTCTCCCGGCGGCGCTCGCCGGTGATGTCGGTCCAGCAGACCCACCAGAGCCTGCTGTCGCGACGCCTGTACAGGAATCCCATGGGCCCGGTCCGCTCATCACTTCTTGGTCTTGGCCTTCGCCTTCGCCTTCGCCTTCGGGCGCTTCTTCGGCCGGGTGGGCGCGGCCGGCGGCCGCTTCGGGAGCTCCACCGGTTCGCCCGCGTACCAGGCCCGCACCTTGGCCGGCGGGAACTCCCAGCCGCGCCCCACCTTGACGGCCGGCAGCTTCCCGCGCCGCGCCATCCGCTTCACCGTCAGCTCCGAGAGATCGATGAGGTCCGCCACGTGCCGCGCCGCCCAGTTCCGACCACCCACCTCCAGCTCCGCGCGCTCCGCAGCCAGCTTGCTCGACGGCGGCCGGCCCCGGCTCGCCAGCTCCATCATCTCGTCCAACCTGTCCTTAGCCATGGCGCCCGATGAAACATGTGACGATACTGTTTGTAATCAAAAAACGGCCTGAAAATTGACGCGGGATGCTAATCGCCGGACCCTCGACCCGGAAGCCGACGCCTCCGTAAAAATACTGATATGGAGCGATCTTCAGAGGGGAAATCGGCTCCGTCGCGCGCGTTTCGAGACTCGAAAAGACGCGAAAAGAACCGAAGAGACCTGAAACAACCGAAGACGACCAATACAAGCATTAGAAGCGCTTCTGTATCGTCGGGCGATTCGCACGGGCCTCTCCTCCGCCATCCGTCCCGGCAAGCTGAACAGATGTACAGTATCGATCCCGCGCGCCGCCCCGTCAAGGGCGCCGGGGTGGGCGCCGCTAACCCGCGATTTCGCCGAGGGCTCGGGCCTCGCGATACGCGCGCTGGATCACCTCGGCGTACCTGACGAGGCGGGGGAGCTGCTCCAGCGTGAGCGCTTGCGGCCCGTCGCAGAGCGCGGCCTGCGGCTTCGGGTGGAAATCCACCAGCACGGCGGAGGCGCCGGTGATGAGCCCCTGCCCGATGACGTGGAACACGTCGGTGAGCCCGTCCGGCGCGGCGTCGAGGCGGCCCACGCTGTGGGACGGGTCGATGCACACCGGCAGCCGCGTCTGGCGCCGCACCACCGGCACGTGCGCGAAGTCCACCAGGTTGCGGTGCGGGTCGCCCAGGTGGGTCTTCACGCCGCGCAGGCAGAAGATGATCCGCCCGTTGCCCTCGCTGGCCACGTACTCGCAGGCGTTGAGCGACTCCTCGAGCGTGATCCCCATCCCGCGCTTGAACAGCACCGGGAACTGCTGCTGCTGGCCCACGGCCTTGAGCAGCTCGAAGGCCTGGGTGTTGCGGGTGCCGATCTGCAACATCACCCCGGTGGGGCGCCCGGCCTCCTCCAGCGCGCGGTCGATCTCCTCGATCTGCCGCGCGTCGGTGATCTCCATCGCCACCACCCTGATGCCGTGCTTGCCGCACAGCTCGAACACCCACGGCAGGCACGCCTTGCCCAGCCCCTGGAAGTCGTACGGGCTGGTGCGCGGCTTGTACGCGCCCATCCGCGTCGCCTGCAGGCCCTCCTTCGCCAGCGCGGCCAGCATCTGGTCCACGTGCTCGCGGGTGTCCACCGCGCACAGCCCGGCGATGAGCTGCACCTTGTCTCCGCCGAAGGTGACGCCGTTGTGGTCGAAGGCGTGGGTCTGGGCGTCCTTCCCGTGCCGGCCGATCAGCCGGTACTTCACCGAGACGCGGCTCACGGCGCGCACGCCGGGGATGGCCTCGAACGGCTCGGTGGGCACGGCGCGGGTGGAGCCGATGAGGTGGACCTCGCGCACGGTGGCCCCGGCGCCGACGAACTCGTAGAGCTTGGTGGTGACGCCCTGGTAGCGCTCCGCCTGGGCGACGACGGCGTCCACGGCGGACTTCGGGGCCTCGGGGTCGAGCGTGACGATCATGAGCGCCTCTGGAGCGAACGGCTGAAGGCGAGGATGGCGGAGAAGATGTCGGCGACCGCGTCCGCGTCCAGCCCCAGCTCCGCGGCGCGGGCGCGGCGCGCGTCCAGCAGCTGGCGCTCGCGCGCGGGGTCGGCCACCGTCCACCCGCGCTCCGCCTTGGCGCGGCCGATCCGCTGGGCCAGCGCCGCGCGGCGGGAGAGCAGCTCGAGGATCTCCTCGTCCGCCTCGTCGATCAGCGCGCGCGTCTCGCGCAGCTCCGGCGCCTGGGCGCCCAGGTCGGGGATGGAGGGCGGTTCGACCGACGGCTGCGGCGCGGCCTCCAGCCCCCGGTCCGCGGCGGCGAGCGCGTCGATCAGCCGCCGCCTCGCCTCCTTCGCGAACGGGTTGTGCTGGTGGAGCGCCCAGTACAGGTGCCCGGCGTCCTGGCGGATGGACTCCACCACCCGCGCCATCCGCTGGAAGGACGGCGGCGCCAGCGCGGCGTCCAGCGGCACGCCCGCGTCCAGCATCCCCTTGGCCACGAAGAACACCAGCGCGTGCGTCTGCGCCATCTCCCGGTCGTGCGCCTCCGCGGTGCGCTCCAGCACGGCGCAGCCGATCCGCCGGTACAGCTCCGAGACGCGCGCCGCCGCGGACGGGTGCCGCGGGGTGGGGCACACCACCACGCGCAGCGGGCGCTCGCCCAGCAGCAGGCTGGCGGGGCCGAACAGCGGATGCGTCGCCACCCACGGCACGCGCCCGCCGAGGACGCGGTCCATCTCCGCCGCCGGCCCGACCTTCACGCTCCCCACGTCCGCCACCAGGTGGTCCGGCCCCACGTGCGGCGCCAGCGCCTCGAACGCACCGGCCATCGCGTCCAGCGGCGCCGCCACGAACACCGCGCTCGACGACGCCGCCAGCGCCTGGACCGATCCCACCGCCACGTCCTCCGGCGGCGGCGACACCGGATCGTGCGCGCGCACCGCCATCCCCGCGGCCCGGAAGAGTCCCGCCAGGGCCTGCCCGAACCGCCCGTACCCCAGGAACCCCACCGCGCCTTCGACCGGCATTGGAATTGTCAAAGACTCTACACCCTTCTCGGCCGGTGAGAGCGCTCTGGTGGGACTGTGGGGCCAGGGTGGGAGATCGGCGCTGATCTGCTTCTATCGGCGGGTGAGAAGAATCTGCCGAGGGGTAAAGGACTGCGTCAGATCGCTGAGAAACTGAGCACTCAAAAACCGAGACAACGAGAGTACCCCCGGTTCCCCGAGGCGAGGTCTCCCCATGGTTCAGTCCCCGTCGTCCTCCGCCACGCAGAAGCCTCAGCAGGCGGCGCCGCCCCCGGACCCGAAGCCGGCCGAGGCGAAGCCCGCGGACCCGAAGCCGGTAGACCAGAAGCCGGCAGAGCAGAAGCCGGCAGACCAGCAGGCCCAGGCCCCCGCGCAGCAGCCGGCGCCCAAGGACGGCTTCGAGGCGCAGGCGAAGGCGCCGGAGGCCACCCAGCGCGACCAGGGTGACACCTTCGACCAGAAGTCGGGCGGCGGCCTCGGGGACACGTTGCTGAACGCGGCGAAGACCGTGGCCGCGCCGGTGGTCAACGCGCTCAAGCCGGTGGTGGACGCGGTCGCTCCGGTGGTGGCGCCGGTGGTCAACGCGGTGGCCCCGGCGGCGGCCGCCATCGGGGGAGCCATCGGCGGGGCGATCGGCCAGTTCGCCGGCCACATGGAAGACCTGTGGGGCAACAAGGCCGTCATCTCCAAGCTCGCGGACATCGGCCAGCCGGGCGTGCTGCAGGACGCGGTCAACCCGCCCCCGGCGGACAAGCCCACCGAGGGCATGACCGCCGACCAGCAGAAGGCGTACGACGCGCTGCCGCCGGACCAGAAGACCCGCTACGACGAGCTGCACGCGCAGGCGTCGGACACCTGGCGCTACCGCACCGTGGGCCCGCAGGCGACCATCGCCACCCCGTCCTCGTCGGTGGACAACCTCCGCAAGCTGCTCACCTCCGGCAAGTTCGGCGAGTACACGCAGGTGGAGGACGCGCTCAAGAAGGACCCCACCCAGGCCTCGCGCGTCAGCGACATGCGCGACCTGCTCTACACCGGCAAGCTCACCGACGGGCAGGTGAACCGCGACTTCCAGGGCACGCTGGACTCGATGGCCCAGCTCGCCAAGGGCGGCACCACCGACACCGGCGTGGACCGCACCCAGCTCCTCGGGCAGATCGCGCGCGACCTCAGCCACCCGGAGCAGATCCGCCAGGGCACCGGCAACAAGGACTGCGGCGGCACCACCGCGGCGTTCGTGATGGCGCTCACCCAGCCGGCCGAGTACTCGCGGATGATGCAGGGCCTGGGCGAGAAGGGGCAGGTGGAGCTCACCCCCGAGTGGGCCAAGTGGTTCGGCGCCAAGTCGAACGTGATGAAGGTGAACGGCCAGTTCGACCCGAACGACAAGTCGCGCTCCGTCACCCAGCAGCTGTTCGCCAAGACGTTCGACCAGGAGGCGGTGAACAACCAGCAGCCGGTCACCGCGCCCGGCCAGGCGCAGCAGGCGGCCACCCAGGGCGTCACCGGCGACCAGCTCAAGAGCGGGCTGAACGACAAGGGCATCCTCGGCGGCGGCTGGGACGCGGTCTACATGCCGCCGGCCGACGAGCCGGGCAAGCCGCCCGCCGCCACCGAGCAGCAGCGCGCCGACGCCGCCAAGGCCGCCGAGGCGATGATCGACGGCGCCAAGCCCCGCCAGCCGGTGATGGTGAACGTCAACAACCACTGGATGGCGGTGCTGGGCAAGGACCGCGAGGGCAACATCTGGGTGAAGGACCCCCAGACCGGCGCGGTGAGCCAGAAGACCATGAAGGACCTCACCACCGGCCTCAACGCGGTGGTCTACCAGCCGGGCAACCAGAAGAACCAGCCGCCGGACTTCATGCACAACGCCGCGTGGGCCGAGCCCGGCGGCGGCGGCCCGAACGGGGGCGGGCTGGGTGGCGGCGGCGGGAGCGGCGGCACCAGCGGCCGGTAGGACCTCACCGCTTCTGGGCCAGCCAGGCCTCCACCTCGGAGGCGCGCTCCGGCCGGCTGCCGCGCCCGTAGTCCTTGAGCGCCTGCTCGCCGTACTTCAGGGCCGCGGCCTTCTGCGGCCCCGTCTGCCACAGCGCGCGGGCCAGCGCGTACTCGGTGTCCGCCAGGTCCACCGGGTCGGTGCCGCGGATGGCGAGCGCCTTCTCCAGCATGGGCCTGGCCTCCTCGGGGCGGCCCAACCCCAGGAGCGACTGGCCGATCCCGTCATACGAATAGGAGAAGAGCTGGTTGTTCGGCTCGAGCACCTTCTGGTGCATGGCCAGCGCCTGCTGGTAGGTGGCCAGCGCGTCCTGGTAGCGGCGCTCCTCCTGGAAGATGGTCGCCTTGATCAGGATGGCGTTCGCCGTCTGGGTGTTGTCCTCCCCCATGTGCTTGCGGGAGATGCGGATCGCCTCGTCGATGTACTTGTGCGCCATCCCGTAGTTGTGGCGCCGCGTCTGCGCCTGGGCGGTGGCGTAGTAGCGGTTGTAGAGGGAAGGGTGGTCCGGCCCCAGCCGGCGCCGCGTGGCGGAGATGGTCTCGTCCAGCAGCGCCAGCGCCTCGTCCAGCCGGCCCAGCGCCTCGTAGGCCTTGGCCAGGTTCCCGGTGGCGTTGAGCGCCAGCGGGTCGTCGTGCCCCAGCTCGGTGGTGAGGAGGAGGCGCGCCCGCTCCAGGTCGGTGGCGGCGACCGCGTACTGTCCCTCGAGGAGGTGGAGGGAGCCCAGGTTCACCAGCAGCGATCCCTGCTGCTGGGCGTCGCCGCCCATCCGGTCCAGCACCGCCTGCGCCTCCGACGCGAAGTCCTCCGCCCGCGCGTACTCCGTGGCCAGCCCGAGCGCGTACACCGCCTCGCTCGCCGCGCGGACCCGCAGGGTGTCCACCCGCCCCGCGTCCGCCGCCAGGGCCGCCGCCTTGAGGAGCTCCGCCCCGCGCCGGTTCTCCCCGGTGCGGTTCAGCAGCAGCCCCTGGAGGAACAGGGCCTCCGCCTCCACCGGCTTGTACTTGAGCTCGCGCGCCCGCTCGACCACGCCCGAGATCTTCTCCAGCGCCACGTTGTAGCGCCCGGCGTCGAAGAGCGCGTGCACCTCCGCCATCGCCTGCTTGATCTTCTGGATGGACTCGCGCACCTGGGGGGCGTCCGGCTGCGGCACCTGCTGCCCCAGCGCCGTGGCGTCCGCGCAGGCGCGCACGCTGGAGAGACCGGACGCCGCGTCCACCGCGCGCTCCACCAGCTTCGGGTCCGCGGCGGCGAGCAGCGCGGTGAGGTACTGCAGCTCGTGCAGCCGCAGGTCCAGGCAGTCCGCCCGCAGCGCCATCGCCGACTCCGGCTGGTCGCCGCGGATGCGGGTGGCGGCGCAGTTCTCCTCCCGCATCAGCGCCCACCGCCGCGCGTAGTCGTCCAGCACGCCGGCGGCGCGCTCGAACTGGGCCTCGCCGTCCGGGTAGGCGGTGAACGCCCGCTTCATCGCCGCCCGCCGCTCCGCGTCCCAGGCGCCGTCCAGCCTCCGCTCGGAGCCCTTGCAGCGCAGGTCCGGCCGGAGCGCCCACGCCCCCGCCGCCGCCACCGCGATCACCGCGCCCACCGCCGCCGCCAGCCGGGCGTTGGCCTTCCCCTTGCGCGCGTCCTGCTGGAGCGCGTCCAGGAACGCGTCCATGGTGGGGAAGCGCTTGGCCGGGTCGGCGGAGAGCGCGCGGCGCACCGCCTGGCCCAGCCACTCCGGGACGCCGTGCCCGGCGGGCGGCGCCTGGACCTTCCCTCCCTCGATGGCGTCCAGCCGCTCCGCCAGCGTCTTGGGTTCGAAGGGGCGGACGCCGTAGAGCGCGTCGTAGAGCGCCACCGCCATGCTGAACTGGTCGGTGCGGGCGTCGGCCGCCTCGGCGCGGATCTGCTCCGGGGCCATGTAGCGCGGCGTCCCCATGATGGTGCCGGCCTGGGTGAGCGGCGTGTCCAGCAGCGCCAGCTCCACCGAGCCGGTGCGCTCCTCCAGGTCCTCGTGGCGGGACTCGCCCACCGGCCGCGCCAGGCCGAAGTCCGCCACCCGCGCCCGCCCGTCGCTGCCGATGAGGACGTTGTCGGGCTTGAAGTCGCGGTGGATCAGCCCCACCGCGTGGGCCGCCGCCAGCCCGCGCCCGGCCTGCACGTAGAGGTCGCGCACCTCCTGCCAGCCGCGCTTCTTCTCGTGCAGCCACTCCTTGAGGTTCACCCCGTCCACGAACTCCATGGCGAGGAAGACGCGGCCCTGGAAGGTGCCCACGTCGTGCACCGCCACCACGTTGGGGTGGGTGAGGCGGGCCATGGCCTGGGCCTCGCGCTGGAGCCGCAGCTGCAGCCGCTCCCGGCTCACCTCCGAGCGGCCGCGGTGGGCCAGCACCTTGAGCGCCACGCGGCGGTCCAGCTGCGGGTCGTAGGCGGTGTACACCGCGCCCATCCCGCCCGAGGCGAGGTGCTGGAGGATGTCGTAGCGGCCCACCACCGCGCCGCGCTCCAGGTGCTCCGGCTCGTCGTCTTCACCGCCGCCGCTGACCGGGGGCGTGCCGTCGGGGAGGACGGGGAGGGTGTGGCCGCCGCGCGGCGCGCTCACCGCCAGGGGCGTGGCCTTGCCGGGGGCGAGGTCCTTGCCATGGCCGTTGCCCGCGTCCGCGGTGGCGGCGGGGAGCTCGTCCGAATCGTCGCGCGAGTCCCCCTCTCCCGGGTCGGTCAGCTTGGAGAGCGTGGACCGGCAGGCGGCGCAGGCGCGGGCGTGGGTGGCCACGCGATCGGCGTCCGGCGGCGGCAGCTCGCCCTGGGCCAGGGACACCAGCTCGCCGTCGGACGGGCACGCCATGGGCGGCGGATTGTAGTGCATCGCCCCCGCGGTCCTCCCTTGCGCGCCACCCCGCCGGGCTGGAAGGCTTGTCGCCGGGGGGGCCTTGGGGGAAGCCGCATGGACATGCCGACGCCGCTGCGCGTGCTGATCGCCGAGGCGGCGCCCGAGGGCGCCTACGACGTGCTGCGGGAGCTGCGGCGCGCGGGGCTGGTGCCCTTCGCGCAGGTGGTCTCCACGGCCGCGGAGCTGGACCAGCTGCTGGGCCTCATGCCCTGGCACGTGCTCATCGCCGCCGCGGAGCTGCCCGGGCTGGGCCCGGCGGTGGCCGTCCAGGCGGTCTGCGCTCGCGGCCTGGACGTGCCGCTGATCGCGCTCGGCCGGACGGCGGGGGAGGGGCCGGCGGTGGAGGCGATGCGCGCCGGCGCCCGCGAGTACCTCTTCCGCGACCGCCTGGACCGGCTGGGCCCGGCGGTGCAGCGGGAGATGGCCGCCGCCGACGACCGCCGCGCCCGCCGGGAGAAGCTGCTGGAGCCGGGGCAGCCGCGGTCCATCGACGCGCTGGCCTCGGCGCTGCGGCACGAGCTGAGCAACCCGCTCTCCGCGGTGATGTCCAACCTCGCCTACCTGCGCGAGGAGCTGACCGCGCTGCGGGAGCGCGGCCAGGTCCCCACCGAGGCGCAGTGGCGCGACCTGGACGAGGCGGCCGCCGACGCCATGGAGAGCGCGCAGCGGCTCCGCGACCTGGTGGGCGGGCTGAGCGCGTTCGCCGCCGGGGAGTGAGCGCGGGCTCAGCCGTTCTTGACGACCTTCACGTTGAAGTCGCCGGTCTGGAGCGCGCCCCACGCGCGGACCCAGAGGCCCAGGTACCACTCCATCCCGCGCGCGGCGGAGAGGTCGCCCAGGTCCAGCAGGTGCTTCCAGCCGAACCAGCCGCGGAGGATCTCCGTCACCCGGCCCTTGGCCTGGGCGTCGTTGCCGGCGAGGAACATGGTGTGGTCGCCCCCGGCCAGCTTGCCGGCGTCCACCATCAGCAGGCAGTTGACGGTGTTGAGCGTCTTGACGACCTTCGTCTCCGGGAAGGCGCGCTGGATCTGCTCGCCCAGCGAGTCGTCCGGATTCACCAGGATCCGCGGCGGCATCCCCTTGGAGAAGTCCAGCGGGTTGGCGAGGTCCAAAAGCACCTTCCCCTTGAGGTTGTCCGCGCCCGCGGCCTTCAACGCCTCCAGCGAGCCGACGCCGGCGGTGCAGTTGAAGGCGATCTCCCCGTGCTTCGCGGCGTCCGCGAACGTCCCCTGGGAGGCGCCCTTGCCCGCCTTCTTCACCCAGGCCGCGGCCTTCTCGTTGTTGGCGGTGCGCGACCCCATCATCACGTCGTGACCCAGCTGCACCAGCTTGGAGGCGATGGTCTCGCCCACCATTCCCGTTCCAAGGACGGCGATCTTCATGTCGTGTCTCCTCTAGGCGCGGAGGTGGGTGAGCGATTCGCACGCGTCCCACAGCCGCTTCGCCACCTCGGCGTCCCGGACCTGCGGCGGCGGATCGGCCAGCTTGCGCCGGATGTAGTAGCTCCCGTTCGGCCCCTCGTGCTTCGGCTGCGTGGCGAGGTGTACCGCGGTGTCCCCCGCCTGCTCCAGCGTCACGTGGATGCCCATCAGCTTGGTGATGATGGGGCTCAGGGCGCGCATCACCCTGGGCATCCCCACGCCGAAGTCCGTCTCCGGCGCCACGCCGGGGTGGAGGTAGGCCACCTGCACGCCGGTCCCCTCCAGCCGGCGGCCCAGCTCGGCGGAGATGAGCATCAGGCCCAGCTTGGCGCGGCCGTAGGTGCCGAACGAGCTGTACTTCTTCTCGCCCTGCAGGTCGTCGAAGTCGATCTTCGTCCCGTCGGTGAGCTTGGTGGCGATGTTGATGATCTTGGCCCCCCGGGTCTGCTTGAGCGTGGGGAGCAGCAGCTGGGTGAGCAGGAACGGCGTCAGCACGTTGAGGGCGAACGTCTGCTCCACCCCGTCGGCCGTCACCCCGCGCTTGAAGAACGCGCCGCCCACGTTGTTCACCAGCAGGTCGATGCGCGGGTAGCGGCGCTGCAGCTCCTGCGCCAGGGAGCGCACGGCGGTCTGGGAGAACAGGTCCGCGGCGATGAAGTCGATGCTCTTGTTGCCGGTGGCGGCGCGGAGGTCGGCGGCGAAGGCCAGGCCCTTCTCCTGGTTGCGGCCCACCGCCACCACGGTGGCGCCGAGCGCGGCGAGCTGGCGGGAGATCTCCCCGCCGATGCCGGAGCTGCCTCCGGTGACGACGGCGATCTTCCCGTCCAGGCGGGGGCCCTCCACCACTGCGGGGGCCTTGCTGAGGGTGGCGGTGCTGCGGTCGGTGGTCTGCATGGGCGCGTCTCCTTTTCGAGCGGAACCATGCGCCGTGAAGCTCCGCTTGGCGAGCGAGCCTGTTTCGTCATACCGTCAACCAGGAGTTGACGATGGACGGCGACCTCTTCACCGGCGTGCCCCACTTCTTCCACGTGGCGGAGGAGCGCAGCTTCAGGCGCGCGGCCCGGAAGCTGGGGCTCACCCCGGCGGCGGTGAGCAAGGCGGTGCTGAAGCTGGAGGAGAAGCTGGGGGTGAAGCTGCTCCTGCGCACCTCGCGGGCGGTGGCGCTCACCCCGGAGGGCGCGGCGTTCGTCACCCGCTGCCGGGAGGCCATCTCCAGCCTCCAGGCCGGCCACGAGCAGCTCTCCGAGTCCCGGCGCCGGCCGCGGGGGGAGCTGTCGTTGAGCCTGCCGTTCATCCTCGGGCGGGTGGTGGTGCCGGCGCTGCCGCGGCTGACCGCGCGCTACCCGGACCTGTCGGTGCGGGTGACGATGACGGACCGGCTGGTGCGGCTGCAGGAGGAGCAGGTCGACGTGGGCGTGCGGGTGGGGGCGCGGGAGGACTCGGCGCTGATCTCCCGGTCCCTGGGCGGGTCCCGCTGGGTGACGGTGGCGGCCCCCTCGTACCTGGCGCGCCACGGGGAGCCTTCGCGCCCGGAGGAGCTGGCCCGGCACACGTGCGTGCAGTTCGTGGCGCCCAGCGGGCGGCCGCGCGACTGGACGTTCACGGACGGCAAGGGCGGCCCGGGGCGGGAGGTGAAGGTGGAGGGGCGGCTGCGCATCGACCAGGGCGAGCTGATGCTGGAGGCGGCGGCGGCCGGGTTCGGCGTCTGCCAGGTGCTGGACTTCATGGTCGGGGACCGGCTGCGGGACGGGCGCCTCCAGCAGGTGCTCCAGCGCTGGTCGGCGGAGGGGCCCATGCTGCACGCGGTGGCGGCGCCGGAGCGGGCCCGCACCCCGAACGTGAAGGCCTGCTTCGCCTTCCTGGCGGATGCGTTCGCGCGCGCCTAGGAGAGTTGTGTTACCAACGCCCCCATGGCGGACATCCCGCAGACCGGTTCCAAGCCCGAGAAGGACTCGAAGCCCGTCCACTTCATCCGGCAGCTCATTGCGGAGGACCTCCGCACCGGGAAGAACGCCGGGCGGGTGCAGACCCGCTTTCCCCCCGAGCCCAACGGCTACCTCCACATCGGCCACGCCAAGAGCATCTGCCTCAACTACGCGATGGCGAAGGAGAACGAGGGGAAGTTCAACCTCCGCTTCGACGACACCAACCCGGTGAAGGAGGAGCAGGAGTACGTCGACTCGATCATCGAGGACGTGAAGTGGCTGGGGGCCGACTACGGCGACAAGATCTACTTCGCCTCCGACTACTTCCAGCAGATGTACGACTGGGCGGTGCAGCTGGTGAAGATGGGGCAGGCGTACGTCTGCGACCTCACCGCCGAGCAGATCCGGGAGACGCGCGGCACGCTCACCCAGCCGGGCAAGGAGAGCCCGAACCGCAACCGGCCGGTGGAGCGGAACCTGGAGCTGCTGGAGCAGATGCGCAAGGGCGACTTCCCGGACGGGTCGAAGACGCTGCGCGCCAAGATCGACATGGCGTCGCCCAACCTCAACCTGCGCGACCCGGTGATGTACCGGATCCTCCACGCCACCCACCACCGCACCGGCGACCAGTGGTGCATCTACCCGATGTACGACTGGGCGCACGGGCTGGAGGACTCGATCGAGAAGATCACCCATTCGCTCTGCACGCTGGAGTTCGAGAACCACCGCCCGCTGTACGACTGGTTCCTGGAGGAGCTGGGGATCTTCCACCCCCAGCAGACCGAGTTCGCCCGGCTCAACCTCACGTACACCGTGATGTCCAAGCGCAAGCTGCTGGAGCTGGTGAAGGGCGGGCACGTCAAGGGCTGGGACGACCCGCGGATGCCCACCATCTCCGGCATCCGGCGGCGCGGCTTCACGCCGGAGTCGGTGCGCAACTTCTGCGAGGAGATCGGCGTCACCAAGTTCGAGAGCATGATCGACGTCGGCCGCCTGGAGAACGCGGTCCGCGACGACCTCAACAAGCGCGCGCCCCGGCGGATGGCGGTGCTCCACCCGCTCAAGGTGGTGATCGAGAACTGGCCGGCGGGGCAGGTGGAGATGGTGAAGGCGGTGAACAACCCGGAGGACGAGGCCGCCGGGTCGCGCGAGGTGCCCTTCTCCGGGACGCTCTACGTCGAGCAGGAAGACTTCATGGAGAACCCGCCCAAGAAGTTCTTCCGCCTCTCCCCCGGCGCCGAGGTCCGGCTGCGGTACGGGTACTTCATCAAGTGCACCGGCGTGACCAAGGACCCCGCCACCGGGCAGGTGACGGAGCTGAAGTGCACCTATGACCCGGCCACCAAGGGCGGCGACGCGCCGGACGGGCGCAAGGTGAAGGCCACGTTGCACTGGGTGTCCGCCGGGCACGCCGTCCCCGCCGAGGTCCACCTCTTCGACCGCCTCTTCAAGGTGCCGGAGCCGGACCGCCCGCCGAAGGAGCGGAAGGACGACAAGACGTTCGACTACAAGGAGAACCTCAACCCCGACTCGCTGCAGGTGGTCTCCCGGGCGATGCTGGAGCCGTCGCTGGCGTCGGCGAAGGCGGGGGAGCGGTTCCAGTTCGAGCGGCTGGGGTACTTCTGCGCCGACAAGGACTCGAAGCCGGAGGCGCTGGTGTTCAACCGGACGGTCACGCTCAAGGACACCTGGGCCAGGGAACAGGCCAAGGGCGGCGCGTAGGCGCGAAGGTGCTGGGGCCCGCGCTCGCTCTAGCGGCCTCGGCCGCGTTGGCGCTGGGGCAGGCCGCCCCGGCGACGGGCGAGTGCCCCCTGCTGTCGGCGGACGTGGAGCAGCGGCTGACCGGGCTCTCCTCCGCCATCCGGGTGCGGGTGCAGGCCGTCCGCGGCGGCGCCCAGGTGCAGATCGTCGACCTCGGCGGGCGGGTGCTGGATGACGGGATGGTGCGCGGCGAGGGGTGCCCGGCGCTGGCGGACCTCGCCGCCCAGCGGGTGCGGCAGTGGGCGGGCGCGCACGGCGCCTGGCGCGAGGCGGGCGTGCTGCCGCCGCCGCCCATCGTGGACGTCCCGGAGGGCCCCGCGCCGGCGGAGGCGCCGTACTCGCCGCGCGCGCGGGCGCCGCGTCCGCCGCGGAGCGAGCCGTCGCCCGGGCTGCAGCTGCCGCTGCGGATCGGCGCGGGGGCCGGGGTGGGGTCGCTGCTGGATTCGGAAGGGCCGGCGCCGGCGCTGGACGCGTGGCTGCTGCTGGGGCCGCCGCAGCAGCCGTACTGGGGCGAGCTGTCCGTGCAGTTCACGCCCGCGCGGGTGCTGAGCGTCGACCGGTTCCTCTTCCTCTGGGACCGCGGGCTCGTGCTGGCGGTGGGCGGCGCGTACCGCCTGTCGCGGGCGCCGGTGGAGGTGGTGGCGGGCCTGCAGGCCGGGCGGCTGGAGGTGATGCCGCTGGGGGTGCTGGGGCCGGTGGACGCGGAGGGGTTCTCGTCGCTGGACGGCGGGGCGTACGCCGGGCTGCGCGCGCTGCTGGAGCTGGGCGTGGTCAGCGCCTGGCTGGGGACGCGGCTGAGCGCGTGGTTCGTGCAGCACCGGATCGACGTCTTCGGGCCCGCCGCCACCAGCGTGGGGACGGTGCCGTTCCTGGGCGTGTGGTTCGGCGTCGGCCTGCAGGCGGGGAGCCAGCTGTGAGCCGGTGGCGCGCGCCCGCGCTGGCGGGGATGGCGGGGCTGGCCGCGGGCCTGTGGGCCGGCGGGGCGGGGATGAGCTGCGTGGTGGACCACCTGTTCGACTCGAAGGAGTTCGACTGCCCGACGCTGAGCCAGCCGCAGTGCTGCAACGGGTGCGGAGGGCAGGCGGTGGCGGACCCGGTCTGCTCGCCCCCGTTGGGGTGGGTCTGCCCCGCGCCGACCGTCTCCAGCTTCGAGTGTTCGGCGGGGCGGTCGCGGCTGTGCCTGCCCCCGGTGGTGGTGGACGCGGGGACCTGCGTGGACGACGCGGGGCAGGGGCCCAGCGGGGAGCGGTACACCGCGCCCGGGTGCGCGCCGCAGACGTCCGTGTGCCCCAACGACGGGACGCTCCTGTGCGCGCTCCATGCGCTCCAGGAGGCGCGGAGGGACTGCCGCCTCACCGCGGAGTGCGTGGTGGCGCCGCTCTCCGGGCAGTGCACGGGGTGGGGGAGCTGTCCCCCGTTCGCGGTGAACGACGCCGGCCTCGACGGCTTCCTGGACGCCGGGCGCGCGGAGGTGGCGCGCTACTGCGCGTGTCCGGACTGCGCGTGGACGGGGACGTGCCCGGAGCAGGACAAGGGATCGGTGCGCTGCGTGTTCGGCAAGTGCACCTGGCTGGGCGGGCAGGTGTCGTTCGCGTGCGCGGATCGCCGAACCGGGCAGTGCTCCCTCTCGGCGTGCGCGGAGGACGAGGCCTGCTACACGCAGGTGGCGTGCCTGCCGGGGCCGGACGGGGGCTGCCTCCCGACGCCGCTGGACGCCGGCGTCCCGGACGCGGGGCCGTTCATGGGGGACGACGTCTGCCACCTCCGCTGCGCCGCCGACGGCGGCTGCCCGGCCGGTCAGGCCTGCTTCGCGGTGGCGTTCTTCGGGTGCGCCGTGGCCGACGGCGGCGCGCCGGTGCAGAACATCTGCTGCTCGGCGGACGCGGGGTGCCGGTGAGCGTCCGGCGGCTGCGCCGCGAATGGCGGCGCTGCGAGGCGAGTGAGGCGCGCGAGCGCGTGGGCAGGTCTGGCGATCGGATCGAGAGCGCCGCTGCGCGCGAGTGGGCGAGGCGCGCGCGCGCGTGGACGAGCTTGGCAGCCGGATCGAAGCGCTATGGCTCGCGGCGATCGAGCGAGGCGAACTGCGGATGCGCGAGCACGCGCGCCTCGATCTCCGGAGTGAGCTGCTGTCCATGCGGCGCGCGCGACGGTGACCGCCGCCACCGCTGCAGCCACCGCGCCCCGAGCGGCGCGCCCAGCGACTCCATCCTCGTCGCCGCCACCGTCGTCTCCTGCTTGCCCGCCGTCGGCGCGCCCACCCCGACAAGGAACCCCGCCACCAGCAGCGACACCCGCGTCGGCGTCGCCGCGCTGTACGTCGCCAGCATCGCCCCCGGCGCCTCCTCCAGGCAGCGCGCGCGCACGCGGGCCAGAAACTCCGGCGACCACAGCTCCGGGTTCGCCTTCGGGCTGAACGGGTCGAACAGCACCAGCTCCTGCCCCGCCGGCACCTCCTCGATCCGCTCCCGCGCGTCGCCCTGGAGCAGCCGCCACCGCACCGCCCCCGACGCCCACTCCCCCCGCGCGATCAACCCCTCCAGCGCGGCCCGCCACGGCTGCAAGAACGGAAACGCTTCCGGCGCCCGCACCGCCAGCCGCAGCGGCGCCAGGTCCACCTCCAGGCTGCACAGCTCCACCGCCCGCGGCGCCCCCGCCGCCGCCGAGAGCACCGCCACCGCGTTGGCCGCCGCGCCCAGCCCCACGTCCAGCACCCGCAACGGCCCCGCCCCCTCCACCGCGACCCGCTCCCGCACGCCCAGCTGCTCCGCGTACAGCCGCCGCGCCTCCGCCCACGGCCCTCCCGCCGGGTGCATCACCTCCCCGCGCCGGACGTCCCGCACGGCTTGCGCGCCGCCGCGCAAGGTCACCAGCTCGAAATCCCCCTCCCTCACCGGAGCCTTCGGTCGGAGAGCGCGGCGATCAGCTCGGCGGCGGTGGCCTCGTACCGCCCGGCGAGGATCGCCTCCCGCATCCGCGCCGCCAGCAGGTGGTAGTGCCGCACGTTGTGCAGCGCCAGGAGCCTCGGCGCCAGCGAGTGCTTCCCGTGCGAGAGGTGGTGCAGGTACCCGAGGGAGAACCGCGCGCACACCGCGCAGTCGCACGCCGCGTCCAGCGGCTCGTCCGAGTGCCGGAACACCGACCGCGTCACCCGCACCAACCCGCGGAACGTGTACGCGTACCCCTGCTGCGCCATCTTGGTGGGGATGATGCAGTCGAACATGTCCACGCCGCGCCGGACGCACTCCAGCAGGTCCACCGGCGTCCCCACGCCCATCAGGTAGCGCGGCTTGCCCTCCGGCAGCTGCGCCGCCACGTGGGCGGTCATCGCGTGGAGGTGGTGCTTCCCTTCGCCCACCGCCAGCCCGCCGATGGCGAACCCGTCGAACGGGTGCCGGGTGAGGAAGGCTGCGCTCTCGTCCCGCAACCCCGGGTAGACCGCCCCCTGGACGATGGCGAACAGCGCCTGCCCGGTGTCGCGCTTCTGCTTCGCCTCCAGGCTGCGCAGCGCCCACCGGTGGGTGCGCTCCATGGCGGCCCGCGCGGTGGCCTCGTCCACCGTGGAGGCCACGCACTCGTCCAGCACCATCATGATGTCCGACCCGATGGACTGCTGGGTGGCGATGCTGATCTCCGGGCTGAGCAGGCGGCGGCTGTTGTCGTGGAAGCTGCGGAAGGTCGCCCCGCGCTCCTCCACCGTGCGCCCCTCCTCCAGGGAGAAGATCTGGTACCCGCCGGAGTCGGTGAGCACCAGCCGGTCCCAGCCCATGAATCGGTGGATGCCGCCCAGGCGCTCGAAGGTCTCCGCGCCCGGCCGCAGCATCAGGTGGTACGTGTTGGCGAGCAGGATGCTGGTGCCCGCGCCCGCCACCTCGCCCGGGTCCAGCCCGCGGATGGTGGCGTGGGTGGCCACCGGCATGAAGACCGGCGTCGGCACCGGGCCCTTGCGCGTGTGGAGCACGCCGGCGCGCGCGCCGCCGGGGTCGACCGCGGTGAGCTCGAAGCCCAGGGGGGTGTGGGGCGCCAGGGCGCGCAAGGCGGGCCATCGTACCCGCCGGCGCCGGTCTTGACTTCTCCGCCACCGGCCCCGGGACTTCCTCGTTTTGCCCGGGAAGCCCGGGAAGCGTGGGCTCGGGACCTCGCGGTCGGTGTGGGATGATGTTCGCGGGGCGAAAGGACTGACGGCGTGGCCGGGGAACCAGGCGACAACGGGGGCCGTGGACCGATCGCGGAGGTCTCGACCATTCGGCGGCCGGGGGTGACCGCCGGAGGGACCAGCGGCGACCTCGCGCCGGCGCTGGTGATCGCCTCCCACGTGGTCGCCTCCCGGGCCGGCGAGCGGTTGTTGCTGGACGGGCTCAAACCCGGCCGCCCGCTGGAGCTGTCGCGCAACGCGCCGGACTTCGCGCGGGCGCAGGGCGGCGTGGCCCGGCCGCTCGCCGATCCGTTCGTCAGCCGGAGGCCGATCTCGCTGGAGGCGGCGCCCGGCGGGGCGATCACCCTGGTGGCGCCGCCGGACGGGATGACGGTGGAGGTCAACGGCGAACCGCTGCGCGGCTCCCGCACCTTCGGGCCGGAGGCGATGGAGGCCGGGGTGGTGCTCCAGCTCGCGGACCGCGCGGTGCTGGTGCTGTGCCGGGTGGACCCGTCCGCCGCCGGCGACCCCATGGGGATGGTGGGGGAGAGCGCGGCGGCCTGGAAGATGCGGCGGCTGGTGGCGCAGGTGGCGGACCTCGACGTGCCGGTGCTGGTGCGGGGCGAGACCGGCAGCGGCAAGGAGCTGGTCTCGCAGGCCATCCACCAGCGCAGCGGGCGGCGGCGCGGGCCGTTCGTCTCCGTCAGCCTGGCGGCGGTGGCCAAGGGAGAGGTGGCGCTGGCGGAGCTGTTCGGCGTGCGCAAGGGCGCCTTCACCGGCGCGGACCGCGACCGCGAGGGGTTCTTCGGCGCGGCCCGCGGCGGCACGCTCTTCCTCGACGAGGTGGGCGAGGCGGGGCCGGACCTGCAGGCGATGCTGCTGCGCGTGCTGGAGACGGGGGAGATGTTCGCGGTGGGGTCAACGGAGCCGGTGAAGGCCGACGTGCGGCTGGTCACCGCCACCGACGCGGACCTCGAGGCGCTGGTGGCGTCCGGGCAGTTCAAGGCGCCGCTGCTCCACCGGATCGCCGGCTACCAGATCGCCGTCCCGCCGCTGCGGGAGCGGCGCGCGGACATCGGCCCGCTGGCGCTCCACTTCGCCCGCCGCGAGCTGGAGGCGATGGGGGACGGCCACCGGCTGGAGGCGGCGGACGCCTACGGCGAGCCGTGGATGCCGGCGCCGCTGGCGGCGCGGCTGATCCTGCACCCGTGGCCGGGGAACGTGCGGCAGCTGCGCAACGTCATCCGGCAGCTCGCCATCGAACATCGCGGCCGCGCCAGCCTCCCCGCGGCCGCGATGCTTCCGGGGCCGCCGGGGGAGGCCGCCATCGCCACCCCGTTCCCGGCGACGCCCGCGCCGCTGACGCCCCGGAGGAAGCCGTCGGAGGTGACGGAGGCGGAGGTGCGCTCGGCGCTGGCGGCGGAGGGATGGGACCTCAAGGCGGCGGCGGATCGGCTGGGGGTCCCCAGGTCGTCCATGTACGACATCATCGCGAAGTACCCGGGGATCAAGACCGCGGGATCGTTGACGGCGGAGGAGATCAGCCGCGCGTATCAGGAGTGCGAGGGGGACCTGGAGGAGATGTCGAAGCGGCTGGAGGTCTCCAAGCGCGCGCTCCGGCGGAGGGTGAAGGAGCTGGGGCTGAAGGTCGACGACTGACGGCGCGTCGGGCGACGCGTCGAGCGCGGCGCGGCTCCGGGTGACGGCGGGGCGATTCCAGGCGGCGCGGTCCGTGCAAAGGTGGCGGAGGCGAAGGTCTCGTCCGACAGGCGGCCCTTGCGCAGCAGGACCATCAGCGGGCCGCGCGCCTGGTCCCGCGCCTCCGCCTTCAGGACGTCCGCCTCGCCCGCGGCCAGCACGCCCGCCGCGAGGGCCACCTGGATCTCGGCCTCCTCGAGCGTCGGTCGCTCCGGCTCCGCCGTCACGGAGTGAACGATAGCGCGACGGCCCTGGACATTCCCGGGCTCCTGGCCTGTTCCAAGGTCGTTTGACCTCAAACAATTCCACGTGGTACCCGGAGAGCGGTTCCCGAAGAGAAGAGAGGAGACGAGATGAGCAAGACGTGGAAGCTGTCGCTGTTCGCCGTGGTGGGCGCGACGTCCCTCGGGGGGTGCGCCCATCCAGCGGCCGCCCGGCCGGAAGCCCCGGCGCCTGCTCCCGCGGTGAAGCCGGCCCCCGCCATGGACGCGCCCGAGCCGGCGGATGACCGGGCGGCGGAGGAGCGGAAGGCGCGCGAGGCGAAGGACCTGGAGGCGCTGCTCCAGGGGACGGTCATCCACTTCGCCTTCAACGTCGCCGAGCTGACGCCGGAGAGCCAGTCGCGGCTCCAGACGCTGGCGGAGGCGATGCGCGCCAACCCGGGTGTGCAGATCCGGATCTCCGGCAACTGCGACGACCGGGGCACCGAGGAGTACAACCTCGCGCTCGGCCAGAAGCGCGCGGCGGTGGCGAAGAAGTACCTGGCGGACCTCGGGGTGGACCAGGCCCGCATCGACACCGTCAGCTACGGCTTCGAGCACCCGGTCGATTCGCGGGGCACGGAGGAGGCCAGGTCGGCCAACCGGCGCGACGAGTTCACCCCCACCCGGGGGCTCTGACCTGACGGGGCCGGCCGGGCTAGAACCCGGTCGATGACTGATGCCCCCGCGCCCGCGCGCCCCCGCCCGACCCTGCTGGAGCTGACCTCCTCCGCGCTGGCGCTGGGCGCCATCGGCTTCGGGGGCGGGATCAGCGTCCTGGCCGCCATCCGGTCCATGGCGGTGGCGCGCAAGGGCTGGCTCACCGAGCGCGAGTTCACCAACACCGCCACGGTGGCCCAGCTGTTGCCGGGCGGCGCGGCCTCCAACGCGCTGGCCTGCATCGGCCTGCGGTTCCACGGCGTCCGGGGCGCCCTGGCCGCCTACGCGGCCTTCGTCGCTCCAGGCGCCGCCGCCGTCCTGACGCTGGCGTGGGTGTACGTCCGGTTCGGGGCGGTCCCGCATGCGGACGCCTTCCTCGCCGGGCTCAACGCCGCGGTGGTGGGCATCGTGGTCGCCATCACCCAGCGGATGCTCAAGACCGGCGTCTCGCGCATGTGGCAGATGGCCGTGGCCACCATGGCCCTGGTGCTCTCGCTGGTGGGCGGCGCCGGCTCCCTGGAGGTCGTGTGCCTGGGCATCGGCGCCGGGCTGATCTGGGACCTCGGCGTGGAGCGGGCCCGGCTGCTCCGCTTCCGCCGCCGGCGGTTCCGCCCGGCGCCCCCGGTGGGGCTGCCCGACGAGGGAGGCCGCCTCCCGCGCGGGTCGGCTCCGCGGGTGGAGCCGGAACCGGACCGCGGGGCGGGGGGAGGCGCCCTCGGCTGGGCGATGCCCTGGAGCTGGAGCGGCCTGGGCGCGGCGGCGGCCGGCCTCCTCCCGCTGGCCATGGTCTTCTTCCGCGTCGGCCTGGGCGCCTACGGCGGCGGGTTCGCCGTCATCCCGGCGCTCCACGCCGAGGTGGTGGTGCCCGGGTGGATCACCGAGCGCCAGTTCGCGGACGCGGTGGCCGTGGGCAAGCTCACCCCCGGTCCGGTCCTCCTGATGGCCACCTTCATCGGCTACCTGCGGCAGGGGGTCCCCGGCGCGCTGGTCGCCACCGTCGCTATCCTCGGCGCCCCGTTCGCACTGGTGGTGACCCTGGCGACGTGGCTGAACCGGATGCGCTCGCGGCGGTGGATGCGCGCGGCCCTGCGCGGGCTGACCCCTTCGGTGGTCGGGTTGATGGCCGCCGCGGCGCTCACGCTCGGGCGCACCATGCACACCGCGGTGGGCATCTCCATCGCCGCCGCGGTGGCGCTCACCCTCATCCGCTTCGAGCGCGCCAACCCGGTCGTCCTGCTGGCGATCGCCGGCGTGGCGCGGCTGGTCGTCCGCTCCGCCACCGGGATCTGACGCCGGCATGCCCGCGTCCAACCCCACCGTGGAGTGCCTCTCCGCGCTGTCGGTGATCCTGGACCTGGCCAACGGCCTGGCCGAGGACAAGAGCCTCCTCACCGCCGCGCTGGCGGTGGAGCTGGCGGAGGCGGCGGGCGCGACCGCCGGGGAGCGTTCGGCCGCGTTCTTCGCCGCGCTGCTGCGGCACCTCGGCTGCACCGGGTACGCGTCGGTGGAGACGACGCTGGCGGCCGACGACGTGGCGCTGCGCAACCGGCTGATCCACGCGGACGCCCGGCGCCCGCTGGCGGTGCTCTCCGCGGTGACGGGCGCGGGCGCCACGCTGGGGGAGAAGGGCCGCGGCCTGGTCCGGGTGGCGACCCGCGCCGGCGCGCTGCGCACCGAGTGGGCGGCGGAGGCGTGCGGCGCCGCCCGGCAGCTGGCGCTCCAGCTCCGGATGGCGCCGGAGGTCCCGCGCGCGCTGGACCAGGTGTCGAGCAGTGGGACGGCGCCGGCGCGCCCCGCGGCCTTTCGCGCGACGCGCTCTCGCTGGTGTCGCGGGTCGCCCAGGTCGCGCACACCGCGGTGGTGTTCCACCTCGCCGGCGGCCCGGCGCTGGCGGCGGCGACGCTGAAGGCGCGGTCGGGTGGGGCGCTGGATCCCGGGCTGGCGGACCTGGCGATGGGGATGCTGGACGACCTGGCGCGGGACGACTATCCCGCCTCGCGGGCGGAGGCGACGCAGCGCGCGGCGGCGGCGGCGGAGCTGCCCACGCAGGTGGAGGACATCGCGGCGGCGTTCGGCGACTTCGCGGACCTCCAGTGCCCGTGGTCTCGGGGGCACTCGCGGGCGGTGGCGAGGGTGGCGGGGGATGCGGCGGCGGCGATGGGCCTGCCCGAGGCGGAGCGGCGCGACCTGGCGCTGGCGGCGCACCTGCACGACGTGGGGCAGGCGGCGGTGCCCACCGGCGTGTGGAGCGTCCCGCGCGCGTTCCGCCCCACCGAGCGCGAGCGCGCCCAGGCCCACGCCTTCTTCACCGAACGGGCGCTGGCCTCCGCGGCGCCTTTGGCCTCGGTGGCGAAGATCGCCGGGGCGCACCACGAGCGCCTGGACGGGTCCGGCTACCACCGCGGCCTGCGCGAGGCGGCGCTGGGGAGGGCGGCGCGGCTCCTCGCGGCGGCGGACGCCCTGTGCGCCATGCTGGAGCCGCGGCCGCACCGGGCGGCGATGGAGCGGGGCGCGGCCGCGGCGGAGCTGCGGTCGATGGCGAAGGGTGGGGCGCTGGACGCGGGCGCGGTGGAGGCGTGCCTGTCGGCGGTGGGGGAGCGGCGGTCGCGGCCGGCGCCCGCGGAGTCCTCGCTCACCGCGCGCGAGCTGGACGTGCTGCGGCTGCTGGCGCGGGGGAAGACGAACAAGGAGATCGCGCAGGCGCTGCGGATCTCCGACCGGACGGTGCAGCACCACACCATCCACATCTACGGGAAGCTGGAGGTGGACACGCGCGCGGCGGCCGCGCTCCGGGCCGCACAGCTGGGGCTGCTCGAGCCGGAGTGAGGTCGCGCGCCACGCGCGGACGGGTCGCGCTGCGCGCGCGGAGTGCATGAGTGCGCGGCGTGCGGGTCGAGCCCTGATGTCTGTTACGCCGTGCCCGAGGCGGACCCGTTGGCCCCTTCCCCGTCGGTGTCGTCCTCGTGCTCCGCCGCCTCCTCATCCCCCGCCGCCGCGCCGTCCTCGCGCGCCACCCGGCGCTCCACCGCCTTGCGGCTGATCCCCAGCAGCCTCGCCGCGGCGCTCTTGTTGCCGCCGGCCAGCACCATCGCCTCGGAGATCAAGCTCTCCTCGATCGCCTCCAGCTTGTTGTCCGCCGGCGTCTGGAGCACCGCGCGGGCCAGCGCGCGCAACCCCTGCTCCGTGGACGGCGCCACCTCGGTCTCCAGGTACGCGGCCACCGTCTTGGCGCCCACCGGGTTCTCATCCGAGAACACCGCGATCCGATCGATCAAATTGCGCAGCTCCCGCACGTTCCCCGGCCACGAGTACGCCGCCAGCACCCCCAGCGCCTGCTCGGTGAACCGCAGCGGGCGCGACTGCTGCCCGCTGTAGAGCGACACCAGGGCGGGGATGTCCTCGGGCCGCTCCGCCAGCCCGGGGACCCGCACCGTGAGCACGTTGAGCCGGTGATAGAGGTCGCGCCGGAACTGCCCCGCCTCCACCCGCTCGTCCAGCCGCGCGTGGGTGGCCGCCACCACCCGCCCCTGGAACTCCTCCTCACCCGTCGCCCCCACCCTCCGGAACCGCCCCGTCTCCAGCACCCGCAGGAGCTTGGACTGCAGCGCCAGCGGCAGCTCCGCCAACTCGTCCAGGAACAGCGTCCCCCTCCGCACCGCCGTGAAGTACCCCTCCTGCCTCCGCTCCGCCCCCGTGAAGGCGCCCTTCTCGTGGCCGAACAGCTGGCTCTCCATCAGCGCCTCGGGGATGGCCCCGCAGTTCAAGTCCAGCAGCGGCTCGGAGGCGTGCGGCCCCAGCGCGTGGATGGCCCGCACCACCAGCTCCTTCCCCGAACCCGTGGGTCCCAGGACCAGCACCGGGCGGCTGGAGACCACCACCCGCTGGATGCGGTCGCGCAGCCTCCCCATCGCCTCCGACGCGCCCACCAGCCCGCGCAGGCCGCCGCCGTCCGGGTTGTTGCGCGCGCGGAGCTGGAGCAGCTCCTGCTCCATTCCCCGCCGCTCCCCCAGCGCCCGCAGGATGGGCACCACCAGCTCCTCGCACAGCTCGTCCTTCAGCACGTAGTCGTACGCGCCCGCCCGCATCGCCGCCCGGATCTGCCCCATCTCGCTGGACTGGCTCACCACCAGGGGAATGGCATCCGTCTTCTCGCGGATCTCCTTCACCAGCGTCAGCCCATCCCGGTTCTGGAGGTCCTCCCCCAGCCGGATGTCGATCAACGCCACGTCCACCCGCGTCGAGGCCAGCACCTTCCGCGCCTCCTCCAGAGACGCCGCCTCCTGCAGCGCCATCCCTTCCTCGGAGGAGAGGATGTCCGTGAGGACCCTCCGGGCGCTGCGCTGGTCGTCGACGATCAGGACTTTCATGGCCGGGCGTTCCTGGTTTGACGGCTTTTCTGGCTTCCGCGCCCAGAGTGCGAGCGCAATGCCAGGCCCCGCCGGAGGCGGCGCCGGCGCCCGGTGGCCGGAAACGACCGACCGCGCCTGCGGACCTGGACGAAATCGACCACTGCCTGGCCAGTGGGCCCGCCCGGTCCGCCTGGGCGCGCTTGGTTCGGTCCTTGCCTTCCCGGCGGGTCGTTGCCGACCACGGGGAGACACATGCACGATACCGCGAAGAAGAAGGTCGTCCGTCGCGAGCTGAGCAAGGTGGTGGGTTCGCTGGTCGCCCGGAGGATGCGCGCCGGGACGCCGGACGGCAAGGACACCGCGCGCCGCGTGCTGCGCTCGCTGTTCCAGAGCTCCGGCCGGAACGCCCTTCGCCTTCGCAAGGCCATGCTCACCTCCCGCGACGACACCCGCCGCGTGCTCACCCGCATGGGCGGCGCGGGCGGCAGGCGCGCCCTCCACTTCAGCGACGACCAGATCGCCTCCCTGCAGATGCTGCTGTTCGACTCGCGCTTCGCGCCGCTGGCGCCGGTGGTGGACGGCGCCGCCGGGAGCGCCGGCGCGCCCACCGTGCAGAAGGAGGTGCTGCGCTTCTGGACGGAGCTGCTGTCCAAGCACCCGGCCGAGGTGGAGGACTTCCACTACCGGGTCACCGACTACTGGGCCCACCGCAGCCCGGAGAAGCTGGAGCGGGTGCTGGACGTGCTGCGCGCCTACGCGCCGGAGGGGAGCTGGACGCGCGCCCACGCCGAGGCGCTGGCGGAGATCAACACCACCCACATCCAGTTCAAGAGCCTGGCCTGGATCCACTTCCCCGGAGTCATGTGGTGATGGGCGCGCCGGCCACCCTGGACGACACCTGCCGGTCCTTCACCGCCCACCTCCCGCCCGGCATCCGCGCGTACGCGGCGGCGCTGCCGCACCGGCTGGGGCTGACCGAGCACCGGGACGGCCGCTGGGAGGACTTCTGGGTGCTGGCCATCAACCGCGACCTGCCCGGGTACGCGGCCGAGGTGGCGCCCGCGACGGCGCTGGAGCGGTTCCGCGCCGCGCACCACTGCGCCGTCGTCCACTGCCTGATCGCCGACCGCCTGGTGGACCGCCAGGTGGCGCCCGACCTCCAGATGGTCGTGCTGCGCGACCTCTTCCTCCGGCTGTGGGAGCACGAGCTGTCCGCCGGGCTGGGGGACCCGGCGCGCGGCCGGGCGGAGCTGGCGGCGGCGCTGGTGGCGCTCCGCCGCGGGACCTGGCTGGAGCTCCGCGGCATCCGCGAGCGCGCGCTGGACGCCGCGACCTACGCCGTCCAGACGCGCGACAAGCTCCGCTGGGGGAGCACCGCGGCGGCGGCCATGCTCCGCGGCGCCGGGCAGGCGGACCGCGCCGCGCTGCTGGAGCGCGCCTACGACCGGTTCTGCTTCGCCCTCCAGTGCCTCGACGACGCCATGGACTGCGAGGAGGACATGCGGACGCGGGGGATGACCACCCCGTCCCTCCTCGGCGTGCCGGAGGGCGCGCTCGTCCGCGCCGTCCCGCCGCTCTTGGACGCGGCGATCCGGATGGCCGGGGAGGCGCGCCTGTCCAGGCTGGTCGACTGGCTGCGCGACTTCCGCCGGATGGCGGAGCGCATCGATCCAGGGGGCGACGCGAGGCGCAACGAGGAGGACGGGCGGGCCCTGGCCGCCGCCGCCGAGGAGGTGCTGTGAACCGCGACCTGGGCTACGGCCGGAAGCTGGTGGCGGACGAGAAGGTGCCGCAGGCGCTGATCAAGCGCTTCTGGGACCAGGTGATCGTGGTGTGCCGCGGCAAGGCCCTCCCCGGCGAGCAGCCGGCGGCCCGGCTGGGGGACCTGTTCCTCTACGAGCTGCCCAGGGACCGCGCCCCGAGGAAGGAGGACGCGCCGCAGGTGGTGAGCGTGGAGCCGGTGCTCTGCCAGCGCCGCGGCGCCTCGCCGGACAGCCCGGTGGGCATCGACGACGAGGTCTGCACCTCCGAGCAGCTGGACCGGAAGACCGCCGCGCTCGCCGAGCACCCGCCCGCGGCGCGCGGCGGCCCCTCCCGCCCGGGCTTCCGCGCCCGCAAGCCGCGCGAGCGCGTGGACCTCGCCGGGCTCGCCGGGACCGAGGAGGAGGACGGCCGCGAGGTCCACCTCCAGGCGGAGCCGCTGATCTCCGGGCTCCAGCTCCTGGGGCTGCACGACCTGTATCACCTGCAGAAGGAGCTGAAGACGCAGGCCCGCGTCGCGGTGCTGGACGAGTCCTTCGCCGGGCTGCCGCCGGGCTTTCCCGCGGTGCGCTTCCAGGGCCTGGAGCGGCCCTCGCCCCTGGGCATCGTCCCCCGCGAGCCCGGGCACGGGACGCGGATGGCGGCGGTGGTGCAGGAGGCGCTGGGCAAGGGCGTGGAGCTGAGCCTGTACCGGCTGGTGCCGTCCGAGCCGGACGACATCTCCTCCTGGATCGCCCCCGCGGACATCGCGCTGACCCTGGCCCACGCGGTGGGGGACTGGGGCGCGGACGTGGTGGTGATCGCCAGCGGGGACGGGCTGTGGGGGACGCCGCGCTACCTGCGGGAGGTGCTGCGCGAGGCGCGGCGCACCGGGCGGGGAGGGAAGGGCGCGGTGGTCATCGCCGCGGTGGGGGACGCCACCTGGAACCACGACAAGGGCGGCGGCACCTCCTTCGCGCTGGGCGCCGACGAGCTGGCCGCGCAGCCGTGGGTGATCGCGGTGGGCGCCGCCGACATGGCGGGCCAGTGGCACCGGGTGTTCGACCGCCACGGCGCGCGGCCCACCGGGCGCTTCAGCCCCTCGCTCTCGCTCTGCGGATCCGGCGAGCAGTACCGCATCGAGCTGCTCAACGACGCCGCCATGGACGACACCAGCGGGTCGGCGGCGCTGGTGGGCGCGGCGGCGGCGGCGGTGCTGCGGGAGGCGCCGGACCTGGACGCGGACGAGCTGCGCGCGCTCTTGCAGTGGACGGCGGACGTGCCGCCCGCGGTGGACAGCGGCGCGGGCCCCTGCTCGGACGCGCTCAACGAGTGGGACCGGCTGGGCCACAACCCCAAGCTGGGCCACGGCCGGGTGAACGCGCTGGCCGCCGCGCTCGCCGCCGGCGACCCGGTGTGCGCGGCGCTGTTGCTGACCCGGCCGCGCTCGGGCGGCGTGCCGCTGCGCAACGCCGCCTTCTCCCACCCCAGGTTCCTGCTCGCGCTCTCCTGGTACACCTGGACCCGGTCGCCCGGGCTGGAGGGGCCGGCCCAGGACCTGCTGCGCGAGTACCGGGAGAAGGTGGCGCCCGCGCTGGCGCGGATCCTCCTGCACTCCTGGCGCTGGCGGGAGGCCATGGTGTGGCTGGCCCGGCACGTGGCGATGCTCCGGGGGCCGGAGGCGCTGGCGCCGGAGCCGCCCGGCAAGCACGACCACGGCGCGCTCCACCACCGCGTGGAGTACGCGCTGGACTGCCTGCGCGAGGAGCTGCGGTCGCCGGCGTTCTACGCCGAGTCCAAGGTGGTGCTCCCCTGGCTGGAGAGCCTGGACGCCGTCCTCTCGCGGACCGCCGGGGGCGCGCTCCACCAGTTCCTCTTCGCGCCCATGGCGGCGTTCGGCTTCACCAAGACCACGGCGCCGCCCCCCAGCCTGCCGGTCAGCGCGCCCAGGCCGAGGCACGGGAGGTCCTAGCCCTGGCCTGGCCGGGCGGCCGGGGTGATTTGTGCGGGCGGAGCACTAGTATCCGCCGCCATGCGCCCGCTCGTCGCGCTCGCCCTGGTCTCGCTCGTGGCCATCGCCATCGTCGCCGGGTTCAGCGCGGCGTCCACCGTGGGCCACCCGTTTCCCGGGCTGTTCGTCGACCCCTACGCCGACTACTCCAGCGTCGCCGCCCCGGGCTGGGAGCCGGAGGTGGTGGATCTGCTCTACCCGGACCGGCTGATCGCCATCGACGGCAGGCCCCTCTCCCGCGAGGGCGCCTACCCGGCCCTGGCCGCCGCCGCCGAGTACCAGCGCCTGGCGGACGGCGACCAGGACCACGTCGCGCTCACCTTCCACACCGCGTCGGGGGACGACAAGCAGGTCGTCCGCAAGCTCGTCCCGCTGGGGGCGACCGAGGTCGGCCTCTTCTTCGGCTTCTACGCGGTGGCGGCGCTGCTCTCGCTGTGGACCGGCGGCATGGTGCTGGTGCTCGCCGGGAGGCGTGCCGGGGCGCGCGCGTACGCGCTGTGGTCGGTGGGCGCCTACCTGCTGTTCATCTCCTTCTACGACTACCACACCACCTGCCGCCTCCCGGTCGCGTTCTCGCTGGGGGGCGTGGGGTTCGACCTGGGCATGCTGTGGATGGCCTACGCGTTCCCGGCGGCGCCGCGGCGGTTCGCCGGGCCGCTGCTCTGGGCGGTGCGGGCCGTCACCGTCGTGGGGTTGGCCGGCGCGGCGTGGCTCCTGGTGGCGCCGCTGGTCCACCGCGACGCGCTGTGGACGCGCTACGCGGTCAGCCTGGGCGTGCCGGTGGGCATGGTGGTGCTGGCGGTCTCCATCCTCCTGCGGCTGAGCCAGGCCAAGGGCGCGGAGCGGGCGCCGCTCTGGGCGGCGACGTGGGGCCTGATCGTCACCTCCGGCGTGCTCGCGCTGGGGTTCGCGCAGGTGATGTACGGGTTCGCGAGGATGTCGCTGTTCGTCTCGCTGGCGGTCCCGTTCCTGCCGCTCTCCATCGGCGTCTCCCTCATCCGCCACAACATCCTGGACACCTACGCCCTGCTCTCGCGCCGGCTGCTGGTGGGGCCGGTGGTGCTGGCCTCGGCGGGCGTCGCGCTCCTGGCCTGGCTGGGGCTGCACTTCGCGCTGCAGCCGCAGCTGAGCGGCTGGCTGGCGCCCGCGCTGGCGCTTCCGTGCGGAGCGGGCGCGTTCGTGGTGCTGAACCGGCTCAGCACCCGGATGCTGTTCCAGGCGGTGGCGGAGTTCCGGCCCACCATCGAACAGCTCAGCGACCAGCTCTCCAGCGTGCACGAGCTGCCGGACATCCAGCGCGCCATCGAGGTCACCGTGTCCCGCTGGCTGCCGGTGAGCGCGCCGGTGCGGGTGCTGGAGGCGGATGCGCTGGGCGCGCTGCCGGGCGCGGCGGAGGCGCCGGTGGACGCCGCCCGGCAGCTGAGCGAAGGCGAGCACGTCTGGCTCCCCCAGGGCCCGCGGGGGTCCCTGCTGCTCATCCCGATGCGGTCGGTGGGCACGCTGCGCGGCGCCATCCTGCTGCCGCCCAAGCGGGGCGACGCGCTCTACACCACCGAGGACTTCACGCTCCTGGCCACCATCGCCTCGCTGGGCGCGGTGGCGATCCACCACGCCCGGACGCTGATCGAGCTGGAGGACTACCGCCGCGGGGTGGTGGAGGCCACGCGCGACGAGAAGAAGTTCGCGCTGGGGATGCTGGGCGCGGAGCTGTCCCACGAGATCGCCTACCCGCTGAACTTCTTCCGCTACCTGCTCAAGCGCTGCGCCCGCGGGGACGCGCTGGAGACCCAGGACCTGGAGATCGGCAGCGAGGAGGTGGCGCGGCTGGAGCGGATGCTGGCGGCGATGAAGCTGCTGGAGTCCGCCACCCCGAAGCTGGCGCCGGTGCCGATCTGGCTCCCGCTGCGCCGGGCGGTGGAGCTGATCCGGGAGCAGGTGGAGGACAAGGAGCTGGTGGTCAAGCTGGACGTCCCGGAGACGCTCACGGTGCGCGCCAACGCGGACATGGCGGTGCAGATCTTCGCCAACCTCCTGCGCAACAGCGCCCAGGCGGTGGACCGCGGCGGCACCATCGGCGTGCGGGTGAAGCTCACCCCGGACGACGTGCTGATGGAGTGCTGGGACGACGGCCCCGGCGTCCCGGAGTGGCTGCGCGAGCGGATCTGGACGCCGTGGGTGACCACCCGGTCCGGCGGCTCCGGGCTGGGCCTGGCCATCACCCAGCGGCTGGTGCAGAAGCTGGGGTGGCGGATCGCCCTGGAGACGCGCGGGCCGCGCACCGCCTTCTGCGTCTACGTCCCGCGGGCGGCGGTCAGCGAGCCCCCGGAGCGGACGGCGGCCTGAACGTCAGCGCCCGGGCATCACCAGGTTGATGTTGAACACGTAGTCGCAGCTGATCTCCTTGCCGTGGAACGTCACCGGCCGGTAGCGGCGCGCCACCAGCGCGTCCAGCACCGCCTGGTTCATCAGGGCCAGCCCCTGCACCACGCGACAGTCGTAGATCCAGCCGTCGGTGGAGATGACGCACTGGATCTTCATCGAGCCCTGGACCCTCGCCAGGAACGCCGCGCGCGTGTAGATGGGGTCCGGGCCGGAGATGCGCGTCGGCCGGGTCATCCCTTCGGGGATCGGTTGGCTCGGGTCGAACACGATGTCGGCCGGCCCGAAGTCCTGCGCGGCCACGCTTTGCACGGCCGGGTAGAGCGCGTCGCCTTCCTCCGGGGCCGGCCAGCCCGGCACCGCGTACATCTCCGGCTCGCGGCCCTGGGCCCGGAACAGGAAGGAGGGGCGCTGGCCCACCTGGAGCCGGAGCTCGACGCCGTCGACCGGGCCGGCCACCCCGCGCGCCACCGCGACGGGCGCCTCGGACTGCCCGGCCGGGGGGACCTCGAGGCGGAAGAGGAACCGACAGCCCGCGGCCCAGTCGGCATCCGGGGCCTGGGCGTGGGTCTCGTCGGGGCAGGGCCCGGGCGTGAAGAGCCCCGGCTTGCCGGCGTTGGGCCCGGCGACGTCCCACCAGATCCCGGCCAGACCCCGCATGGCCTCGACCTCCGCCTGGCGCTGGCGGAAGGCGAGCAGGTTGAACAGCGCGCCCGAGGCGACGGGCCCTGCTTCGGCCCCTGCCGGGACCCGGCTCAGCGCCGTCGTCCCGGCGCGGCGGACGTACTGCTCCAGCCACGCGCGGACCCTCTTCCCCGACTCCGGGTCGTAGGTGTGGAAGGCGGCCATCGCCGCCTCCCCCGCGTCGATGACGCCATTCCAGGCGGCGGCGAAGCGGGCGGCCGGGTCCTGGGTCAGGTTGCCTGGGCGCTCGGACCCCGAGGCCGGCGCCAGCTCCGTCACCAGCGCGTCCAGCGCGTCGACCCGCTCGGCGAGCGTGGCCTGCGCCGCGCGGACCTCCGGCGGAACCGGGCGGGTCGGACGGGGCACGGCGCGGGCGCACCCGAGCGCGGCCACCGCTACGGCGAGTACGACGTTCCAGGGCGATCGACGGATCATGGCGGCGGTCAGAGAGTCACTGGATTGGAGTGAACGGCGGCAGGGCCGGGGGGCCAGGGGCGGCGGCCGTGGGCATCACCAGCTTGATGTTGAAGACGTAGTCGCAGTCGACGGGCTCGCCCGCGTACGTCACGGGCTTGTAGCGGCGGGTGGCCAGGGCGTCGAGGATCGCGCGCTCCATGAACGGCAGCGGCTTGATGATCCGGCAGTTGGAGAGGGTCCCCTCCGCCCGCACGATGCACTTGACGATCATCAGGCCCTGCACGTGCGCGAGGAGGGCCTCCCTGGTGTACACCGGGTTTTCCCCGCTGATCCTCTCCGGGCGGGTCATCCCCTCCCCGAACGGCAAGATCGGACGCAGCGCCGGGTTGACCAGCGCGGGCGGGCGGCCGATGCCCTTCTTCAATTTCTGGGTGGGGAACGGCAGCCGATCGACGGGAGGTCCGGCCACGCGCTCGACGTCCTGGTCGATCGTGAGCCGGAGCTCCACGCCGGTGACCGGCCCGGCCACGCCGCGGGCGACCGCCACCGGCGGCTTCCCCTCCTGCATCGGCCCGATGCGGAAGACGAACTCGCAGCCGGCGGTCCAGGAATCGTCCGGCGTGGGGGGGCGGCTCCCGTTCGCGCACGGCGGTGGCGCGTAGCCCCTCACGAACGGCGTGCTCAGCGTGAAGCCCGCCGCCTCGATCTGGCGGAGGCCGCGCCAGCCCTCGGCCTCCCGCGCGAGCTGGCGCTGCCGCACCGTGTTGACGGCGAGGATGCGGGCGCTCTCGACGACCAGCGGACCGGAGGTGGGAAGGCGGAAGAGCGGCTGGTCGGGGCCTTCCCGGAAGTCGATCGACCACTTCATCAGAACGTCCCTGAGGAGCGGGCCGTTCTCGAAGTGCCGGATGGCCTCCTCCGTGGTGTCCATCAACTCGTTCCACGCGGCGACGAGCTGGTTGGCCTTCTCCACGGGTGGGGCCTGCGCGCCGCCGGCGCCCAGGGACGTCTCGACCGCGTCGACCGCCGCGTCCACCACCTGGGCCTTCTCCCGGACCCGGGCAAACCAGCCCTGCGGAGGATCTGCTGCCGGTTCCAACGACCCGTCGTCGCCTGCCAGCGCGGCCGCGGCCGGAACGAACAGCCCGATCACCCAGAGAAGCCGGAGATTCATGGGCCAGCAAGCATAGGCCATCTGGCGGATGCGGCCGGCCCAACCAAGGCGGTACTCACGCGCCCCATGAAAACCAACCCGCTGCTCCCCCGAATCACCGTCGTCCTCGGCGCCGCGCTGGCGCTCGTCACCGGAGGTTGCGCCGCGGCGCGCACCTGCGCGGCGACCGCGCACCCGCCGCCCGCCGGAAGCACCTCCGCCGTCCGCCCGTACCAGGCGACCGCCGCGGACGGCACCTGCTTGCAGGCGTACGAGTGGAAGCCGGCGTCCGGCCACGTGGTGGGCGCGGTGGTGATCGTCCACGGCATCCGAGACCACGCCTCGCGCTACGCGGCGCTGGCGGACGCGCTCACCGCCAAGGGGCTGGCGGTCTACGCCCAGGACATGCGCGGCCACGGCGACTCCGGCGGCGACAAGCAGCGGTTCGACTCGCTGCCGCAGCTGGTGGCGGACACCGACCTCGCGGTGGAGGAGGCGCGCAAGCTCAACCCCGGCGTGCCGGTGTTCGTCTACGGCCACAGCCTGGGCGGGCTGATCTCCACCCACTACGCGCTGGCCCACGGGGACAAACTTCGCGGGCTGGTGCTCAGCGGCCCGGCGCTCAAGCTGTTCCCGTCGGTCACCGACGGGCAGAAGGGCGCGGCGCGCTTCTTCAGCGGCATCCTCCCCGGCCTGCCCGCCCAGGAGGTCGACGACACCCAGTTCGTGCGCGAGGAGGCGGCGAAGAAGGACCTGGCGTCGGATCCGCTCGTGTACCACGACAACCTCCCCGCCCGGTCCGCGGCGGCGGCGCTGGACGGCATCGACGAGGTGCAGAAGCGGATGGGCGAGCTGAAGGTCCCGGTGCTCATCCTCCACGGCAGCGCGGACAAGGCCACCAACCCCGAGGGCAGCAAGGAGCTGAAGGAGCGCGCCGCCACGGCGGACAAGACGCTCCACATCTACGAGGGCGTCTTCCACGACCTCCTCCACGAGCCGGAGCGCGCGCAGATCATCCAGGAGGTGGTGGGCTGGATCACCGCGCGGCTGGGCCCGGCGAACGCGAGCGCGCGGGCGTCGCGCTAGAGGGCGCGCCTGCGGCGCGGCTCTTTCTCACGGCTGCGCCGCTTGAGCCGCCGTTGGCGACCGTGCGCTTCGAGCCCGGAGAGCGTCGCGTGAGCTCCGTTCTCACGGCGATCTCGGGGCGCGCCCGTCAGGCGCGCCTCTCCGCGATCCGCTCCAGGATCTCCGCCGTCCGCTCCGCGCCGTCGGTGGCGATCCGCGCGGCCATCTCCCGCGCCCGTTCGCGGATGGCGCCGTCCTCCACGCACGCGCGGAGGGCGCGCGCCAGGGGCTCCGGGTCCTCCGAGTAGCGCTTCACCGCCGGCGGCCCCACGCCGGCGAGGGCGATCCGGTGGGCCCAGTAGAACTGGTCCAGCAGGTGCGGCATCGCCAGCTGCGGCACCCCGGCGCGGGCGGCGGTGTGGGTGGTGCCGGCGCCGCCGTGGTGCACCACCGCCGCGCAGCGCGGGAAGAGCTTCCCGTGCGGCTCCACGCCGATGAACCGCACGCCCTGGGGCGGCGGCTCGTCCGACCCGAGCTTCGCCCACCCACCGGAGATCAGCGCCCGCACGCCCGCGCGCCGCACCGCCTCCAGCAGCCGCCGCGTGGTGGCCCGCGGATCGCGGTCGATCATGCTGCCGAACCCCAGGTACACCGGCGGCGGCCCGCTTTCGAGGAACGCCGCGACCTCCGGCGAGAGCTGGGCCCGCTCCTGGATGAAGAGCGCCCCCGGCTGTTCCAGCCGCGACGGCCAGTCCTTCGGCGCCGGGGCCAGCGCCGGATCGCTGGCGATGATCGGCCGGGGCGAGATCAGCTCCGACCACACCCGGCGCACGGGCCGCAGGCCGCGCGAGGCGCGCGCGTCGTTCAGCGTGCGGAGCATGAGAAACGTCCACATCCAGTCGTTGATGCGCCAGGAGAGCCGGTTGAACCACCGCGGCCACCCGTGCTGCTTCACCGACGGGTTGGGGTGATCGCCGGAGGGGATGACCTGCGGGCAGTAGGCGACGTACGCGTAGGGCTTGCCGAACCGCTCGGCCAGCGACGAGTTCGCCGCGTTCACCCCCGCCCCCACGATCAGGTCCGCCTCTCCCGCGTGCGCGTCCAGCGCCTCGAACTGGACGCGGACCTCCCCGAGCATGGCGAAGAAGGTGGCGAAGAAGTCGCTCAGCTTGCCGGTGGCCGCGCGGCGCGAGATCTCCTCGAAGCCCCGGCCCACCGCGAACGCGGACGGGAACGACTCCCTCGCCAGCTCCAGCGAGCTGGGCGCCACCGCCAGCGACACCGAGTGCCCGCGCGCCGCCAGCGCCCCGGCCAGGGGGAGCATCGGCTGCGTGTCGCCCCGGGTCCCGAACGTCGCGATCAGCACGCGCACCCCGCCATCTCAGAACGAGAGGCCATCCCGGGTCCAGGGAACCTCACTCCGGGTGCGGGTGCGCGCCGGGGCGCGGAGGCCTATCGTTCCCCTCGCTCATGAGCGTCGCCCACGCCGTCCCGCTTCCATCCGGGCCGCCGACCCTCGCCGACTTCCAGGACCCGGCCGTCCACCGAGACCCGTACCCCTTCTACGCGCGCCTGCGCCGCGAGCGGCCCGTGCTCCCCCTGGCGCTCGGCCCGCGAGGCCCCAACTGCCTGGTCAGCCGCTACGACGACGTGCTCTTCGTCCTCAGGGACGAGCGCTTCGGCAGCGACCGCCGGAGCGCGGGCCAGGAGCCCGGCTGGATCGAGCGCAAGCTGATGATGGACCTCAACAGCACCATGGTGATGCGCGACGGCGCGGACCACCGCCGCCTCCGCAACCTGGCGCACCAGGCGTTCACCACCGCGCGGGTGGAGGCGCTGGCCGCGCGGGTGGAGGGCCTGGTCCAGGGGATGCTGGACCGCATGGAGCGGGCGGGGAAGACGGACCTGATCGCCGACCTCGCGCTCCCGCTCCCCATCACCGTGATCTGCGACCTGATGGGCGTCCCGGAGCGAGATCGCCCCACCTTCCAGCGCTGGATGTCCGGCCTGGTGGACGTGGACTCCGGCGCCGCCTCGCTGGTGCGGACGGTGCCGAAGATGATCGGCCTGTTCCGCTTCATCCGCCGGCTGATCGAGACGCGCCGCAAGGACCGGGGCGACGACCTGCTGAGCGCGCTCATCGCCGCCGAGGAGGATGGCAGCCGGCTCAGCTCGAAGGAGCTGGTGTCCTCCACCTTCCTGCTGCTCCTGGCCGGGCATGAGACCACGGTGAACCTGATCGGCAACGGGATGCTGGCGCTGGTGGAGCACCCGGAGCAGATGGAGCGCCTGCGCGCCGACCCGTCGCTGATCGACTCCGCCGTGGAGGAGCTGCTCCGCTTCACCAGCCCGGTGCAGATGCCGGCGCCGCGCTTCGTCATCCAGGACGTGGAGGTGGGCGGCGTCCTGCTCCGGCGCGGACAGGCAGCGGCGCCGCTGATCGGCTCCGCCAACCGGGACGAGGCGCACTTCCCGGACCCGGGCCGGCTGGACCTGGGCCGTTCACCCAACCGGCACCTCGCCTTCGGATTCGGCGTGCACTACTGCGTGGGCGCGCCGCTGGCCCGCCTGGAGGCGCGGGCGGTGTTCCGCGCGCTGTCGCAGCGCTTCCCCCGGGCCGCGCTGGCGGTGCCCAGGGAGAATCTCCGCTGGCGCAAGTCGCGCGCGCTCCGCGGCCTGGACGCGCTCCCGCTGCGCCTGCGCTGATCGGGTTCGCAACTGCGCGGTACCCGAACGCGCACGGCCATACGTGCGCGCCTGCGGTGAGCGAGATGCTCGTGTAGCCCCGGCATCCGAACGCGCAGCGCCTCATGTTGGCGCGCTTGCGCTGACGGTCACTTCCCCTTCAGCCGCGCCACCTCGCGCTCCGGCAGGTACGGGATCATCGCCAGCCCGAGCGCGTCCTTGGTGCCCGCCAACCGCGCGACCTCCGCCTGGTACGCCCTGATGTCTTGCATCATCCGGTCGACCACCACCGGGACGCGCGCCACGCTGGCGTCGAGCGCCGTGGGGTCGCCCTCGTTGTCCGCGCGGACGGAGAGCCGCCGCGACCCGTCGTCCAGCTTCACCACGCCGGCCACGTCGTCGTAGTGCCCGGAGCCGGCGGTGCCGAAGGCCACCACCAGGTTCCCGTTGCCGTTCGTGCTGTCCGGCAGCCGCGAGTACATCCCCTTGTCCGCCTCGTTCCAGGGGCTCACCGCCTGCGCGCGGCCGGGGTTGCTGAGGTTGGAGAAGCCCGACAGCGGGCCCTCCAGGATGTCCGCCGCCGAGGAGAGGATGGCGCTGGCGGTGGCCGGCTTGCCCGCGGTCGGCTTGTCCACCAGGTTGGCGAGCTGCGCCGCCGCGATCAGCCGCTGGCCGCGCTCCCAGCTCGGCGTGAAGCGGTCGGGGTCCGGATCCGTGTAGACGTCCGCGATCTCCCGCGGCACCGGCGAGACCACCGGGTTGATCCGGTTGTTGGGGTCCACCACCAGCGAGTCCATCGTGCTCTTGCCCTGCGCCAGGCCCACCGCCTGGGCGAGCATCCAGTCCACGGTCACCTGCGCGCCCTGCGGCATCCCGGCGGCCTTCGCCTGCTGATTGAGCACGCCGTTGAGCTGGTAGAGCTGGCCCTCGTAGCGGCCGGAGCGGGCCGCGTCCAGGTACGTCACCACCTCGCGCTGGGGCGCCGCCTGGAACAAGTGCCCGAAGGCGTTCAGCTGCGCCGGGTCCTGGCCCTCGCGGAAGACGCGCGCCTGGGCGGGGGCGAACGGCTCCGTCCCTCGCCACGCCGGGTCCTTCAGCGCGGCGTCGAAGCCCTCCAGCGTCGGGTAGTGGCCGTTGACCAGCGCCTCGCGCGCGGCGCCGTCCAGGTTGGCGTGGGCGGTGCGGTCGCCGATCAGCGCGACGTTCCCCTCCGGGTCGAAGTAGAGCGTCTTGACGGTGTTGGTGGGTGGCTGGCCCGCGCCGGAGCCGAAGTTGATGTTGCCCGGGTCGCGGATGGGGTCGATGAAGCCGTTGGTGCGGAGGTTGATCTGCAGGTCCGCCGCCGGCAGCGCGGTGCGCCGGCCGGGGATGCCCTTCTCGTAGGCGGAGGCCACCGTGCTCCCGTCGATGGTGCGCATCGAGGCGTCGCCGGGGTTGGCCAGCGCCTTGCGGATCTGCCCCTGGAGGTCGCCCACCACCCGCCGGACCGCGTCCGCGTCGCCGGAGTAGAAGGACTTCATCGTCTCCGGGTCGGGCAGGTTCAACGCCATGTCCTGGGTCCGGCCGTAGACCTCCACGCGCAGCCGGAATTCGCCCTGGCCTTCGATGAGGCCGGGGACGTACTGCGGGCTGCTCTGCGCGAACATGTTGGTCTTGGGGTCCGCGATGTTCTGCGAGGATTGCGCGCGCCCCTCGGTGATGGTCCACCGCTCCGCCAGGTCGCGGCCGGCGAGCACGGCCAGCTGGTCCGGCAGGGCCGTGCGGCCCGGGCCGTTGAGCAGGTCGCCCATCCGGTCGGCCTTGTAGACGACGGGGAACGAACCCTGGTCGGAGCGGGCGAGGTCCTGGTCCGTCCGCGCCGCGACGCCGCCCGGCTTCAGGTCGTCGCGGCGCGCGGCGAAGAGGCTCCCGTCCGGCTCTCGGCCGGCGGCCAGCTCGGGGTTGATGGCGGTGAGCAGGTCGTGCTGCTCCTGCGGAGACGTGGCGCTGCGCGAGCGCCCCATCCGCGCGTCCCACCAGTCGGACAGGTTGGAGACCTGCAGCTTGGCGGCGCCGGCCACCTGGTCGCTCCACCCGTTGGTCCACTCGGAGAGCTTGGGCGCGGCGGCGCGGAGCCCATCCTGCGCGGCGGTGGTGAGCTTGAGCGTGGGCTCGGTCAGCAGGCCCGCCGCGTTCCGCGCCTGGTTGGCCCAGCGGCCCAGCGTGTCGCGGCCGCCCTGCGCGTAGTTGGAGATCGCCTGCGCGAAGTCGGCGCCGCGCTCGACCATGCGCCCGGTGAGGGTGAATTCCTGGGGCGCGCGGGGAGGCGGGTCCTTGGGCTCGCGCTTCGGGAGGATGGGGGAGGCGTTGTCCTCCAGCGGATCCACCTGCCCGGTGCGCACCGTGATGGGCGACGTGTCTTGCTCCGGCTGCGGGCCGCCGGCGCCGCGCAGCCGCGGGTCGGAGGTGAGGGCCACCGGGTCCGGCGCCGGGCCGGCCATCGCCGCCATGCGCTGCCGCGCCTCCGCCCGCTGGCCCACGCCCATGGCGCCGCCGTCGAAGCCGGCGATGACCGCGTTCTGGAAGCCCGCGTTCAGCGTCTGGCGCAGGTCCACCTTGCCGGTGGTGGCGTACTGGGTGCCGGCGTCGATCAGCGAGCCGGAGGCGAAGCCCACGCCGGCCTCGCGCAGCGTCTGACCGCCGAGCTGCCGCAGCGTCAGCGGAGGCGCCCCGGCGGCGGGCCCGAGCTTCGCCACCCGGCCGATGGCGCTGCCGGCGAACGCGCCCGCGGCGTCGATGCTCACCTTCTGCCAGTCGATGCCCTTGCCGGGGTCGCGGTTGGGGTCGCGCCACTGCTCCACCGCGGAGGTGGTGCCCGCCCAGGCGGCGTTCAGCGTGCCGTCCAGCCCGATGACCGCCGCCTTCTCGAGGATGGGCGCGGCGCCCGCCCGGAGCAGGGTGGTGGTCCCGCCGTGCGTGGGGTCGAACTTGCCGATGGCCACCTGCCCGGCGCCCATCGCCATCGAGAGGGCGACGTCGCCCGCGGTCTCCAGCACGTTGCCGTTGGCGCGGATGCGGCCGTTGGGGAGGTCGTCCAGGAGCAGCTTCACGCTGGCGCCGATGACCACGCCGCCGGGGATGACGCTGGAGGCGGCGTAGACGGTCTGGAAGAGCGCGGCCTCCACCGGCTTGAAGCGCGCCGCCTGCGCCAGCGAGTGCTGCACGTTCAGGCCGACGTTGGTGGTGGCGAGGTTGATGCGCCCCTCGATCTCCTGCCTCAGCGCGCCGGCCCGCTGCTGCTGGTCGGGCGTGAGCGGCCCCTTCGTCTGGAGGAGGAGCTGGTTGTACTCGCGCTGCCTGGCCTGGATGCCGTCGAATTCCGTCCTCGCCCAGTCGAGGTGGTTGACGCCGTCGCCGTAGAGCCAGCCGCGGAGGGTCTCGCCGCCGCGCTGCACCGCGGTGGTGCTGTCGTTGTAGGTCTGGACCGCGGCGTTGACGTTCACCTGCGCCCCGACGCGGAGGTCGTTGAGCTGGTGGGCGTCCGAGATGCGGGCCTGCGCGTCGGCCATGGGGATGCCGTTCTTGGCCGAGAGGTCCACCGCCTCGCGGAACTGCGCGAGCTGGCGGTCCTTGATCTCCTGCGCGGTCGCGCCCTCGGGCGGCTTCACCTCGCCGGTGCGCAGCGCGGCGTCCAGCTTGGCGTTGAACAGCGCCTCGCTGGTGGCGACCGCGGCGTCCGGGTCCTGCCCCTGCGCCTGCGCGGTGCGCCGGATCCGCGCCTCCTGCCCGGCGAGCTGCGCCTGCGCCGCCACCCACGCCTTGGGGTCCGCGTCCCCCGGCGGCTTCACCGCGCCGCGGTCCACGTACGCCTGCAGCTGCACCTGCGCCACCGCGGCCTGGCGCGCCGCCGCCGCGTCCGCGTCCGTGGCGGTGGGCGGGAGGTTGCGCACGGCGGCATCCGCCGCGACCTGCGCGCGCGTCTCCACCTGGCGGTTGAACTGGAGGAGGTCCTTCACCGCCTGCGGCGTAGGCTGGGCGCCGTCGGGGAGGCCGAACTGGGTGGAGACCTGCTTCCACTTCGCCGGGTCCTGCCCGTACTGGCCGGCGAGCGCGGTGGCGTCGCGGGTGTCGCGGAAGTCCTGCACCGCGCTGGTGGTAGCGGTGAGGATCAGCCGGTCGCGCTGGCGCTGGAGCGCCTGGGCGTCGCGCGAGCCCGGACCCATGTCGTCCATCGCGGCGGTGATCCGCGCGTCGACGTCCCGGGTGGCCTTCGCCTTGGCGTCGAGCGCGACGTCGTACTCCTCGGTCCGCTGGGCGACGTAGGCGTCGCGGGGGATGCGCTTCTGCTCCGTGGGCGGGAGGCGGTCGTACTCGGCGGAGAACTGCTGGGAGGCGTCTCCGCCGCCGCCTGAGGTCGAGGCGAGCGCCTGGGGACGCGCGGGCGCGGGCGTGGGGGTGTGCTCGAAGCCGTCGTCGACCTGGGCGCGGGCGCGCAGGGCGTGGGCGTCCGCGCGTTCCGAGGCGGCGGTGGCGCGGGCGGCGGCGGACTGGGTGGCGGCCAGCTCCGCGCGGGCGTCCTCGCGCTCGTCCGGAGGAGAGGAACGAAGGATCTGCCGCGCGTCCTCCACCGAGCCCTGCGCCTGCTGGCGCGCCTTGTTCGCGTCGCCCCGGGCCAGCTCCGCGCGCTGGGAGGCGCGCATCTGGTCCACTTCGCTGCGGGCGCGTTCGGCCTCGTCCGCGGCCTTGCGGGCGCGCTGCTCCGCCGCCTCGGCGCTGTGGGCCGCGGTCTGCGCCGCCATCGCGGGGGAGAGGTCATTGCCGGAGCTGGAGCCTGAGCCGGCGGCGCGGTGGTGCTTCTTCGGGCGATCCGCGCCGTCTGAACCGCCGGAGCCTTCGGCGTCGTGCTCGGCGTCTGTCGCAGCGGTGGATGCGCTGGAGCTTCCGGAACTGCTGCTGGAGGAGGACGAGGTCGAGGACGAGCGACGACTGCTCGACGACGAAGACGAGGAGCTCGAGCCGGACGTGGTGCCGGCGGACGTCTGCCGCGGGCGGGCAGGCCCGCCCCCCGAATCAGAGATGAGGGCCATGTGGGGGACTCCGGGGAGTGTGAAACCTACAAATGTATCGGGCGTCCGAATTTCGCAGTTGCGATCAAAACCGAACGTCCGACCTTTTTTAAGGCCGGCGATGTGGGTGAAGGTAAGCCACGACTTTCTGGTCCTTTTTCTTGGTGACCAGGAAGCGCTTCGCGGTCGGTGTGTAGCCGTTCTTCACGAACGTGAGCTCGAAGGTGATCCCGGTTCGGAAGCGGAGGGGGATGGGCGTCTTGCCGAAGACGCGGCTCTTCAGCTTCACCACCGCGCCCGCGGGCTGACTGGTGATCAGCACCGAGACGGTGTCCGCCTTGGGGTCCGGTTTCGGCGGAGGCGCGGGCTTCTTCGGCGGCGGATTCGCGACGGCGACCTTGACCGGCTCCGGCCTGGGGGGGGGCGGCGCGTTCTGCGCCGGCAGAGCCGGCGGCGGTGCGGGAGGAGTCGGAGCGGGCGGGGCCTCCTCCGGCGCGCCATCTTCTTCCCCGATCACCACGTCCTTGGCGTCGGGGACAGTCTCGGCGAGGAGATGATCCTCGTCCTCGTCCGCCTCGGCGGCGAGGCCGGCGTCAGGCGTGGTCTCGGTCGCGGGCGCCGCGGTGGCGGGCTCCGGTGTCACTTCCGGCGCGGGCGTGGCGGGCGCTTCGGCCTGCGCTTCAGGAGGAGGCGCGGGCGGCGTCGCGACCGGCGTGGCCGGAGCGGGCGCTGGCGGCGGCTCGGCCTTCGCGACGGGTGGGGGCGGCGCCGGCGGCGGCGTCTCCGCCGGAGCGGGCGGGTGCTTCTCCGTCGACAGCAGCACGAACCCGACCAGCACCAGCCCCACGCCGCCGACCAGCGCGAGCACCGTGCGCCGGGTCCCGCCGCGCCGCCTCGACGGCCGGGGTCGTTCCGCGGAGGGTCGAGGCCGTTCCGCAGACGGCCGAGGCCTCTCGCCCGATCTCCGGGGCGACGGCGTGGTGAGCTGCATCGACGACCCGATCTCCACCGGGTCCTTGCTCAGCTCCGTCTCGGCGGTGGGCGACGCGGCGCGGCTGATGGGCGGGATGCCGTCGCGCTCGTGGAGCTCCTGGAGGAACGCCTTGAGCTCCGTGCGCCCGGTGGGTGGGTACTCATTCCGGAGCACGCGCTCCGCCGCGAGCAGCATGGCGTCCGCCGTCTGGAACCGGTCGCCCGGCTTCAGCGCCATCGCCTTCTGGATGACCTGGCTGAGCTCCTTGCCGATCTTCTTGTTCACCTTGTCCGGAGGGGTGAAGTCGCCCGCCTGGATGCGGACCATCACCTCCATCGGCGCGCCGCCCTCGAACGGCATCTTCCCGGTGGCCATCGAGTACAGGCAGATCCCCAGCGAGAACAGGTCGGACCGGTGATCCAGCTCCCCGCCGGACGCCTGCTCCGGCGACATGTACGCGATCTTCCCCTTCACCACGCCGATGCTGGTCTGCTCGGTCTTGGTCTTGGCCTTGGCGATCCCGAAGTCCGTCAGCTTCACCTCGCCCTGGTCGCTGACGAGGACGTTCTGCGGGCTCACGTCCCGGTGGACGATGCCCATGGGCTGGCCCTTCACCGTCTGGTTGTGGGCGTACGAGAGCGCGCGGCAGACCTCCACCACCACGTAGAGCGCCAGCTCCACCGGCAGCGGGAGGTCCACGCTCCGGGCGCGCTTGATCACCTCGGAGAGGCTCCAGCCGTCCACCAGCTCCAGGGCGAGGAAGTAGCGGCCGTTGGACTCGCCCAGCTCCAACACCTGCGCGATGTTTCCGTGGTTGAGGCCCATGGCGATGTGGGCCTCGTCGATCAGCATGTTGCGGAACTGCGGATCGGCGATCAGCGCCGAGCGGATCCGCTTCAGCACCACCTGCTTCTGGAAGCCGCGCCTTCCCTCGAACCGGGCGAGGAAGATCTCCGCCATCCCGCCGTCCGCGATCTTCCGGACGATGGCGTATTTGTCGGTGCCGTCCATCAACGAGCGCGGCGAGAGGTTATCCCACCGCACCCGCTGGCGCCCGTGTTGCACGGCGCCCCACGGCGGGGAGGTGGGCGTGGCGGCGAGCGTGAGGCGTTGGAGCGGTTTGGCGGCGGTGGCGGCGGTAACTCTGGGGTCCACGGCCTGGGCCGGTGACTGGACGTTTTACCGGCACGACCTCTCGGGCACGAGCAACGCGGCCGAACCCCTGACGGTCGACCAGGCGCGCAGCTTCTCGGTGAAGTGGTCGGTACACGAGAGAGGGGCGATCGGCAACCCCATCGTCGCCGGCGGGACGGTGTTCGTCACCGGGGTCGACGGGTCGCTCCACGCGTTCGACCCGGACGGCTCGGTGCACCTCGCGCGCGCCAACGGGTGGATCTACCCGTACCTCGCGTCGGCGACGCCGCAGACCACCGGCGCGCACCAGCTCCAGCTGATGGTGAGCGGGACGGGGCCGGTGCACCTGGCGATCCTCGTGGACGGCAACCCCATCCTCGACTTCACGGACGACCAGCCCGGAGCCATCGAGGCGCCCGGTTCGACGGGCCTGTTCTCGTGGCAGGGCGCCGGCCCGACCTACCAGCACTTCATCGCGGTGCAGCCGTAGGAAGTCACCGCTTGGGAAACGCCGGCTCGACCCAGCGGGCCGGCCCCCACCCGCGCGGGTCGGTGGAGACCAGCACGCGCCCGTCTCGGTCCAGCGCGAGCGCGAGGCCGGGATATTCGCCGATCGCCACCTGCTCCCGGACGTCGACCACCACGCCGTCCAGGGCGGCGTAGGGCGACAGCGCGACCAGCGGCGACTTGCCGGGCCTGGGAGGCGTCACCGGCGACGACGCCTCCAGGTCCGCGTCCACCAGCCACAGCCCGCCGCTCTCGGCCCGCACCAGCGCGCGCCCGCCCTCGCTCCACAGGATCCGCCCCTCCCACGGCAGCGCGGTCTTGCGATCCAGGTCCACCCAGCCGGGCTGCAGCCGGTGCTCCTGCTTGCCCATGGGGCCGACCACCTTCGGGATCTCGATCAGCCGCGGCCGCCGCGAGAGCCAGGCGTCCGCCCCGCCGCGCGGCACCTCCACCCCCAGCGCCTGGTGCACGCGCGTCCCATGCACCTCCACCTCCGACCACGCGTGGTCCGCGGCGGCGCCGTCGCAGGCGACCAGCACCAGCTCCCGGCCCACGTCGATCTGCAGGATCCGCGGCCCGCAGTCCTGCGGCACCCACTCCACCTCGAAGCCCTGCGCGTCCTGCACCAGCAGCTCACCGCGCTCGCCGCGCCGGAGGATGGCCCGGCCCATGGTGCGCACCAGCCCGGGCACCTCGATGGGCCGGCCGTCCGGGAGGAGGAGCACGCGGTGGACGGCGGCGCTCTTCTCCGCCGGCGACACCGGGGAGGCGCGCTCGGCGGGGGAGGGGCAGGATGGCCTCGGCGGTGGAGGGGGAGGTGGCGGCGGCTCCTTCTTCCGGGGGGGCCGCGGCTTCGGGGGCTGGGCGGCGTCGAGGTACAGGTTCAGCATCTCCCCGTCCGGATCCAGCCGCACCGCGCGCAGGGTCCCCGGCCCCGGATCGATCAGCTCCTCCTCGCCGGTCTCCAGCTCGCGGATGGCCGCCAGCTTCTTGCCCTTCACCACCTTCACGTACGCCACCCGCTTCGCGTGCCGGTCGAAGGACGCGCTGGGTTCGGCGTCCTCCAGGCGCACCCGTTCGCCGGCCACCGCGTCGATCAACGCCACCGACCCGTCCGGCAGCTGCGCCGCCAACCAGCGCCCGTCATGCGAGGAGGCGAGCAGCGCGGCCATCGGCTCCCCGAACCGGTCGCCCATGGGCCCGAAGCGGAACAGGTACGGCACCAGGTCGTCGCCGGCGAAGGTGCCGTTCTCCAGCACCTGCGCATCGACGGCCCCCGAGCCGTCCGTGTCCTCGCGTGCCTGGCAGGCGGCCACCCAGCGGCCGTCGGGCGCGGTGGCGAGCACGAAGAACGGAGCGCTGGTGCCCACCGCGCCGGAGGTCGGGTCCGTCCGCTGCGGAACGTCCCCGGGGCGCGTCCGGTCAGGGCGAGGGCAGCCGGAGACCAGGACCGCACAGAGCAGGGCCAGGATGTGGTGGGTGATTCGCACCGTGGTTTGCGGGGTATGGCACCGGTGCGTACCTTGGTCGAACCGAAAAGTCCGAGGGGGGAGATCCACATGTTCAGGCGGTTTGTCCCGCACGCGTTCGCGGTCGTCGCGGCGTTGGCCGCGGGCTGTGATCGCGAGCGTTCGGCCGGCGCGGATGGGCACCTGCTCGCCTTCCCGGCGACGCTCGGGTTCGGCCGGGTGGCCATGTACGGCGACCACACGCTGGACGTGGACCTGCAGAACGCCGGGCGCACGCCCATCACCGTGGAGGAGATCGCCTTCGACGGCGCGCAGGGCGCGTACTCCGCGGACCTGCCGGATCCGGAGCCGGACCGGCTCTCGCCGGACGAGCACTCGGGCATGCGGGTGCACTTCCGCCCGCTGACGCCCGGCGACCAGGCGGCCGCGCTGATCATCCGCACCGACAGCCTCAACAGCCGCGAGGTGCGCATCCCGCTGGCGGGCGTGGGCGTGGACGCGCACGCGAAGATCTCCGCCGACGCGCTGGACTTCGGGCGGATCGAGGCCCAGTCGCGCAAGACGCTCACCCTCACGTTCGAGAACACCGCGGACATCGAGATCAACGTGGGCGCGCGCGTCATCGGCCTCGACTCCGACGAGTTCCAGGTCGGCAGCTTCACCCTGGGCCCGTTCGAGGTCCGCGCCGCGGCCGTCACCTTCGCGCCCGGGCGGGTGGGGGTGAAGGCGGCCGGGCTGATGGTGTCCCAGTGCGACGGCTGCAAGGAGATCCCGGTGAAGATGACCGCCGAGGCGCTGGACCACGCGGTGGTGGCGGAGCCGTGGGAGGTGGACTTCGGCCCGGTGCCGATGGACCGCTACGCGGACGGGACGGTGACGCTGCACAACGTCTCCACCGAGCCGATGGTGATGGACTCCATGGCGCTGGCGGCGGGGACCGACGTGGCGTTCACCGCCACCCCGGCCACGTTCCCCTTCACGCTGAAGGCGGGCGAGGTGCGGAAGTTCCCGGTGCGCTTCAGCCCCGGCCACCTGGGCGACAGCGGCGGCGCGGTGACGTTCGCCGAGGAGAGCGTGCGCAACCCGAAGTTGCTGGTGCCGCTGCGCGGCTTCGGCGGCACGCCGGACATCTGCGTGGCGCCTTCCAGCTTCGACTTCGGGATGGTGCCGGTGGGCTCCAAGAGCTCGTTCACCATCGAGGTGAAGAACTGCGGCGCCACCGCGCCGGTGGACGTGACGCGGATCACCTGGGGCGGCGACGGCGTGCCGGGCGAGGACGAGTACTCGGTGGCGCCGGGGGGCCTGCCGCGCACGCTGGCGCCGGGCCAGGCGATGCAGGTGAAGGTCTACTTCGAGCCCACGCGCGCCGGTGACGCGGGCGGGTACGTGCGCGCGTTCACCAGCGCGTACTCGGGCGCGTTCCGGGTGGCGGTGAACGGGCGCGCGCGGGTGAGCACGTCCTGCTCGGTGACGTTGACGCCGCCGGCGCTGGACTTCGGCACCGTGCCGCCCACCTACGGCGCGGTGCTGGGCGTGAAGGTGAAGAACCAGGGCACGGACGTGTGCGCGGTGAAGAACATCAAGCTCGACGATGACGGTGGGGGCGCGTTCTCGCTGCCGGGCGGCGGCATCGAGGGGTTGATCCTCCAGCAGGGCGACTACTTCTCGTTCATGGTGGCGTTCAAGGCGCCGGCCGCGGGGGGCCCCGTCGCGGGCGTGCTCCAGGTCCAGTCCGCCGACCCGGCCAACCCGCAGTTCCTGGTGCCGCTGATCGCCAACGCGCAGCAGTCGTGCGTGGTGGCCGCGCCGCGCTTCCTGGACTTCGGGGTGGGCCGGCCGGACTGCCCGCCGCCTCCCGGGAGGGTGACGCTGATCAACGGGTGCGCGGCGCCGGCGGTGATCACCGGCATCGACATCGGGCCGGGGACGACGGACGGAGAGTTCGCCATCACCGGCGCGCCGGCGACGCCGCTGACGCTCCAGCCGGGGCAGACCGCGGGCGTGTCGGTCCGGTACCAGGCGCTGGTGGGCGGGCTGAACCTCTCGCCGCTCTTCGTGTCCGTGACGGGGCTGCCGGCGCCGTACCTGGTGCCGCTGATCGGCGAATCCTCCACCCGGGTGGACCAGGTCGACCGCTTCACGCAGCAGGACGCCTCCAAGGTGGACGTGCTGTTCGTGGTGGACAACACCTCCTCCATGCTCGAGGAGCAGCCCAGGCTGGTGCAGGGCATCCCGTCCTTCGTCAACGCGGCGTTGATCAAGGGCGTGGACCTGCACGTGGCGGTGACCACCACCGGCGTCGACCCGGCGAACCCGGTGTGCCCGGGCGGCGCGGCGGGCGGCGAGGCGGGGCGCTTCTTCCCGGCGGACAACTCCAACATCCGGGAGATGACCAACCTCACGCCCAACCTGGCCGGCGAGCTGCAGCAGAACGTGCAGGTGGGCCTGTGCGCGTACGTGGAGGAGGGGCTGGAGGCGATGCGGCGCGCGCTCTCAGACCCGCTGGTGAGCTCCGCGGACGACCCGCGCACGCCGCTGCCGGCGGACGGCAACCTGGGCTTCCTCCGCGAGGAGGCGGCGCTCGCGGTGGTGTTCGTGGGCGACGAGGACGACAACTCGCCCGACGACGTGGGGACGTACGTGCGGTTCCTCCAGTCGAAGAAGGGGCTGAGTCAGCCGCAGCGCGCGGTGATCTACGCCATCGCGCCCACCGCCCAGCAGTGCCCCACCGCGGGCGGCGTGGGGACGCGCTACGCCGAGGCGGCGGCCAAGACCGGCGGGCAGGTGCTCAGCGTCTGCGCGCCGGACTACGGGCCGCTGCTGGCGGACGTGGCGAACAAGGCGTTCTCGCCGCAGGCGCGCTTCCCGCTCAGCGCCACCCCGGTGCCGGGGAGCATCGCGGTGACGGTGAACGGGGGCGCGGCGTCCGGGTGGACGTACGACGCGGCGGCGAACGCGGTCGCCTTCAACACCGCGCCGGCGCCGGGGGCGAGGATCGCCGTGAGCTACCGGCGCACCTGCCCGTAGCGGGTCGGGTGGATGCCGGCGCCGGGGCGAGGATCGCCGTGAGCTACCGGCGCACCTGCCCGTAGCGGGTCGGGGTGGATGCCGGCGCCGTGGAGCCTCGCGCCTTCGCGCCGGCGCAGCTCCCGATGGTCGCCCTCACGGGCCCTGAGCGCTCCCGAGCGCCTCCAGGCGCTTGCGGATCTTCGGCTCTTGTCGATCGAACTGGAGCGCCTCCTCCAGGCGCGCCCGGGCCTCGTCGCGCCTCCCCTGGCGGACGAGCAGATCGGACAGCAACCCCAGGGACTCCACCTGGTAGGGCAACGCCCGCAGGCCCCGCTCCAGCTGGGTGATGGCCGGCCCCACGTTCCCCTCGCGCGCGAGCACCGCCCCCAGCGCCAGGTGGGGCTTGGGGAGGGCCTCGCTGTCCGGCGCCTCCGCCAGGCGCTCGAGGAGCGCGAGCCCGCGGGGATCGCCGACCGCGCCGAGGGCGTTCGACGCGGCCAGGCGGACCCAGAGCGACCGGTCCGCCGCGAGGAGCGCCAACCGGTCGGCGGCCCCGCGCGCCCTGGAGAGCCCCAGCGCCTCGGCGCCGCGCGCGCGCAGGAGCTGGTCCGGCGAGTCGAGCAGCTCCAGCGCCGGGTCCACCGCCGCGGGCGGGAACCGCTGGGCCAGCAGCGACATGGCGGCGCCCCGGAGGATCGGCGCCTCCTCCCGGTCGCGCACCACCGCCTGCAGCGCCGGTCCGCTGGAGCCCACCGTCGCCTCGTCGATCGCGTCCGCCAGGCGGAGCCGGCGCTCGGTCCGGCGGCGCGCGTCCGGCCACAGCTTGGCCATCGCATCGGCCATCGCCTGGGGCGTCCGGTCCTGGTGGCAGACGTTGCACGCGTTGGGGATCCCGTGCCGGACGGTGTTCTCCGGAGCCGGGACGTCCAGCGAATGGTCGGCGAACTGGTCCAGCACCCCCGTCACCACCGGCGGCATGTGGCAGGCGGCGCAGCGCTGGGCCCGGGCATCCGCGTGGTGGGAGTGCGCGGCCGCCTTGGCGACCAGGTCGGCGTGGCACGAGCCGCAGGTGGCGGCGTCCGAACCGGCCGCTCCCGGGGGTGCTCCGCGAGGCGGCGGCTTGACCTCGCCGGGCTGGTGGGGCTGGTGAGGCGCGGTGTGGCAGCTGACGCAGGCCGCGCCGCCCAGGCGGTAGCACCTGGACTGCACCAGCGCCTGGTACTCGAAGCTGGAGCTCTTCGGCCGCCCGTCGGCGAAGAAGTCCCCCGACCGCCCATTCCCATCCACCACCTCCAGCGCCTGGTACCAGTCGTCGTACCGGTCGCCGGCGCGGAACCGGTGGCGCCCGTCGAGAAGCGCGAAGAGCGGGACGCGCGGTCCGTGGCACTGGCCGCACATCGCGGTCGACAGCTCCGGGGGCGCCTTCCGCGGCTGGAAGATGTCCGCGGGGGACTGCGAGTCGGCGTGCTTCCCTCCCGGCCCGTGGCAGCTCTCGCAGGCCACCCCCGGCTCCACGAAGCGGGTGGTCCAGCCGACCGGGGGCCGCTCGTAGGCCGCGTCCAGCCCGGTGACGTGGCAATCCAGGCACTCGTGCACCGCCATCCGGCGGAAGTTCGCCCAGAAGAACGGGTGGTCCACCGTGAGCGCGCCCTGCTTGGACTCGGTGTAGTCCACCCAGGCCGGGTGGCCGGTGAGGTGGAAGTACACCGGCAGCACCTGCCACCGCCCGCCGGGCAGCACGGTGACGTAGTCCTGCATCCGCTTGCCGCCGATCACCCAGGAGACCGGGAAGTCCTCCTGCGCGCCGCGCGGGCTCAGGGTGCGCATCAGGTACTCGCCGCGGTCGTGGCGCATCCAGGCCTCGCTGGAGGTGCCGTGGAAGTGGGCGCCGTCGAACCGGCCTTCCACGGTGGCGGGCGACGGGGGCGAGAGGGCGCGCGCGTGCCAGTCCCGCTCCCAGCCGGAGTGCTCGTCCGGGTGGCACTCGCCGCACGCCTTGGAGCCCACGTACCTCGCCTCGTCGCGCGGGGGCGCAGGGGACGGCGGCGGGGGGAGCGAGGGGGCGGAGGCGAGCGCCTGCGCCGGGCGTTCGACGTCCGACCGGCGTTCGGCGCGGAGCGCGCTCCAGCCCGCCACGGCGGCGCCGGCCAGCAGCGGTACCGCGACCGCGGCCCAGGTCCACGGAGAGCGCCACCTGGCCCGAGGCTGGGGCTGGGGCTTCCTCTGCCTGGCGTCCTTGCGGCGGCGACCCATGCGCGCGTCGAGTATCGCACTCCCAAAACGACTCCGGGCCGGCGCACGAGATGGCGCCGGCCCGGAGCGAGCTGCTCAGTGACGCCGACCGACTACTGGGTGGCGAGCGAGGTGTCGTCGACGAAGAAGCTGGTCGCCAGCGACACGTCCTCGACGCCCAGGAAGTAGACCCGGACGGTCGTGCCCTTGTAGGCGGTGACGTCGAAGCTCTTCTGGGAGTAGGCGCCCGCGTTCAGGTTGCTGTAGGTCGCCAGCGTCGCCAGCACCGTGTTGGAGGTGTTGCGGATCTGGACCTTCAGCGTGTCGTACGCGGTGCCGGGGCCCTCGGAGGTGGTGATCTTCAGCCAGAAGGACAGCGTGGCCGAGGTCGCGGTCGAGGGGATGGCCACGTCCTGGTAGATGGAGTCGGTGTGGGTGGTGCCGTAGCCGTCCAGCCAGGCCGCCATGGTGCCCGCGTGCGCGTTGGTCGTGGAGCTGATGACGCCCGCGGTCTGCGTCCAGTTCACCGCGCCGCTCTCGAAGCCGGGGTTGAGCAGCAGGTTGCTGCCGCCGCCGCCACCGCCACCGCCGCCGCCGTGCGGAGCGCCGACGTTGATGGCCGCGAAGGCGTTCTCCACCGCCGCGTAGTCCGCGCCGGCCGTCCCGCCGTACAGGTCGCTGGCCGAGTTGAGGAAGGCGGTGCGCGCTGCGGCGTAGTTGGTGCTCGAGGTCATGTACACGGTGAGCGCCCGGTAGGCGATGCGCGCGGCGTGGTCATTGCCCACGCCGGTCATGCCGCCCGGCAGGTACGAGCTGTAGAAGTCGCTCCCGGCGGTGCTGCTCGACCCCTGGCTCAGGAAGTAGAACATGCGATTGCCCGGGCCGCTGGAGTAGTGCACGTCGAGGTTGCCGACGCCGCTGTACCAGGCGTCCGCGCTGGAGCCGTCCTTGCTGGGCTTGTACATGTAGCGCAGCGGGGTGGTGCGGAGCTGCTCGCCGATGGTCCAGGTGCCGCCGGTGTTGCCGATGGTCGAACCGCTGCCGCCGCGGGAGTAGAACTCCACCATGGTGCCGTGGACGTCCGAGGTGGACTCGTTGAGGCCGCCCGACTCGCCCGAGTAGACGAGGCCCGCGGTGCGCGAGGTCACGCCGTGCGTCATCTCGTGGCCCGCCACGTCGATGGCCGTCAGCACCTTGAACACGGAGCCGTCGCCGTAGGTCATGCAGAAGCAGGTGTCGTCCCAGAACGCGTTGTCGTAGTTGCTGCTGTAGTGCACCCGGTTGTAGGTAGCCCGGTTCGCGTTGTCGATGCCGTTCCGGCCGTGCACGTTCTTGTAATAGTCGTAGGTCTTGGCGATCCCGAAGTGCGCGTCGACGCCGGCGGTCTGGCCGTTGGCCGAAGTGGTGGAGCCGCCGGAGACGTAGTTGGCGCCGTCACCCCAGGTGTTGTCGGTGTCCGTGAAGATGCTGCCGGTGCCCGAGGTCCCGTGGTTCAGGTTGTAGGTGGCGAAGTTCATGGCCCGCCCCACGTCGCGCAGCTCCCAGCCACCGGTGATGGTGTTGGTGCCGATCGAGACGCTGCCGCTGTACTCGCTGTTGCCCGTGCCGGTGGCGGCCGCCGTCTGGAGCGTGTCCCACTTCTTGAGGATGGCGCCCGAGTGCGCGTCGAAGAGATAGTCGGTGTGGGACGTCTCGCCCGCCCCGTTCTCCAGCGCGGCGTGGGCGTGGTAGGCCAGGGTGTGGCCCACGACGACGTGCTCGACGTCCTCCGCGTTGAGCTCCTTGCCGGGACCGCGCATCGGCACCGCGCGCACCTGCTCCGCCTCCTGGGGGTAGACCACCAGCTCCACGTCCGGGGTCTGCGCGTAGGGCCCCTTCGGCTGGAGGTCGCGGTCGATGAGCTTCCGGATGTCCTTCTCGGTCAGGGACGGCTTGACGTCGAGGTCGACGGGCCCGCCGAGCTTGCCGGTGATGAAGGAGCCGCGGGTTGCGCTGTGGACGACGACGTCGCCTCCCCAGATCTTCACTCCGCGGTAGAGGTGATCGTACCGGACGTTGAGCTGGAGGTCGTCCTGCAGCGCGGCGCGGGCGTCAAAGCCGTGGTTGGCGTCCAGCCCGGCCGACTTCTGGGCGCTCTGAAGGAAGTCCTGGCCCTGCTGCAGCAGCACCGCGTCCTGAGGACCGTTCTCCTGCGGAAGAGGTGTCCCGCATCCGAACGCCGCCAGGAGCCCGGAGAGCAAGAGGGCGCACCACGCCGCCGCGCGAGTCTTCGTCATCAACATGTTTGGCAAGTCCCTTTCGCTGAGTGCCATTGAAGGGGGGGGCGGCACCCAGTGCGGGCATCAGTACATGTTTCGAAAAAGATTGTCTAAAGGCAACTGCTAACGCGGCGCGCTGTCGTCGCTATCCGACGTCGTTACAGCACCTCGTCCCGAAAAAGGTTGCACCTCCTCGCGAGGAGCTCAGAGCCAGAGCAGCAGCGGCCGATCCCACCCCGGCTCCGCCGCCGAGGCCGCCGCCGCCAGCGCCAGCGCGTGCCCCGCGCGCCCCTGCAACAGCCCAGGCTCCGGGGGCGGCTCGGACGCCAGCGCGCGCGCGGCCCACAGCTGCGCGGCCGCCCGCGACGCCTCGTCTCCGGTGTGCTGGTACAGCCTCGCGTGCAGGTGCGCCGCGCCCGCCGGCCCGTGGCACAGCCCGCCGCCGTCGGACAGCCCGCCCATGTCCAGCCCGCGCGCCGCGCTCGCCGACGCGATCCCCTGCGCCGCCTTCGTCAGCTCTTCGTCGCCCAGCACCCGCGCCGCCGTCAGCAGCGCCGCGCTCACCGCCGGCGCGCCGTGGCACCAGCTCCCGCGCGGCGGCTCCGGCTCTCCCGCCGTCGCCGGAGGCCCCTCGTGCGCGAGGATCGCCGAGCACGCGCCCTGGACCAGCTTCTTCCCGCGCTCCACGTCCACGCCCGCCGCCACCACGCGCGCCACCGCCGCCGCGATGCCGGCCGCCCCGTGCGCCACGCCCAGGAAGTGCACCCCGTCCGGCGCGCGCGCCCGCTCGTCGTCCGTCAGCTCCGCCGGCGGCGTCCGCCACAGCAGGCCCTTCGGCGTCTGCTCCGCCGCGGCCTCCAGCCGGTAGAGCGCCACGGGCAGCGCGGTCGCCGCCGCCGGCCTGGGGAGCCGCTCCACCAGGTACGCGATCACCCCCGCCAGCCCGGACACCACGTCCATCGACCGGCCCCACCCGCGCATCAGCCCGTTGGCGAGCGCGGCGTCGATCGCCGCCGCCGGGTCGTCCGCCGCGTCCAGCAGCCCGCAGTGCTGCAGGTACGTGGCCGCCCACGCCACCCCGCAGATCCCGTCCCACAGGCCGGGCCAGAGGGGCTCGGTGGAGATCCCCTGCGCCGCCGCGCTCATCGCGTCCAGCGCGCGCTGGCCGTGCCCGCGATCCGGGCGCAGCGCGTGGAGGGCGGCGTGGGCCACCGCGAACCCCGCGCACCCGGTGGCCAGGTCGGGCGGTCCGCGAGAGGGGAGGGTGGCGACGATCCGCTCGGCCGCGTCGAGCGCCGCCTTTGCGTCGGATCCGTCCAGCACCGGGGTGAAGGCGCGCGTCACCGGAGGCATGAGGCGCGCATCATAGCGGCGACTTTCGCGGCGGCGACTTCCGAACGGTTGGCGGCAGGACGCTCCCGTGCCGTAAAATCGGCCCCGGGCGCGATCGGCGGCGGCCGGCGTGCTACAGGTCTGCAGCAGTGATCTCGCGGAGATCGGCGGCGGGAAGCTGGCGGCGTCGGATCGGGCGGGTAAGGTGACGGGCTCGTTCCCGGAGGGTGTCAGTGAGCAAGTCGCAGCGCGAGGGCCCGGTGCAGCTGGAGCTTCCGCTCACCTCCAGGCGCGCCCGGCCGGAAGCGCCCGAGCCTGCCCTCAAGCCCACCTTCCTCCGCGTCATCCAGGGGGGAGGGGAGCGCACCCACGAACCGCTCACCTCGCGCGACGCGGTGGTCCGCGTCCTGGTGGAGGCCGGCGCGGACCTCCTCCTGCGCCGCATCTCCCCGGAGCGCGCCCAGGCCATCGAGACCGAGGTGAACGAGATCCTCGACCTCTTCGACCGGGTGGACGCCACGCCGGGCCTGATGCCCGTCCTCCGCCGCCGCCTGGACGAGCTGGAGGCGCTCATGGGCGAGACCCGCGACCGCCGCCGCCGCCCCGGCTCCGCCAGCTAGTCCGCCCCCCGGCCCTGGGACCGAGGGAGCTCCTTCACGTTGACCCCCCTCGGGGCGGCGCATACGATTTTTCGCCTTTTGATCCTTTAGAAACGTGACGGGCACGCCACCCCCGGCGACGCCGGCCGAATGGAAACCTACGGCAGCTACCAGCTGATCAAGCGACTCGCGACGGGCGGGATGGCCCAGATCTACCTGGCGCGCCAGAAGGGCCCCGAGGGCTTCGAGAAGCTCATGGTGGTGAAGCGGATCCTCCCCCACCTGGCGGAGAACGCCGACTTCGTCCGCATGTTCCTGGACGAGGCCCGCATCGCCGCCCGCCTCAGCCACCCCAACATCGTCCAGATCTTCAACCTGGGCGCCCAGGACGACAGCTACTTCATCGCCATGGAGTACATCCACGGCGAGGACGTGCGGCGGGTCTGGAAGCGGTCCGAGCAGAAGGGCACCGTGATGCCCACCAACCTCGTCTGCCGGGTCATCATGGAGGCCTGCAGCGGGCTGGACTACGCGCACAAGAAGGCGGACCAGAACGGCAAGCCGCTGGGCATCGTCCACCGCGACGTCTCGCCGCAGAACATCCTCGTCACCTTCGAGGGCGGGGTGAAGGTGGTGGACTTCGGGATCGCCAAGGCCGCCGACCAGGCGGTGGTGACCCGCTCCGGCGTGCTCAAGGGGAAGTACTCGTACATGTCCCCGGAGCAGGCGCTGGGGAAGAAGCTGGACCAGCGCAGCGACATCTTCGCGCTGGGGGTGGTGCTCTACGAGCTGCTCACCGGCACCCGCCTGTTCAAGCGCGCCAACGACATCCAGACCCTCAACGCGGTGACGGAGTGCAACGTCCCGCCGCCGTCCGAGGTGGACGAGGACATCCCCAAGGACCTCGACGAGATCGTCCTCAAGGCGCTGGCGAAGGAGCCGCAGGACCGCTACGAGCACGCCAACGATCTCCAGATGGCGCTCGAGGGGTGGCTGCTCAAGCACCAGCTCCCGTCGTCCTCCGCGCACCTCGCCGGCTTCATGCAGGAGCTGTACGCCGAACGCCTGGCGGAGGAGAAGG